>Ga0335075_10015695_pt1 | contig 11342 bp, 10 predicted proteins | sample Lox_Sample_24_FD_206723 | JGI IMG/M metagenome (GOLD analysis project Ga0335075, IMG submission 206723) | Soil microbial communities from Loxahatchee National Wildlife Refuge, Florida, United States - Lox_Sample_2.4 | ecosystem: Environmental > Terrestrial > Soil > Wetlands | place: USA...
ATCCAGCCGGTTGACCCACGGGCCCAGCATCTCATCTGTCAAGGCCATGCTTCGTGTCCTTTGCCCTCTCGCCCACGGCAAGGGGCCACGGGCAGCCAGCGATCACCGGAAAGACTACTGAGTCGGCAGGCGAACTTCCGGTCTTTCCGGATCCGCCGGGAATAGCTTCAGCTACTCAACTGTTTTAGGTGTCAAGGATTAAGCAGAAAACCGACTTGACAGACCGACTGTCGGTTTGCTTAGGTGGAGGGGTACGGACGTGAGCATCGGCGTACGAGGGCCCGGCGAGGCGCGGCCGCCCGAGGGCGGGCGAGAGCTGAACCGCGAGCTCCTCGACACGTTCGGCGCGCTCGTCAAGCAGTTCGCCGCGACCGGCCAGTCGATCGCGGCCAGCTTCCGGGTGGCCCCCAGTGACCTGCTCGCGCTGGTCAAACTGGACGGGGTGCTCACCATGAAGGAACTCGCGCAGCGAATGGGGTGCGACGCGTCGTTCGTCACGGCCGTCGCGGACGCGCTGGAGCGGCACGGGCTAGCCAAGCGCGAGCCGGGCCAGCGGGACCGCCGGGTGAAGAACCTGGTGCTCACCCCGGAAGGCGTCGCCGCCAAAGAGCGGCTGATGCAGGAACTCGCCGAGCGCATGCCCTGGTGCTACGCGCTCAACGACACAGAACGGCAGTGCCTCCTCGGGCTGCTCAAAAAAATGCTGAGCAGCCCGTCGCCAAGCGCTGACTCCGCCCAGCAGACGGCGTCTGATATCGCAGACGCAACCGTACGTTCCGAATAAAAGGCAGAATCCACCAACACGAGGGGAACCGTTTTGTCTGCTACCTCAGGCCAGACAGGGGACGTGCCCGCGACGGCGCCACCGCGGCGGCTCGGGCTCGCACTGGCCGTGATCGCGACCGCGCAGCTGATGGTCGTGCTCGACGCGACCATCGTGAACGTCGCGCTGCCGCACATCCAGGACGCGCTGCACTTCTCAGGGACCAACCTGGAATGGGTGGTCAACGCCTACGCGCTCGCCTTCGGCGGGCTGCTGCTGCTCGGCGGCCGGTCCGGTGACCTGCTCGGGCGGCGGCGCATCTTCATCTTCGGCATCCTGCTCTTCACCGTCGCCTCGCTGCTCGGCGGGTTCGCGAACAGCCAGGCCTGGCTGCTCACGGCCCGGGTCGCGCAGGGCATCGGCGGCGCGTTCGCCGCGCCCACCTCGCTGTCGCTGATCGCGGTCACCTTCCCCGAGGGCAGGCAGCGGAACCGGGCGATGGGCGTGTACGCGGCGATGTCCATCGCTGGCGGCGCCGTCGGCCTGATCGCGGGCGGCCTGCTCGTCGACTACCTCAACTGGCGCTGGGTGTTCTTCGTGAACGTGCCCATCGGCCTGATCGTCGCCCTGCTCGCGCCGCGGGTGCTCGGCGAGTCCGAGCGGCGGCGCGGCGCCTTCGACCTGCCCGGCGCGATCACCGGGTCCCTGGGCCTGGGGGCGCTGGTCTACGGCCTGTCCGAGGCGGCGACCACGTTCACCAACGGCCAGGCGATCTCGCACTGGGGCGACACCAAGGTCATCGTGTCGCTGGTGTCGGCCGTGGTGCTGCTGACGGCGTTCGTCTTCATCGAGGCGCGCTCCCGGTCCGCGCTCGTCCCGCCGCGGGTGGTGCGGTCCAGGGACCGGAGCGGGGCGTACCTGATCAGCCTGTGCATCGGCACCGCGCTGTTCGGCATGTTCTTCTTCCTCACGCTCTTCGTGCAGAACGTGTGGGGGTACAGCCCGCTGAAGTCCGGGATCGCGTACCTGCCGATGGTCGCTACGATCATGCTTGGCTCCGCCCTCGCGTCGCAGCTCGTGTCCAGGATCGGGGCCCGGCCGCTGATCATCACCGGATCCGCGCTAGCGTCCGGCGGGATGTTCTGGCTGGCGCAGCTGAGCGAGCACAGCTCGTATGCGGGCGGCCTGCTCGGGCCGATGATGGTGACCGCGCTCGGCATGGGCCTGATCTTCGTGCCGATCTCGCTGGTGTCGCTGTCGAAGGTCTCCAACAACGACGCCGGCGTCGCGTCGTCGCTGCTCAACACCGGACAGCAGGTCGGCGGGTCGATCGGGCTCGCGGTGCTCGGCACGGTGGCGTGGAGCGCGGTGGCGTCGAGCCTGCGGTCGGCCGCCGCGGCGGCGGCGCACGCTCCCGCGGTGCACCTGAGCAAGGCCCAGGAGGCCGCGGCGCAGCTGGCCACGACCAACCACGCGCTGGCCTACGGGTTCTCCCGCGGGTTCCTGGTGTCGGCGGGGATCATGCTGCTCGGCCTCTTCATCGGGCTGGTGCTGATCCGGGTCACGCGCGCGGACCTGGAGGGAATCAACCCGATGGCGGCGCCGGCCGAGCCGGTGGCGGAGTCCGCCGATCCGATCACGGCGACGGCCGACTGAGCATCGTCGCGGTCACTCGGTGGCCGGTTAAGGTTGCTTCGGCACCTTAACCGGCCACTTTTGTTTTTTGCGAAGGGAGACACCTGATGGCACGGCTGCCCTATGTCGCACCCGACGGTGACGTGACAAACCGGATCAGGCAGCGGCGCGGCGGCAAGCTGACCGCGCTCGACGGGGTGCTGCTGCACAGCCCCCAGTTCGCCGACGGGTGGAACGGCATGCTCGCCGCGGTCCGCGGCGGGTCGACGCTGCCCGCGGACGTCAGGGAGCTGGCCATTCTCCGGGTCGCCTCCCGCAACGGCGCGGACTACGAATGGGTCGCGCACGAGCCGCTCGCGCGGCAGGCCGGCCTCGGCGACGAGCAGATCGCGGCGATCCGGGTGGACGGCGGCGGAGGCGGCGGGCTGAGCCCGGCGCAGTGGGCGGCGCTGGCCTACGCCGACGCGATGACTGTGCACGTCTCGGTGCCCGGCGAGGTGTTCGACGCGGTACGCGCACACTTCGGCGAGCAGGAGCTGCTCGAGCTGACCGTCACGGTGGCCGCCTACAACATGGTCTCCCGGGTGCTCGTCGCGCTCGAGGTGTCGCCGGGCGAGGACCCCTTCGGGCCGGCCCTCAGCCCGGGCTGAGAGTTACGATCGGTGGCATGGCTGACGGTCTGCTTTTCGTCTACATGGACCCGGGTTCCATCCCGGCAGCCGAGTTCAACGACTGGTACGACAACGAGCATGGTCCCGCCCGGCTCACGGTGCCCGGCATCAAGTCGGGGTACCGGTACCACGCCCTGGACGAAGCCGCGCCGCCGTGGCTCGCCTGCTACGAGTTCCAGCAGGGCACGCTGGACAGCCCGGAATACCAGGCGCTGGCTCCCAACGGGTCGGCGCGGGAGAAATCGATCATGTCGTCGCTGGCGACGCTCGACCGCCGGGTGTACGAGCTGATCAGCGACGACTCGGCGCCCGGCGGTGATGACGAGGCTGACGCGCTGCCCGGGCCGTCGGCGCTGCTGGCGGTGTCGCTGTCCGTGCCGCCGTCGGCCGAGGCCGACCTCGCGGCGTGGTACGCCGGTGAGCACATCCCGGCACTGCTCACGGTGCCCGGCTGGCGGCGGGTCAGGCGCTACCGGCTCCTCGAGGGAGGCGCGCCGACCTACCTCGCGCTGTCCGAGGTCGAGTCGGCGGCGGTGTTCGAGGAGCCGGCGTTCCTCGCGACCATGACCACGCCGCGGCGGAACCGGTTCGCCGAGGTGGCGACCCAGCGGGAACGACGAGTGTTCGGGTTCCACAAGTCGTTCAACTAAGCCCTGCTATCACTGACACCGCGTGTCAGCGATAGCCCGTAGGCTCTGGATATGCGTGCCGACCGGCTGGTCTCGCTGGTGCTGCTGCTCCAGGCGCGGGGGCGGCTGCCCGCGCGCACCCTCGCGGCCGAGCTCGAGGTGTCGGTGCGCACCGTGTACCGGGACCTCGCGGCGCTGAACACGGCGGGGGTGCCGGTGGTCACCGAATCCGGCCCGAACGGGGGCTGCTGGCTCCTGGACGGTTACCGTTTCCCGCTGCGCGGGCTGTCCGCCGACGAGGCTTCCGCGCTGCTGGTGCTCGGCGTGCCCGCGGCCGTCGCCGAGCTCGGGCTCGCGGACGCGCTCGCGGCCGCGCGCCAGAAGATCAGCATCACCGCAGGGAATGGCCACCAGGAACCCGCGCTCATTCACCTCGACATGCCGCGCTGGTTCCACGGCGCGGAGCACGTCCCGCACCTGCCCGCGCTGGCCTCGGCCGTCAGGGAACGCCGCCAGTTGCGGCTCGGCTACCGCCGCGGCGACGACGGGCCAGAGAGCACCCGTGTGGTGAGCCCGCTCGGGCTGGTGAACAAGGCAGGCACCTGGTACCTCGTGGCGATGGCAGCCGGACGGGACGAGCCGACGGTCTACCGCGCCGGCCGGGTGGCCTCCGCGCACGTGCTGGCGGACTCGTTCGCCCGGCCGGAGAGCTTCGACCTGGCGGCGTTCTGGGCGGAGTGGTCGGCCTCGTTCCAGGCGAGCCGGCCGAAGACCGCAGTGCGGCTGCGCGCCTCGCCTGCGGCGCTCGACGCGTTCCCCGAGGTCTTCGGCGACGCCGTGCGCCCCGCGCTCGAGGCGGCGGGGGCGCCCGACGCGGCGGGGTTCCGTGAGGTCACGCTGACCTTCGAGCACGAGACCGCGGCCGTCACCCGGCTAGCCGGGTTCGGCGGCGAGCTCGAGGTGCTCTCCCCCGCCGCGGTCCGGACCCGCCTGCTGGCGACGGCCAGGGACCTCCTCGAGGTCTACTCCCCCGGCAAGCTGACTTAGGAGCAGAACGTTACGCTTTCCTTGCTGGATTGGTTACCCGACGCTAGCCGGACGCCAGGGCGAACGCGGCCTTGACCGCGCCTACCAGTTCAGCCGTGGCGGTGGCTGGGATCGGGGCCGTCGGGTTTGCCGTGAGGACGCTGACCATGTAGGCCTGGCCCGTGCGGTTGGTGGCCAGGTAATTGACGGTGACGACGCCTGGTTCTGAGCCGCCCTTGAACCAGACCGAGCTCCAGTGGGCCGGGTCAAGGCTCATACCGCCGTTGTTGATCTCCAGGATGCTCGCCACCGGGGCCAGCCCGGGCTGGCGGGACAGCGCGGCCAGCGACGCGTAGACCCGGCAGATGTCGGCCGGTGAGGCGAACCACTCGATCGCGGCGATGTCGCGCGGCTGGGTCCACCCGGTCGGCGCCGCGGGGTGCAGCGCGCTGAGCGGGACGCGGTCGACCGTGCCGCTGAGCAGGGCCTGGCGGCCCGCGGCGCTGAGCACGAGGTAGCGGGTAGCGAGGCCGGGCCAGTCGTCGAGCTTGAGGACGAACAGTTCCCTGGTGGTCAGGAACGGCGTGTCCAGGGCGGGATCGGCCATGCCCGAGGCGGCCGCGGCCGCCTCGACGGCACTCCGGCCGAGCAGCGTGATGAGCAAGTCGGCGGCCGTGTTGTCGCTGCTCGAGATCATGTCCTCGGCTGCCTGCAGCACCGTCACCTGGGTGCCCGCGGGTTCGACCGACAGGTTGCCGGAGGGCAGGCTCAGCAGCTGGCTGGTGAGGGTGAGCCGCTGGTCCCAGCTGACCGTGCCCTTCGCGATCGCCCGCGCCAGCGCGTCGAGCACGTAGAGCTTGAAGGCCGAGCCGAGCGGCGCCGGGGTCGTGGCGTCCACGGCGTGGATGGTCTGGCAGGCACCGCCGCTGATCTTCGCGACGAGCAGCCGGGCCTGCGGCGCGGCCTGCTGGACCTGCTTGTCGACGCCGGCCCAGGTGGCCGGCACGGTGAGCGCGGGCTGCTGCGTGCCCGCGGCGAGCGCCAGGCCGTTGATGAGGCCATGGGCGTCCACACTGAGGCTGACGGTCTGCCGCTGCCCGTTGTCCGTGACAAACAGGACGACGAACTCCGACGTGCTTTCGGGGACCGCGTCTAGCCGCAGGCTCGTGACCCGGCCGAGCGTGGCGGTCAGCTGGGCGGGCGGGATCTTCGCGAGGAAGGCCTGGTCGAAGTGCGCGGTGATGGCGGCGGCCGGGATCGGCTGATGCGCGATCGCGCCGAGTAGCCAGCGCGCCTGGGCGCCCGGCGGAGTGGCGGGCAAGGAAGCCGTCGCCGCGGTCCTGGTGGTGGCGGAAGTGCTGGAGGCGCTGGAGCACGCGGCGGTCGCGGCCGTGATCCCGGCGATGACTAGCGCGGCCGCGGCCGTGCGGGTTCTGCTCATGACGGGGCCGGGCGCAGGAACAAGCCGATGACCTGGCCCTCGCGGTCGAAGGTCACCTGGCCGGTCCAGTCGCCCGCCTCGAAGAACAGCGGGATCTCCACCACCGTGGCGTCGTTGGCCCCGAAGACGAGCAGCTCGCCCATCCGCTCGTAGCCGCCCACCCGGGCGGCGGTCTGCGCCCACGCGAGGGCGATCTGGTCCGCGCTGACGACCTCGAGCATCTTCTCCCCGAAATCCTTGCGGGCGTCCTCCCAGCGGCCGTCGACGATGCAGCCGAGGATCTCGACCGCCTTGTCCGCCGCGCCGGGCAGCGTCTGCCTGGTCATCGGCTCGTTCGTCCGCGGATCGATCGGCCGGCCGAACCGCTGGAACGCCGCCTGCCTCGTGGTCTGCAAGACATCCCCGATCTCCCTCCAGCTGTGCCCGGCCCCCCGGGCGCGGTCGACGGCCGCTTGCAGGGCCACCGCCGCGGCCGCGGACTGCTCCCGTGCCGCCGCCAGGGCTGTCAGTGGACTGGCTGGCCCGGCAGCGTCGTCCGCGGCCACGGTGTAAACGTAGTCATGACGCTGGCTGCCTGTCAACGAATTATTTACATCGCGAGCCCGCGCCCGGCGGGCGGCGTCCCGGCAGCGTGCGTCGCAGTACCGGCGTCGACGGCCTTTCCCCTGCTGAGATGGCAATTCATGACCACAAGCAGCACACGTCACGGATCCGGTAACGTTTGCCATGGCCGCTCCCGAGATTTAATTTCGTGGGTGGATTCATGCTACACGAAATTATAATTCCGTGGGAGACGGAAGGGTCCTCGGCAGCCCGAAGCGGGACAGCATGCTGTTGTCGGTGAACCGGTCGATCGCGGCGATGCCCCCGTCGCCGTCGATCGTGAGCACGACCAGGCCGCACGCGTGGTCGACGGCGGCGGCCGGATCCCGCAGGTAGCAGCCGAAGGCGGGCTGGTCGTTGGCCCGCGTCTCGACCAGCCGGTAGGCCTGCGTGCCGCCGGGGAACGCGACGGCCGCCAGGAAGTGCCTGGCCGCGGCCCGTCCCCGGTAGGCGACCGGCACCGGGTGCATCCGCAGCCACGCGTCCTGGGTCAGCAGCGCGGTGATGGCGGCGACGTCGCCGTGCTCGAAGGCCCCGGCGAACCGGGTGACGGCCTCGGCCTCCCGCCCGCAGTCGGCGCACGCGCCGTCCGGCACGTCGAGCGCCGCCCGGGCGCGCAGCAGCAGGTGACCGGCCTCGGTCACGTCGCAGTCGAGGATGTCGGCCACCTCAGTGAGCGGGAACTCCAGGACGTCGCTCAGCAGCAGGGCGGCTCGCTGGTCCGGCGGCAGCCGCTGCAGCGCGGCTACGAACTCGATGGACAGCGACCGCTGGGCGCCCGCGGCGAGCGGCGCCGGGTAGGGCTCGAGCCATGCCCAGGGGTCGGCTTTGGCCGGGCTCGGCACGCCGAACCGCGGCAGCCGCCGCGCCGCCCACGCCAGAAGCCGCCGTCGCCGGTCGCCCACGCTCCGCTCACCTCCCTCACCGGGTACAGACTCCTGGCGCGGCCGAAAATCACCGGCGGCCGCGGCGATCCGGCGCCGGCGCCGGGGTGTGTAACGATTCAGTTGCGGGCGAGAGGGGGCGTATTGACACCCATGGGGGCCGCCCGGAGACTACAGGGAAGATTGAAACGTTCCACATCGCAACAGGTATCCGCCGCCCATGGAGGTGCCCTCGGTTGGACGCCGCGGAAAGCCAGCCCGGCCCACAGCAGGACGCTGGCGAAGGCCAGCCGGTGCTCGCGCTGCGGCACGCCACCAAGTCGTTCGGCGCGGTCCGTGCCCTGGTAGACGGCTCAGTGGAGCTGCGCGCCGGCGAGGTGCACGCGCTGCTCGGCGAGAACGGCGCGGGCAAGTCGACCCTCGTCAAGATTCTCGCCGGGGTGTACCAGCCGGACAGCGGGACGCTCGAAGTGGCGGGCCGCGAGGTCGCACTGCACGGCCCGGCCGCGGCCAGGGCGGCCGGCATCGCGGTCATCTACCAGGAACCGACGCTGTTCCCCGATCTCACCGTGGCGGAGAACATGTACATCGGCCGCCAGCCGCTGCGGTCCGGGCGGCGGATCGACCGGCGCGCGATGCACGACGAGACGGCCGCGATCTTCAAGCGGCTCGGCGTCCCGCTCGACCCGGCGCGGATCGCCCGCGGCCTGTCCATCGCCGACCAGCAGGTCGTCGAGATCGGCAAGGCGCTGTCCCTGGACGCCCGGGTGATCGTGATGGACGAGCCGACGGCCGCGCTGTCCGCGGCGGAGACCGGCCGGCTCTTCGACGTGATCGCCGCGCTGCGCGACCAGGGCGCCGCGGTGCTGTTCATCTCGCACCGGCTCGAGGAAGTATTCACGATCTGCGGGCGGGTCACGGTGATGCGGGACGGCAGCCACGTGCTCACCAGCGACCTGGCCGGCCTCACCGCCGCCGACCTGGTCCGGGCGATGGTCGGCAGGGAGCTGGCGGAACGGCCGCCCGAGGCCGGCGCGGACACGCCGGGCGACCCGGTGCTCACCGTCGAGCGGCTCACCAGCGAGGGCGTGTTCACCGACATCTCGTTCACCGTGCGGTCCGGGGAAATCGTCGCGCTCGCCGGGCTGGTCGGCTCGGGGCGCAGCGAGGTCGCGCGGGCCGTCTTCGGCATCGACAGGTACGACGCGGGCTCGGTCACCGTGCGCGGGCAGCACCTGCGCCGGGCGTCGCCGGTCGGCGCGATGGCCGCGGGGGTCGGGTTCGTCCCCGAGGACCGCCGGCAGCAGGGCCTGGTCATGGACATGTCCGTCGAGCAGAACGTGGCGCTCGCCTCCCTCGGCCGGCTCGCCAAGGGCGGGCTGATCAGGGCCTCGGCCGAGCGCGCCATGGCCACCGACTGGGCCGCGCGGCTGAAGATCAAGTACGGCCGGCTGACCGACCCGGTGTCCATGCTGTCGGGCGGCAACCAGCAGAAGGTCGTGCTCGCCAAGTGGCTGGGCCGCCAGCCCACCGTGCTGATCGTGGACGAGCCCACCCGCGGCATCGACGTCGGGACCAAGGCCGAGGTACACCACCTGCTCGCCGACCTGGCGAAGAGCGGCGTGGGAGTGCTGATGATCTCCTCGGAGCTGCCCGAGGTGCTCGGCGTCAGCGATCGCATCCTGGTGATGCGCGAAGGAGCACTGGTGGCCGAGTTCAGCCACGACAGCGCCTCCGAGGAGGCCATCATGTCCGCGGCGATGGGCCAGCAGGTGGCGAAGTGAGGGCGGTCCTGAGCCCCCGCCGCCAGCAGCGGCCCGACGAGCCCGCCAGGCGGACGGGCGGCGCGGCCCTCGCCGAGCGCGTCTTCCGGATCAGGGAATCCGGCATCGTCGTCGTGCTCGCCGTCTTCGTCGCGTGCACCGCCGCCGTGCAGCCCCGGTTCCTCAACTCGGCCAACATCCAGTTCGTGCTGATCGACACCACCGTGTTCGCACTGCTCGCGCTCGGCGAGACGCTGGTCGTGATCAGCAGGAACGTCGACCTGTCGGTGGGGTCGGTGCTGGGACTGTCGGCGTACCTGTCGGCGAGCCTGTTCGGCCCGCACCCGGGCATTCCGATCGTGGTGGTGTTCCTCGCCGGGCTCGGCATCGGGCTGGCCTGCGGCGTGGTCAACGGGATCATGGTGGCCGCCGGGCGCGTGCCGAGCCTCGTCGTGACACTGGCCACGCTGTACATCATCCGTGGCATCGACAGCCTGATCGTCGGCGGCAAGGAGGTGGTCGCCCAGTCCCTGCCCAACGCGTTCCTGCAGATCCCGAAGGCGACGATCGCCGGCATCCCCGACCTGGCCATCGCGATCGCGGTGGTGATCGGGATCGGCGCGTACTACCTGCGCACGTTCCGGTCAGGGCGTGACCTGTACGCGACCGGGTCGAACCCTGAGGCGGCGCGGCTGGCCGGCCTGCCGGTGGGCCGCCGGGTCTTCACCGCGTTCGCGCTCAGCGGCGCCATCGCCGGCGTCGCCGGCGTGCTGTGGGCCGCGCAGTACGGCACGATCAACTCGACCGCGGGCACCGGCTACGAGCTCCAGGTGGTGTCGGCCGTGGTGGTCGGCGGCGTCGCGATCTTCGGCGGCAGCGGCAGCGTGGTCGGCGCGGCGCTCGGCGCCCTGCTGCTGTCCACGATCAGCTCGGCGCTGTACGTGCTCGGCATCTCCCCGTTCTGGGACCAGGCGATCTGGGGCTTCCTGCTGCTGGTCGCCATCGCCCTCGACCAGACCATCACCGAGCGCCTCACCAGCGCCCTGCGCAAGAGGAGGACCCGGCATGCCTAGCCTCAGAGACCGGTCCCTCCCCGAACTGCTCCGCCCGGCGCTGCGCTGGGAGACCGGCCTCGCGGTCGTCGTCATCCTGATCCTCGTCATCGGCTCGGTCGCCTCACCGGACTTCCTCACCGGCAACAACCTGTTCAACCTCGGGCTGTCCAACGGCGAGGTCGCGATCATGGTGCTGCCGATGACGCTGATCATCATCAGCGGCGAGATCGACCTGTCGGTCGCCTCGATCCTCGGCATGGCCAGCGCACTGCTCGGCGTGCTGTGGAACAAGCACTGGCCGATGCCCGCGATCTTCGTCGTTGTCCTGCTCGTGGGCCTGGCCGCGGGCGCCGTCAACGGGCTGCTGGTGACGAGGCTGCGGCTCCCGAGCCTCGCGGTGACGATCGGCACGCTGGCGCTGTACCGCGGCATCGCGACGATCCTGCTCGGGCCGAACACCGTCTCGGACTTCCCCACCGCCTACACGAACCTCGGCGTCAACGCGGTGCCGTTCACCGGCAACGACATGACCTACTCGACGCTGATCTTCATCGTCCTCGCGATCATCTTCGGCGTCGTGCTGCACGCCACGCCGTTCGGGCGGTCGATCTACGCGATGGGCGCCAGCCCGGAGGCCGCGCAGTTCGCGGGCATCCGGGTCAAGCGGATCAAGACAATCCTGTTCATGCTGTCCGGCCTGATCTGCGCGCTGGCCGGCGTGCTCTGGACGTTCCGGCTGGACACCGCCGTGCAGAACAACGGCCTCGGCCTGGAACTCAACGTCGTGGCGATCGTGCTGCTGGCCGGCGTGTCGATCTTCGGCGGCAAGGGCTCGATCATCGGCGTCGTGCTCGGCGTCCTGGCGTTCGCCG
>Ga0335075_10015696_pt1 | contig 11342 bp, 11 predicted proteins | sample Lox_Sample_24_FD_206723 | JGI IMG/M metagenome (GOLD analysis project Ga0335075, IMG submission 206723) | Soil microbial communities from Loxahatchee National Wildlife Refuge, Florida, United States - Lox_Sample_2.4 | ecosystem: Environmental > Terrestrial > Soil > Wetlands | place: USA...
TCAGCGTCTGACGCAGGTGTTGCAAGGCAAAGTGGCAACGGTGGTGCGTGGTCTGAGGCGTCTGGGCAGCAAGCAGAAGCTGTGCGCTGCCAAGAGAAAAGTGCTGACACGTATTTGTGGCTACCTTCACAAGAATCGTCAGCGTATGCGTTATGACGAGTACCTGGCCCAGGGTTATCCGATAGCAAGTGGGGTGATCGAAGGAGCCTGCCGCCATGTCATCAAGGATCGCATGGAACGGGCGGGCATGCATTGGACGGTTGCCGGCGCGCAGGCGATGTTGGATGTCCGCAGCGTGTCGGTGAGCGGGCAATGGCAGGCGTTTCAGCAACAGCGTATTGAGCGAGAAACGGAGCGTCTCTATCCCTACCGTCAGCTGGTTGCCGGGGAGGCGTTTTTCACGATGGCGGCTTAGCGCGGCGACGGTTACGCCCTTTATCGATCACTTCGGCGCTCCTTGATTGTCTACCAGCAGACGCGCGTGTCGTTCTGCTGTGCGGAGATGGCGCGGCGATGGGGCAAGCTGCTGGGCTTCGGCGCGCGGGGGATTCCCGCTTGCACCAGCCGGCAAGTGAGCCTGTTTCTGGACCGCCCGCAGGCGAACGGGCGAGCCGTGCTGGAGCTGGTGCCGATCCATCATTGCCCGTTCTGCGGAGAGGTAATCGAGACGGTGCGGGAGAAGTAGCAAGGCAACTTCTCTTTGCACTGCCGCCGTTTGTTTGCGATACTGAGCGGATTGGAGCGCTAAACAAGGAGGACAAGGAATGTCTCAGACAGGAACTTGCCATCAATGTGGACACCCCGTCGTTTTTGGGGACAACCGGGTCTCTTGGCAGACACAGAAGAGCGACACCCCCCAGCAAGTGACGCTGACAGCCCAATGCACCAACTGCAAAGCATGGAACACACTGACGGTGACGATTAAGGGACGATAGAGAAAAAAGCACCGCCAACAGCGCTATCACCGAATTGTCGCCGACCTGCTCGCCGGCCACCCAGGAAGAAATCGAGCTGGTCGAGTGGACGCAGCAGGCGCATCGAGGCAGTCTCGATCCCGTCATGCAAACACTCCACCGGCTCGTCACTCTTATCGCCGCCCTGCTAGGCGGTTCGGCTGCTTTGCTGAACAAGATCCCGGTTCCTCCCCTTTGCATGGGTGCCTCCGTGAGCTTGCTTCTCTTGGCCTTAGGAGTAGCGCTTTGGGGCATCATGCCGGCAAGCGGCAGATGTCGCTTGAACTGTCCTGCTGAGATCAAGGCCGAGCGCGAGCGAAACATCAAGGCAAAGACTCGCTGTTTGCAAGCGACAAGTGGCCACTTGTTCGCGGCTTTCGCGGTTGCTGTCTGAGGACTGCTTTCCCGGCTTGGCTGATGACCGTTTGTAACGACCGGCCACAACATGCAACGACCGGGGCGAGCGTTGCAGGCGGTCGGTGCAAAGCCGGTGTGGGCGGCTGTGCAACGACATGAGACTGCGGCGTCTGGCCCCTCGACCCAATCACTAATTCCGCACGCCGTTACGCGCTGATGCGGTGTGCCCCGGCGAGAACGCGCTCGATGCTCTCGATCACCATGCCGGGTGTGACCTCGCGCATGCAGGCGTGATCGTGCGGGCACGCCCTCAATTGGCGGAAGTAGCACGGTGCGCACTCTTTTTGCACGCGGACCACCGCTTCCGGCCGGCGATAGGGACCTATCCACACTTCATCCGTCGGCCCAAACACACTGACAACCGGGCGATTCAGCGCCACGGTCAGATGCATCGAGCCGGAATCATTGGTGACGCACAGCTCCGCGCGGCGGATGAGCGCGGCCAGCTCCGACAACGTGGTCTGCCCCGCCAGATTCAGGACTCCGGGAGCCAGCTGCGCCACAGCCTGGCAGCGCTCACGTTCTCCGGCCGAGCCGGCCAGCACCACCGCGCGCCCCGTGCCACGGAGATAGCGAGCCACGGCGGCAAAGCCGTCGATCGTCCAGTGCTTCGTCGGCCAGATCGTGCCCGGCACCACCACCACAAACGATTGACTGCGAACGCCATGATGACTCAACAGCCCCGCGATGTGCGATTCAGCCTTCGACGGGATTGGCACATGAAAATCGGCGGGTCCGTCGTCCAGCTCCAGCATCGGCGTCAGCCACAGGTAGCGATCGACCGCGTGAACGTCGGAGCGCGGCAGCGGAATACGATGCGTGTACGCCAGCCAGGCGCCCTCACGCGTGCCCGTCCAGCCGTGGCGATAGGCGTCGGCGATCAGCTGGCGATCCAGCGGCGAGCGCGGGCCGTTGTGTGGGCGATCGAAGCCGATTCGCACCGGGGCATGCGTCGCCATCGTCAACACTGCGGAGCGAAATTGTCCGTGCAGATCGAGGACCAGATCATAACGCGTCTGCCAAAGATCCGCGAGCATGCGTCCCAGACCGGCGAGCCAGCCCCGCCAGTCGCGTGCCAGTGCGCCGCGGTCGAAGACGACCACGTTGGACAGGGCGGGATGATGGCCGATCAGCTCGGCGATGGCCGGTGTCAGGAGCCAGTCAATCCGCGCCGACGGGTAGCGCTGACGCAGCTTGGCCAGCACCGGCAGCGTGTGAATTACATCGCCCACCGCCGACGGTTTGATGAGGAGGATGCGCTGAAACTGCTGTCGGCGGAGGGTTGACGGATTCATGCAGACTCCTTCCGCCGCTTGCGGCTTAGCGTGTCTGCCGCTAAGCCGCAAGCGGCCTCCCATTCACGCCGAACGGCGAAACAATCCAAGCGTCTTTTTCATCCACGCCGAGACGCGATGGCGAAAGACCTCGCGCCGCTCGACTCCCTGGGTCGTCACCCAGTTGAATTGAATGACACGGCGCGGACCGATAAACGGTTTGTGCCCGTGCCAGGAATTGTCGCTGCGCCGGAACGCCAGCAGCGTCCCCTCGACCGGCGGGATCTCGACGATGACATCGTCGAGGTCGCGCGGCGAGCGCAGCAGACGCAGACAGCCGCCCGTCTGCTCCCAGGTCGGATTCATGTAGATCAGGACGGTGATGATCTTGGTGACGGCATCGGTGTGGATGTTGCCGTCGCGCGTACCGCAGCGGCCGCGCACGGTAATCATGCACGCTCGGCCGCCAAGATCGACGGCGAATTTCTCCTCGCAGGCGGCACGGAACGCCGGACCGCGCAGCTGGTCCAGTAGCTTCTGAAAACCGGGTCCGTAGCTCAGACCGGAGACCGGAAAACTGCCGGGACTATCGATGACGGGGTAATCGGCATTGATGGCCGCCCGCGCCGCCGACTTGATAAACTGAGGAACAATGAGAAAGGGAAACGGTTCCCGGGTCAACGGAGTGTCCCGGAAGGCCGCTAAATCTAGCCCCTCCATGGGCCGTGCCTCCTCTGTTCCGGGACGGACGCATCTGCCGCCCACGAAGGGAGCATCCCCATCCCGATGCGGTCTATATCGACTGAATGGTCAGGATTCTAGAGAGTATTTCCGTCCGAGCCTGAAGCGTAAGCGAAGAGCCTTCGCTTGCGCTTCAGGCTCGGACGGCGTCGTTATGAGCCTGTTGAGGCGGCGACGGCCGGCATCTCGTAGGTTCGGCTGGTGATGCTGCCGTTGCGCTGGCGTAAGGAGAGTTGATAGAGGCGTTCGCCCGTCTCGGTTGGATACTTCCCGGTCAAACAGCCGCGACAGAGTCGGCTGGCGTCCAGGCCGATGCAACGGGCGACGGCCTCCAACGGCAGATAGAACAGCGTGTCCGCCCCGAGCTCGGCGGCCATTGCGTTCTGTTCCGCATCGGTGATGCGGCTGCCCTTCATGAAACGCGGTGCGAACAGCTCGCGCATGGTGGACATGTCGATGCCGTAAAAGCAGGGAGCCACGATGGGCGGGCAAGCGACGCGGACATGGATTTCCCGCGCCCCGCCGCGGACGCGGAGATCGTGGAGCAGGGTCTTCATGGTCGTGCTGCGGACGATGGTGTCCTCGATGAGCAGCACGCGTTTGCCGTCCAGAACCTCGCGCAGCGGCGTGTATTTCAGCTGCACGCGCTCAGCGCGGTTCTGCCCTTCGATGAAGGTCCGGCCGATGTAGCGATTGCGGATCAAGCCCTCAATCGACGGGATGCCGAGGGCGGCGGCCATGGCGTCGGCGGCCGCCTTGCCGGTGTCCGGAACCGGCACAATGATGGTGTCGTCGTCGAGGGGCACCTGGCCCAGCTGCCGCTCCTGCCGCGCCAGCTCCTCGCCCAGCGCTCGCCGCGTCAGGTAGACGCTGCGCTCGTCGAGCGTGCTGGCGACGTTGGCGAAATAAATCCACTCGAAAAAACAATGCGACGGCGTCCGCCGCTCCGCGAAGCGCTCGTGACGTACCTCCCCGTCCTGAATAACAATCATCTCGCCAGGCTCGAGGGAGCGGATCTTCTGGAAGCCCAGGTTGAACAGCGGCACGCTCTCGCTGGCGGCGGCGAACAAAACGCGGTCCTCATCCCAGGCGTAGCAGAGCGGACGGAAACCGTTGGGATCGCGTAGTATCACCATGTCGCCCACGGCGTTGAGGAACACCAAGTTATAAGCGCCGTCGAACTGCCGACCCAGACTGCGAAACACCTCGACTAGATCGGGCCGCTCATCGACGTACTGGCTCAGCTCCTTGCTGAGGTAGTGCATGATGATCTCGGTGTCGATGTTGCGGGTGAGGTGGTAATCGGTCTGGGTCAGCAGCTGATCGCGAAGCTCGGCGAAGTTGGCGAGCTGGCCGTTGAAGGCGAAGGAGAACCATTTCCATTTGCAGCCGTGATGCCGCTCGAACGGCTGAGCGTAGCTGCGATCGGAGGCGCCGCAGGTGGCATAGCGGACGTGGCCGATGGCCGCTCGACCGGCGTACTCGCGCATGATGCTGTCGGCCTTGGCCTGTTGATTGAGACGGAACGCCTCGATCACGGTGCCGATATTTTTGTAGGTGTCGATCAGCTTTTCGCGGCGCGGATTGAAGGTCGAGAAGCCGGCGGCAAGCTGGCCGCGGTTTTGCAAATCCAGGAGCAAGCGAGGCATGAGCCGCGATGTTTGTTCGGCTCCCTGGAGTGGGGCCAACGGCGAAGCCCGCAGACCGGGAAGGTGATACAACGCCGCGATGCCGCACTCGTGATGCAAATCGTCCATCCAGGGGTTCCCCGCGAGGGATGAAGCTCATCTCCGGCTGCTGGGCACAACCCGTTTGGCCAGTGGGACGATGTAGATTATAGGAGCTGCATCGGTCGATCACAAGAAAATCACGAGACGAAGTCATTTTTTTGCGACGGCGGCCGGGTGCAGAAGGCACGGACGGCAAAGCTTTCCTGTGATTCGGTTAGCGACGCTTCGCAGAAGCGTCGTTGCGGTGACGCTTCTGTGAAGCGTCGCCAACCGGGACCTACTGCCGATCGACGGGGGCGGTCAAGCTGGCGATGGCCGCGAGGAGGTCCGTCTGGACCTCAAACGCGGCCGGCGTATTGCCGTGGCTGCTGATCAGTCGCGTCACGCTGAACACTTCATGAACGTAGGGCTGGAGATTGCACAGCACCAATCGACCGCCCTGCGCCCGCACCTCGCGCAACAAGCTCAACAACGGACGAAAACTGGCGCTGGACAGGTAGGTGACCTGCTGAAAATCGACCACGACGTTCCGGGCATCGACTGCCCGCCGCGCTGCCAGAAACTCGTCGCGAAGAGCGTCGGCAAAGGCATCGCCGATCAGCTGCGACGGCTCGATGCGAATCACCAGCACCGGACAGCGAACGTGCTTGAAGGGCTGCTCCGCCATAAGGCACCGTGGGCACGGAGAAAGAGGATCGGAATCCGCTCTGAGTTTATCGCATGGCGCTCCGGAAAACAAACGAGAAATGGTGGACTTTCAGTGTTCGGGTGTCCGCTGCCACGGTACTTCAATAGTCAGTACGCGCGAAGCGACGCGCCGACGAAGCCAGCAATACCGCTGCGAAGACCAGCGAGGTCGCCAGCGAAGCAGCCAAGTGCAAACGTCCGCCCTCCTCGCGCAGGCTGGCGTAGTCGAGAACCCGGCCAAAATAGTGATCGGCGTGCAACAGCTCGAAGAGCAGCCAGTTAAGATCGGCCGGTTTGGGCAGCATCCAATAGGCGGCGCCCAACCACGACGGTCCCTCTCCCGTCGAGCTGGCCAGCGCGGCATGCCAGCCATGATTGACGCACCAGCACACGATCCAAACAGCCAAGGAGCCGACCAGGCAAATCGTCGTGCTGCGCGTTCGAACCGCCAGCCATGCCGACACCGCGAAGAAGACAGCGAAGTGCAGAATCAAGATGGGAATGCACAGCAAATACAACCCTGTCCACTCACCGGTGGCCACGCCCAGCGCCAGCCAAGTGCCGACGACGAAGGCTGTGGTTTGCAAACTCACAAAGGCCAGTACACCCAGGTATTGCCCGGTTAACAAGGCCCAGCGCGGCGTCGGCTTGACCAGCAAGACCGAGGACCGCGCCGGATCGAGGAAGGCGGGCAAGAAACCCGCCGTCCAAATCAGCGCCAGCAACACGCCGGCAGTATCGGCCACGAAGCCCGCCAGCATCAGCTGGACGAAGCGGACGGCGTCTTCGCCGTAATGGCGGTAGTGGATACGGACGGCACCGAACAGAAAACGGACCTGGCTGGAGGCAACGTCCATGCCTGTAGCATTGCTCCGGCCGATGCGCTGGATTTCCTCCAACGGCAGACGCATGCGCGTCTCGCCGGGCGCAACCGGCAACGGCTTTTCGCCCTCGACGCGCATGCTCAAGCAGAAGACGATGCACACGCCGGCGACCAGCGCCGTCGCCGCGAATAGTCGCGACGCCAGTGCCTCGCGGAAGGTAGCGTACACTACCCAGCCGATCAGACGCAGTAACGTTGGGGAGCTCATGTGCTGGCACCATTGCGAAGCCGCTCGCGGCGTAGCGAGGATCGCTAATCCGCAAGCGGCCGAGTTCAAGCGATCGACGCGCGCCGCGCTACTGAAATGTAGATCACGTCCTTTCCTCTGTCGAATCGAAAAAATTTGCTCGCCGTCCGAACGTGAGCTAAATTTTTTCCGCCGATCGAAATCACTTTCTGTACTCGATTCGCGGATGGATCGTAACGATGATGCTCGTTTCGACAGCCACTGCTCCGGCGATCGCTCAAGCGACCGACGCGTCGGTGGCGTTCGCCGGCGTGTCCAAAACCTACTCCAACGGCATATTTCGCCGCCGGGCCGTCGCGGCGCTGCGCGACGTTTCCTTGCGTATCGAATCCGGCGAGGTGTTCGGCCTGCTCGGCCCCAACCGCGCCGGCAAAACCACCTTGGTCAAGCTGCTGCTTTCCCTCTGTCAGCCGACGACCGGCACGATCCAACGGCTGGGTCGGCCGTTGTCAGACCGTTCCACCCTGGGGCAGGTCGGGTACGTTCATGAAAATCACGCGTTCCCACGCTATCTCAGCGCGGCCGCGCTCCTCGAATACTATGGGGCGCTGACACTGATGCCCCATGAGCGCGTTCGGGAGCGTGTCCCCAGACTGCTGGATCTGGTCGGCCTCGCCGATCGCAGCCGTGAGCCGATTGCGCGCTTCAGCAAGGGCATGATCCAGCGACTCGGCATCGCTCAGGCGCTCCTCAACGAGCCGCGTCTGTTGGTCCTCGATGAGCCGACGGAAGGGCTGGATTTGAACGGCCGGAGTCTGCTCCGCGATGTGGTGCGCGAAGTACGCCAGCACGGCGGCACGGTGCTGCTCGTCACGCACATCCTGACGGAGATCGAGCATTTGTGCGATCGCGTGGGCGTACTGGTCAACGGCCGGCTCGTCCATGTCGGTCCGCTCGCCGAGCTGACGCGCGATGCCTCCGGCTCGCCGCGCTCGTTGGAGAAAACCGTCAAGGATCTCTACGCGGAGACGAGCATATGAATCCCCTCGCTGCCCTCCCCGTCCTTCGCTGGCTGATCCGCGACACGTTTCGTCAATCGATCAACGCCGGCGTGTTCTGGCTGATGCTTGCCCTCATCCTCGCCTGTGTCGTCCTGTGCCTGACGGTATCGGTCGTCGATGCACCCGACAGCTCCGGACATCTCGACCTCGGCTTCGGCGCGGTGCAGCTGTCGCTTGCTCCAGGACGCGGTGTGGCCGTGCGTACCCTTGAAGGCTACCTGGCCGGATGGATCGCCGACGGGGCCGGTCTATTGCTGACGCTGATGTGGACAGCGAGCATTTTACCCTCGTTCCTCGACGAAGGCACGTCGTCGGTGCTGCTGGTCAAGCCGATCCCGCGCTGGATCCTGTTACTGGGCAAGTGCCTGGGCGCGATCACTTTCGTCCTTGTGCAGGACACACTATTCCTTGGCGGCACCTGGCTGGCCCTGGGGATAAGCACCGGCATCTGGGACATTACCTATCTCTGTTGCCTTCCTCTGCTCCTCTTGCATTTCATTGTCTTTTTCAGCTTCTCGGCGATGCTGGCGACGGCGACGCGGAGCACGACGGCCTGCGTGTTCGGCTCGATCCTTTTCTGGTTGTTGAGCTGGGCGACGAACCTTGGCCGGCACGCTTTCCTGGCGCTGCCGGAGCTGCAAGCGGCGGCGGCGGACCTCGGACACGGCGTCGAGCTGGCGTACTGGATCCTTCCCAAGCCGCTCGATTGCCACCTAATCCTGACAGGCATTCTGCAAATCGATTCCCCGCTTTCGCGAGTTTTCAACGCGCAGCCGTTGACAGAGCACGGCGCCTGGCAGCCGGCCGCGTCGCTGCTGGCGTCGAGCCTCTGCGCGGTGCTGCTGATGGCCCTGGCAGCGTATGACTTCGCGACGGCGGAGTATTGACAAGCCTCTCCTCGGACCACCCTGGTTGCTGAAATTGGAGCCGTACGGCAATTCTCTCGCGGGACGGATTGCAGCTCGTCCCGCGAGAGGTTTCTCGGACGCCTCCGTAACCAGACGGAGCAAGGAGCAGCATACGACGAGTGTAGGGAGCAATCAGAAAACATTAATCTTTCGTTTGACGCGTTTCCTACCGTGAACTAGGTTTGGATCGTTAGCGAATACGAGGATTGCTCACGAAAACGGGACCAATATCCCGGCGGCAGAGAGGCGAGTAGCCTCTTTTCCTCGACAAAGGCAAACCCGTCGTAAGGCGGGGACGCAAAGCCATGGGCCCAGGCGCGCTCACGACGGCGTGCAGGGGTCGCCAGGTTACCGAACGGATCAGACAGGTCTTACTCACTTTCTCGAACCTAAACACGCCGGATGGAGTGCGCGGGCTTCTCCGATTCAGAGCAAGCTCACCACAGCTCAATGCACCATTGGGAAAGGGGAAATTCCTATGGCCACGTGCTTTGCCAGTCTGGTTCGTTTCCTTGGCGATGAGAGCGGTACGACCGCGGTCGAGTACGCCTCAATACTGTGCTTCGTCATTTTGACCCTGAATGTCTCGGTCGAGGGACTAGGGAGCCGCACGAGCGACAGCTTCAACCAGGCTAGCGCCGCCTTCGCCCAAAGTAACAATGCCGCCAGCAGCGATTCCAGCACGAGTACCTCGGGCACCTCGATGATCGACGTTTTCATGGCGTCAGGCTCGGCGAGTAGCAGCAGCGCCAGCACAAGCTCCAGCACGAGCACCAGCTCCAGCAGCGGAAGCGCTTCCACCAGCACGACGGGAACGAGCACGAGCTCCAGTAGCGGCAGCTCCAGCAGCGCAAGTGGAACGAGCAGCGGAAGCAGTAGTGGCTCCAGCAGCGCAAGTGGAACAGGCAGCTCCAGCGGCACTAGCTCCAGCGGCAGCAGTGGAAGCACTAGCTCGAGCGGTAGCGGTTCCAGCGGTACTAGCTCTAGCAGTGGTAGCGGCAGCAGTAGCTCCAGCGGTTCTAGCGGAAGCAGTAACTGGGGCGGCAACAACATTGGGGGAGGCAACGGCAACTGGGGAGGCCGCTAAGATCGCTTGCGAGGACCGTAAACTCGCCGTCGCTTCCGACCCGCGAGGGCCGCGAAGCGACGGCGAGAAAGAGTTCATTTCACGGCTTCCTTGACTTTCTCGGCGGCGGCATGGAGGACATCGCCCACCTTCTCGGCCGCCTCCTGGGCCATGTGCTTGACCTTCTGTCCCAGGTTTTCTTTCGGCGGCGCTTCCTGCTCGCTCCTTTGCTGGGCTAGCCGATTTTCCAGTCGCTTGCGCCGCCGTAAACGCTTCGTGCGCCGTGCCCCGCCGCGATTGTATCCCATAATCGATCTCCTTAGATGTAAAGGGTCCAAACCATCTCCCGGATCGTGGTGCTTCCGCGAAGCATTGCTAACCAGGGGAAACACTCGATTCGTCCAGCTGCTCCTCTAACACTTGCAGCGGATGGCGCGCGTGCCGATGCGCCAGATCCCTGATTTGATGGCGGCAGGAGGTGCCCGGCGCGGCCACGATGGCCTCCGGTGCTTTCGCCAGCCCCGGCAGCAAGGCGAGGTTGGCGATCTGCACGCTCAGGTCGTAATGCTCGCGCTCAAAGCCGAACGAGCCGGCCATGCCGCAGCAGCCGGTATCCATCACAATCACGTCGAGCTGCGGCACCAGCCGCAGCGCCGCGGCTGAGCCGCCGGCGCCGAGCAATGCCTTCTGATGACAATGGCCGTGCAGCATACATTGCTCTGGCCGCGGTCGCAGCTTTAGCTCGCAGCTCCCCGTTTGGACCTGCCGCGCAAGCCAGCTGTCAGCGAGCTGGGCGGCGGAAGCGACAGCTCGCGTCGGCGCTCCCGGCAGCAGCTCCGTCCATTCATCGGCGAGGGTCAGCAGACAGCTCGGCTCCAGACCGAGCAGTGGTGTGCCATCGACCAGTCGCTGGGCCAAGCTGGCGGCCTGCTCCTGAATCAATGTACGCGTTTGCAGGAGAAACCCCTTGCTGATCATCGGCCGGCCGCAGCAAGTCAGCTCGGCCAGCTCGACCGTATACCCGGCTCGTTCGAGAACGCGCACCGCGGCGCGGCCGATGTCCGGCTCATTGTAGGTGGTGAAGCAATCGGCGAGAAGCAGCACCCGACCACGGCTGCCAGCGGCGGGTTCCGGCGTGTGCCGGGCGAACCACTGGCGGAAGTGCCGCCGATGGAGGGGTGGTAGACTGCGACGACGATCGATCCCCGCCGTTTTCTCCATCAGCCAGCGGAGCGAGCGGCGCGTTTGCAGGAAATTCACGAGCGGGGCCAACGGAGCGCCGAGACGGTTCATCCGGTGGACGCCGGCCATGAGCCAGTGAGAAAGAGGACGTGAACGATTGCGATAGTAGATTTGTAAGCACTCGGCCTTGTGCTTGGCGACATCGACGTTGCTGGGACACTCGGCCTTGCAGCCCTTGCACATCAAGCAGAGA
>Ga0335075_10015697_pt1 | contig 11341 bp, 8 predicted proteins | sample Lox_Sample_24_FD_206723 | JGI IMG/M metagenome (GOLD analysis project Ga0335075, IMG submission 206723) | Soil microbial communities from Loxahatchee National Wildlife Refuge, Florida, United States - Lox_Sample_2.4 | ecosystem: Environmental > Terrestrial > Soil > Wetlands | place: USA: Florida...
CGGGGGCGGGGTGAGGCCGGCCGCGTTCTCGCGTGCGGTGCTGGCGTGCTGTCCGCTGTGCGGGTCGCCGTCGTCGCGGGTGCATGCGTGCTGTAAGCGGGCGATCGCGGATCTGCCGGCCGGGGGGCGGCCGGTTCCGCGTCAGTTCCCGCCGCGCCGCCTGGCCCGGGGCCGGTTCGCCGCGCAGATGCCGCTACGGCCGTAGCGCTACGCTTCTTGCGGTAGGCTGCGGCGATCCGTCGGTGCCTGTATGTCGGGAGCGGCGGGAGCGGGGCGGCGGGGCCGGCGGGAGGCGGAAACGTGCCAGGGCAGCGTCGGCGCTCGGCGCCCTTTACGTGGCCGATGTGGGCTGGGTGAGGTCGTAGACGGTCTCGCCGCCGGCTGTTTCCTTCTTGAAGTGGGTCGCGACCCAGTTCGCGATCGCCACCGAGCCGGCTCCGCCGCCGAAGCTGTCGCTGCTCTCGCCCACGTAATAGTGGACTTCGTGCTTGGCGACCATCTCCTTGAAGACGGTCAGCGTGGGCCACGGGTCCGTGCCGTTGAAACCGCCGATGGCCATCACCGCGTCGCCCGTAGCCAGCTCCAGCGGTGCCGCCGCTTCCGAACCCTCGGTGGCGGCGACCCACATGTACCGTGAGGCGTCCTGCTTGAGTAGCGCAGTCAGCGCACTGCTCACGTTCGTGCCGCCGCCGAGCCCGCCAGCACCGCCGAGCCCGCCAGCACCGCCGAGCCCGCCAGCACCGCCGAGCCCGCCAGACCTGCCAGCACCGCCGAACCCGCGAAAGCCGCCGGTCCCGGTCCCGCCGAAACCGCCGCCACCGCCGCTGGGTCGGCCGCCGCCGAAGCTGCCGGGACCGCCGCCGAAGCTGCCGGGACCGCCGCCGAAGCTACCGGGACCGTGCCCGCCGAACCTGCCGGGACCGCCGAAGCCGAAGCCGGTGCCGCCGCTGGCCGCCGCTGGGCCGGCGCTGGGGATCGCGCCAGTATGCGCGGTGTTGACCGTACCCAGCGCGTATGCGGTCGGCCCGCCGAGCCCGGCGACCAGCGCCAGGCCCAGGATAAGAGCGACCGCCCACGGGCCGAACCGCCGTACGAGCACGAACCCGAGCCCGATGACCGCCCCGCCACCGAGAACGCCGGCGGTGAGCACCACCCACTGCAGCCACGGCAGCCACCCTGGGGAGCGTGACAATAGTTCCCACGCCCACCACGCTGTGACCAGCACACCGGCCGCCGTCGCGATCCGCCCTGCCCACGACAGCGCGCCGGACCACAGCGACACCGCGCCGATGCCGACCAGCGCGGCGATCCCTGGCGCCAGCGCGACCATGTAATACGGGTGGATGATCCCGTTCATGTAGTCGAACACGCCGCCGGTGACGATCACCCAGCCGCCCCATAGCAGCGCCGCCGCGCGGATCCGGTCGGTCCGGACTGCCCGCCGTGACACCCACAGCAGGCACACGAGCACCAGCAGGGCCGCGGGCAGCAGCCAGCTGACTTGCCCGCCGAACTCGGAACGGAACACCCGGAACACGCTCGCCGCGCCGCCCCAGTCCGACCCCGGCCCGACCGATCCCGTCTCGTTCCCGTCCAGTCGGCCGAGGCCGTTGTAGCCGAGCGCGAGCTGCAGGATGCTGTTGTCCGTCGACCCGCCGAAGTACGGCCGGTCAGCGGCAGGCGTTAGCTGCGCGGCGAGCACCCACCAGCCAGCGCCCGCCACGACACCGGCCGCGCCGAGCAGTAGCTGCCACACCCGCTTCAGCAACCGCGGCGGCCCGGCCCACAGGTATGCCACCGCGAACCCGGGCAGGACGAGAAACGCCTGCAGCATCTTGGCCAGGAACGCGAACCCCAGCAGCACCCCGCATAGCGCCAGCCACCGCGTCTGCCCGTTCTCCACCGCGCGCACCAGCGCGTACGCGGCTAGCAGCATCAGCAGCACAAGCAGCGAATCCGGGTTGTTGTACCGGAACATCAGTACGGCCACCGGTGTCAGCGCCAGCACCAGCCCGGCGACCAGGCCTGCCCCCACGCCGAACCAGCGCTTGACCGCCGCGTATAGCACCCAGACGGACAGCACGCCCTCGATGGCCTGGGGCACCAGCACCGACCACTGGTTGAAGCCGAACAGCCGCGCAGACAGCTCCATCACCCACAACGACGCGGGCGTCTTGTCCACCGTGATGAAGTTCGACGAGTCGAACGACCCGAAGAAGAACGCCTTCCAGCTCTTCGTGCCGGCCTGCACGGCCGCCGCGTAGAAGTCGTTCGCCCACCCGTTCCTGGTCAGCCCCGCCAGGTACAGCACCGAGGTGAGCCCGAGCAGGCCGGCCAGCATCCACCGCGAGTCAAGCCGCGGCACTCGCCGCACCGGGACCGCGGGCGCGGGCGCCGTAGCTATCACGCTCACCGCGATGCCTCCCTCGTCTTGTTCTCATAACAAACGGGCGTGCTCCGGCCCGGTTCGACGGCCGGCTCACGGTGGCCGAACACCCAGCGCCGGTACAGCACGAACCGCAGCACGGTCGCCACCAGGTTGGCGCCGACCAGCACCGTGACGTCGGCCAGCCGCGACGGATGCGCGGCGGTGTGATGCAGCGTGTACAGGGCCCCCGAGGTGAGCGCGAGCCCGGCTCCGAACGCGATCAGTCCCTTGAGCTGGTGACCGGCGGCGCCGGCCCGTCCGCTGATGCCGAACGTAATCCGCCGGTTCGCTGCGGTGTTCCCGATGGCGGTCACCAGCAGGGCGATCGCGTTGGCGGCCAGCACCGGCATGCTGGCACTGAGCAGCAGGTAGAGCACGACGTACGCGACCGTGCTCATCGCACCGATTGCCCCGAAGCTGAGCACCTGCACCGGCAGCCCGCCCGGGGAAACGCGGAACTGCGAGCGCAGCTCCGGTACCTTGATCTCGCCGCGGGCGAAACCGGTGCTCAGCCGCCAGATGCCGCGCAGGTCGGCCAGCACCGTCGGCACGATGTCCACCCGGGAGTCCAGGTCGTCGATCCAGTCCACCGGTACCTCATGAATGCGCAGTCCGGCCCGCTCGGCGAGGACCAGCAGCTCGGTGTCGAAGAACCACCCGGTGTCCTGGGTGAGCGGCAGCAGCACGCGGGCCTGCTCACGCCTGATCGCCTTGAATCCGCACTGCGCGTCGGAGAAGCCGGTCCCGAGCGAGGTGCGCAGCAGCACGTTATAGCAGCGCGACATCATCTCGCGCTTGGGCCCGCGGATGACCCGGGAGCCGCGGGCGAGCCGGCTGCCGATGGCCAGGTCACTGTGCCCGGACAGCAGCGGCGCGACCAGCGGGAGCAGCGCGTTGAGATCGGTGGATAGGTCGACGTCCATGTAGGCGAGCACATCGGCGTCGCTGCGCGACCAGATCTCCCGCAGCGCCCGGCCGCGCCCGGGCAGCTCCATCCGGATCGCGCGTACCTCGGGAAACCGCCTGGTCAGCATGCAGGCGATCGTCCAGGTCCCGTCGCTGCTGCCGTTGTCGGCGATCGTCACCGCGGTGCGGAACGGGAATGAGGCCCGCAGGAACGAGACGAGCCGCCGGACGCTGGGTCCGAGGTCGCGTTCCTCATTGAGTACCGGCACGACGATGTCAACCTGCGGGGGATTCATGCTGCCAAGACTCGGCGACGAGCTTGCGCGGATACTGAGGTGATCGTATGCGCGGCCTATGAGACCGAGGTGGTTGATCCGGAACCGCCCCGGGGCAGCGTTATGGTGAACTGGGTGTCACCGGGATGGCTGCTGACCGCGATCGTGCCACCGTGCGCGGTGACCACCGCGTCGACGATGGCCAGACCCAGGCCGGTGCTGGCGCCGCTGCTGTCGTCGGCCCTCCAGCGGGAGGTATCGGCCCGGCTGAAGCGTTCGAACAATTCGGGGATCAGCTCGGCCGGGATGCCGGGCCCGTCATCGTGCACGTTCAGCAGCACCGGATCCGAATCGGCCAGCGTGACCGTGACCGTGGTCCCGGCCGGGGTGTGCTTGCCGGCGTTGCTGAGCAGGTTGGCCAGCACCTGATGCAGGCGATGCTCGTCGCCGGTGACGACCACCGGGTCGTCGGGCAGGTCCAGCTGCCAGCGGTGGTCGGCGCGGGCCGCGTGCGCGTCGCTTGTCACGTCGATGCACAGCCTGGATAGGTCGACGGGCTCCCGCTCCAGGGGCCGCCCGGCGTCGAGCCGGGCGAGCAGCAGCAGGTCGTCGACGAGCACGCTCATCCGCGCCGATTCCGACTGGACCCGGCCGAGCGCGTGGGTCACCTCCTCGGGAACCGGGCCCGGGTGGCGCATCGCGAGCTCGGCGTAGCCGCGGATGGCGGACAGGGGAGTGCGCAGCTCGTGGCTGGCGTCGGCGGCGAACCGGCGCAGCCGCGCCTCGCTCGCCGCGCGACGGCTGAGTGCTCGCTCCACGTGGCCGAGCATCCGGTTGAACGCCGCGCCCACCTGGCCTACTTCGGTGCGCGGGTCCGTGTCCGGCACGCCGGCGGGCAGCGCGACCTCACCCGACTCCAGCGGCAGCTCGGCGACCTGGGTGGCGGTGACGGCCACCCGGCGCAACGGCCGCAGCGACAGCCGGATCAGCCAGATCCCCGAGCCGACGGCGAGCACCAGCACGATCCCGAACGCGATCAACTCGGTGATCAGCACGAGATCGATGTCGTGCTGAGTGCCGGCCAGCGTCAACCCGGTGACCATCACGGTGCCCGCGCAATTAACCTTGGTGACCCGGTATGACGCACCGAGCAGCGTCACGGTGTACGCGGGTTCCGGCTCCGCCGGCTGACCGCACCAGGGGGTGCCGGGGCCGTCGTGCCCAGGCCCCGCGCCGTTACCTGGACCGTGGCCAGGTCGCCCGTCCTCGTCGTCCGGGAGGTTGACCGCCGGGATCGTGGTGACCGGCAGCGCGGAAAGAACCTTCTCATCCGCCGAGGTCAGCTCCGGATTACCGGAGAAGGCGAGATAAGCGGTAAAGCCGGACCCGGACTTCACCGCCTCGAACGTACCCGGCCCCTGGCCGCCGCAGTCACCCGGCCCGGCAGCCTTACCTCCGGCCGGTCCCGGGTCATAGTCGTTCCCGTTCTGCCGCATGCCGACGCACTCGACCCAGCGCTGAGTGGCGGACCCGACCTGCTGGTCCAGCGACGACAACAGCTGGCGATGCAGAGCGAAATACGACGCGCCGCCGACTACGGCGCAGGCCAGCGTCAGCAGCACCGCCATGATCGCGATGAGCCGGGCGCTGAGCGTCCTGCCCCGTGCCCAGAACATCTAGCCCGCTGGCTTCAGCACGTACCCGACGCCACGCACGGTGTGGATGAGCGGGGAGCGCCCGGCGTCGATCTTCTTGCGCAGGTAGCTGATGTACAACTCCACGACGTGCGCTTGGCCGCCGAAGTCGTAGTTCCATACCCGGTCCAGGATCTGCGCCTTGGACAAGACCCGCCGGGGATTACGCATCAGGAACCTGAGCAGTTCGAACTCGGTGGCGGTGAGGTCGATGACCTCGCCGCTCCTGCGCACCTCGCGGGCGTCCTCGTCCATGGTGAGGTCGCCGACCGCCAGCGAGCCCTCGGCCTGCTCGCGGGTGAGGTTCGCGCGGCGGAGCAGGCCGCGCAGCCGGGCTAGCACCTCTTCCAGGCTGAACGGCTTGGTGACATAGTCATCGCCGCCCGCGGTGATGCCCGCGACGCGGTCCTCGACCGCGTCCTTCGCGGTCAGGAAGAGCACGCAGACTTGGGGGATATCGGCACGCATGCGGCGCAGCACCTCAAGCCCGCTGAAGTCGGGCAGCATGATGTCCAGCACCACCGCGTCCGGTTTGAACTCTCTGGCGACCCGCACCGCGTCCGCTCCGTCAGCGGCCGTGCGGACTTCCCACCCTTCGTAGCGCAAGACGCTGGACAGCAGTTCGGCCAGGCTGGGCTCGTCGTCGACAACCAGTACGCGCACCGGAGTGCCGTCCGGACGCTGGGTGCCGGCCGTGCGCGCGGCACTGGCCGGTGCGGCACTCGTTGGCGCCGCGGAATGCGTAGTTTGTTCCATTGATGCTCGCTCATCTTCGGGGACCTGAACGCCGCATGTCTCTCCGCGGGTTCTGTGCCTAGTATGCCCACGGAGGCCTTCTCTCTCAGCGCACGATTATCGCAGACCCTACCTAGCAGATGATCATGAAAACCTTTGAATCATCTCTTAGTTTTCAAGCAGGTGACCTAGCTTGGACGCCGACCGGGCCGGTCTCGCGCCTGCCTCGGTCAGCAGCCTTCCGGCCGCGGCGAGCACATCCGCGTCGGCGGACTCGACCTCGATCTCCCGCCACGACAGACCCGCCGCGTCTGCCGCGGGCAGGCGGCGGGCCGTGACGGCGTCGTCGGCGATCTCCCCGAGTGCCGTGCCATCCGTACCCGCCAGGCGGCGCACCGTTCGTTCTGTGCAAAGGATCGCTATCGCTTGAAGAGGCTGGCCAGCGGTGAGTTCTCCTACAGCGGCGGCCAGCCGGGGCGGGACGGAGGGGGAGAGCGGCTCATGCAGTTCCCTGCGCGTGTCCACGCTGACCGGCAGCTTGAGATGCCAGCCCTCGTCCGGGCCACCGGTACGGCGGCGCAGCGTAACCCGGTTCCGGTGCAAAGCCAGGCCGGCCGTGTCGAAGTAGGTGGCGTCCAACCGGTAGACCGCCGGCGGTTCCACCGACACCACCCCGGGCAGCCCATCGAGGGACGGCATCGCGAACGACGCGTCTGCCTCGAACTTGCGCTCGACTTCCAGATGATCCGCCACGGCCCTAGGTTACTGGCGGTACCTGGCGAACCGGGTATAGGGGCGGTCGATGACCATGTCCGCGCCCGGCGGCACCTCGGCGTCAGGGGGTACGCGTCCACGCGCAGCCCGTCGGTGCCCGGCTGGCCGGCCGCGTCCCAGGCCCGCATGTGCCCGGCCAGCGCCGATGCGAGCGAGCCGCCGTCCGGACCGTACCCGGCCGCGGCCAGTTCGCCTCCCTCGGGCGCCGCGAGCAGCGCGATCGACCCGCCGGATACAAGCCCGAGGGTGACGCGGATGACGGTGTGCCGCCACGGCGGCACCGGCAGCACGTCCGCCGGCTCGTTCTCGGTCGCCGTGCAGGCCCTCGGCTCGCCGCCGGACAGCCACGGATGCAGGCCCTGCATCACGGCCGTTCTCCCGGCGGTCATACCCGCCTGCACCATGACGGTAGCGCCGCTGGACCGGGCTTGCGCCAGGCCCGCCACGTCAACGTCACGCCGTTCAGGCAGGTGCAGCGAGAGCTTCTCGGTAGTGCCGTGGCACCGTCCGCAACGCATCCGCCACCAGCGGGCCGGATGTCCCGGCCACCGACTCGGCCATTGACTCCCGCAGCCCGGCAAGATCGCTAGCCATGTGGTTTCCTCCTCACGGTCACGATACGCCCGGACCGCTATGCTGCTCAGATGATGCGGACACGGGCGGCCGGCCGCGCCGAGACCGGCGGCCGGCCCGACAGCGGCGGCGGGAGGGTCCTGATTGCGGCCGGAGGCGCGGTGTTCGCCGCGGCCGTCGGTCTTTACCTGGCCGCCATCGCGCTTCACCCTGGCATGACGGCCATGCTAAAGGGCTTTGACCTGCGGGTTTACCTAGACGGCGGCACCCTGGCGCGGGACGAGCCGGGGGAGCTGTACAGCTGGCACCTGGCCGGCATGCCAGGGATCCAGTTCACCTACCCTCCGTTCGCCGCGCTGGTGTTCGCGCCCCTGTCCCTTGTCCCGTGGCGGGCGCTTGAGGTCGTCGCGGTCATTGCCAGCACCGGCGCGCTGCTGGCTACGCTGTGGATTGCATTCCGCACGCTCGGTATCTCGGACCGGACCAGGCGGCTCGGCCTGACCCTGCTGCTGACCGGGCTGGTGTTCTGGGTGGAGCCGGTGCAGCGAGCGCTGTTCCTCGGCCAGGTCGAGCTTGTGCTGATGGCGTTGAGCACCTGGGATGTGTGCCAGCCGGACCGGCGGTGGTATAAGGGCGCGGGTGTCGGCATCGCGACCGCGATCAAGCTCGTCCCTGTGGTTTTCATCGCCTACCTGCTGATCACCCGCCGCGTCCGGGCCGCCGTGGTCGCGATCGTGACGTTTTTCCTCAGCGTTGTTCTCGGCTGGGCCGTTCTCCCGGGTCAATCGGACAAATGGTGGCTGCACGGGTACTTCTGGCAGGCGAACAAGACGGGGTTCGTGGCGTTCGCCGGGAATCAGTCGCTGCGGGGGCTGATCGACAGGTTCGCCGGCAGCGACGCGCACGGCCAGCCGATCTGGTACGTGGTGGCGGTCATCGTCGGCCTGCTCGGCTTGTGGGCCGCGTATCTGCTGCACCGGTCCGGGCGGGAGTTCGAGGGCTTCATGACCGTTGCGCTCATCGGCCTGCTGGACTCGCCGATCAGCTGGGACCACCACTGGGTGTGGTTCGCCCCGTTCCTGGCGATCCCGGTCGCCTACGCATTCCGCGGCGGTTACCGTGCCGTGTGGATCGCCGTCACCGGTCTGCTCGTGGTCGTCTTGCTGGGCTGGCCGAAGCTGTGGAACGCCGGGCAGGGCAAAGGCGTGATCTGGCTCCCTCCCGCCAGCGGCGACAAGTACGGCGACAACCCGGCGTACGCGGAATACCACTGGCACGGTCTCCAGCTGCTGGAGGGCAACCTCTACGTGCTGATCGGCTGCGTCATGCTGCTCTTCGCGCTGGCCGCGGCCTGGCGGCTGCGTCAGGCCTCAGCCATGGCTCTGGCCTCGGGCACGGCTCTGGCCTCGGGCACGGCTCCGGACTCAGCTCCGGCGCACGAATAGCTGGCCGATGCCGAGAATCCAGTTCCGCTGGCCGTTGGGGTTCGGCGCGATCTGACGGAAGTGGCCGGTGAACCACGTCCACTGGGCTGTCCCGAAGTTGAACGGCAGGCGCCTGCGGTAGTTGGGGGAAAGCCACACGTACTGTGCCTTCAGCAGCATCGCCTTCCAGGCCGCGACCGCCGGCCCGTTGTAGTTCGCACCCGCCTGGATACTCTGGCCGTGAGCCAGGACCAGCGTGGTGGCTAGCGAGTCGATCACCACTGGGCAACCGGGGTCGGTCGTCTCGAACCGGTTGGCGGCGATGACCAGCGCCGTCTCGTCGGTCAGCACGCACGCACCCGGCGGGATCAGGCTGCTGATCTGGGACGCGCCCTTGGGCGTGGCGAGCCCGGAAACCTCGGCCAGCTGGAGGACGCACGCGAACGCGAGCACCAGGCCGACGACGCCGACGGCTGCCTGCCGTACCGGCAGCTGGTGCCAGGCGGCGGCCGCTCGCCCGATCAGCGTCGCGAGCGACACCCCGGCGACGATGGCCAGCCACGGGCCGGGAAACGCGGGGTAGTGGTAGAAGAACGCCGAGTATCCCAGGATCGCGGCCAGCGCCGCCACGCAGGTGGCCAGCGCGAACCACTCGACCTGCGTCAGCGTTCTGCGCGCGAGGACGTATCCGGCGGCGACGATCACGATCAGCAGGCCGAACGCCACGAACGGCAGTGCGTGCGGCGAGGTCGGCGTGGTGTCCGCGTCCACCGCCTGGCCGAACACCGAGTTAGAGCCGGCCGTCAGCGTGATCCGGCCCCAGTAGTCGAGCACGTCGATGACGCCGGTGATATGCGCCAGGCGTTCGGATAGCGGCACGGAGGTGCCGGTACGTGCCGCCTGGTAGGAGATCGTGCTGCGAAGGAACGTGCCGGGTGCCGACAGGGCGAACGGCAGCAGCGGCACGACGAACGCCGCGACCAGACCGCTCAGGTAGGCGACGAGCCGGCGCCATCTGTGCGGTGTCCCGTGCTGTGCCCCGTGCGGTGCCCCGTGTTGTGCCTCGGTCCGGCAGGCGAGCACGACGATCACCAGCAGCACGACGGCCGGGGCACCCGACCAGAACTTCACCACGCCGGCGAAGCCGATCAGCACTCCCGCCCCGGCCAGCCGTTTTGCCGAGGAGGAAACCCGGCCGCTGGAGAAGGCCAGGTTCGCCGCGATCAGCACGAGCAGGTTCATCCACGGCTCGAGCAGCAGCGTATGCGCGGTCGCGATGTCCGCGGGGTAAATGGCCAGGATGAAGCAGGTCAGGGCCGTGACGAGCGTGCCGCGGAAGCGCACTAGGTTCCCCGCCAGCGGGACGCACGCCGCCGAGGCAAGCGCGGTCAGTATCCGGGCCAGGGCCAGTCCGGCGACCGTGGAAGTGACGCGGGCGAACAGGGCGACCGGGGACATCAGCAGCAAGATCCCCGGCGGCTGGACGAACGCGAAATCCTTATAGGGCATGACCCCCTGGGTCAGCCGGATCGCGGCCCCCAGATAGACCCCGTCGTCATACTCGGTGCTCTGGGTCAGGAAACCCGGTCGGCTCAACGTGAAAAGCCGCACACCCAGAGCGAGCACGGTGGCGGCGATCATCGCCGACCCGGGCGAGACGCGCGCGAAGGATCGGGCGTCGGGTCCTGACGGGCTAAGCGTGCTGGTTTTCGCTTCCCCTGAGTTCACGCTCACGGGGGCGAGAGTAGCAGGCTTCGGACCATGACGGGCCGCGCGCCATGGATGTGCGCGCGGCCCGTGCGTGCCTCAGCTGACCGCCTGCGTGTCAGCCGATCGTCTGCGTGTCGCTGGGGGCCACCGGGATGACCTGCGTCGGCACGCGGCCGACCGGTACGGTCATGCCTAGGTCGCCCGCGGGAACGGTGATGCCCGGTACGGCGGTGAGCCGCCCGGCCGCGAAGCCCGCCACCAGTACGATCGCGGCACCCAGCCCGCCGAAGAAGCCGATCTGTTCCACGGCCCGCATCAGCGTGGTGGCCGAGGCAGGGACGCCAGCGGGCGCCGCCGTCGTCCACAGCGGCGCGAGGATGTTACCGACCACGAACCATGCCCCGGCGAGGATGCCGAGAGTGGCGCCGGCCAGCTTGACGTGCCGGCCCGAGGATGCCATCAGCAGCAGCCCGCCGAGCAGTGCCGCCGCGCCGGGCAGGATTTCCAGCCAGAGCCGGCCGGTGTTGTACGTCCACGCCTTATCCGGCGTGTAGGCGTAGTGAAAATAAGGTCCGACAAACGAGATCAAGCCACCCCAGATGCCGAGCAGAGCAAGGAGCGCACCGCTGAGGCCACCGTGGATACGCCGCACTTGCAGCATCCCAGCCATTCCTATCACTTCCCGGAAATGAGTAACGGTAATGCGGATTACCCCGAGCCCCTACCCGAGGCCGGGCGGGCTAATCACACAGGGCGGACCCGGAAGACCGAGGTGCCCGGGGGGACTGGCGAAGCGCCGCTATCGCGGCCCGATTACCGGCT
>Ga0335075_10015698_pt1 | contig 11341 bp, 7 predicted proteins | sample Lox_Sample_24_FD_206723 | JGI IMG/M metagenome (GOLD analysis project Ga0335075, IMG submission 206723) | Soil microbial communities from Loxahatchee National Wildlife Refuge, Florida, United States - Lox_Sample_2.4 | ecosystem: Environmental > Terrestrial > Soil > Wetlands | place: USA: Florida...
TGGACCACGTTCACCACCGCCTGGAAGGCCTGGGCGTACAAGCAGGACCAGCTCCCCTCCACGCACCCGATCGCGGCGGACATCCCGGACATCCACGCGGTCGAGGTGAACTTCGACGGGATCACCTACGCGAAGGGCGCGGCCGTACTCAAGCAGCTCGTGGCCTACGTCGGCCGGGAGAACTTCCTCGCCGGGGTGCGCAAGTACTTCGCCGCGCACTCCTACGGGAACGCGACCCTGGCGGACCTGCTCTCCGCGCTCGAGGACGTCTCCGGGCGGGACCTCGCGACCTGGTCGCGGGAGTGGCTGGAGACGGCCGGGGTCAACACGCTCCGGCCGTCGTACACGGTCGACTCGGCCGGCCGCTTCACCTCCTTCGCGGTGGTGCAGGAGGCGGCGGCCTCGCACCCGGTGCTGCGCTCGCACCGCATCGCGATCGGCCTCTACTCACTGGCGGACGACGGGGGCCTGACCCAGACCTCGGTCATCGAGACCGACGTGTCGGGTGCCTCGACCGAGGTGCCGGCCCTGATCGGGCGCGCCCGCCCCGACCTCGTGCTGGTCAACGACGAGGACCTCACCTACGCCAAGATCCGGCTCGACGACCACTCGCTGCGCACCGCGGTCGCCTCGATCGGCTCGTTCACCTCCTCGCTGCCGGCCGCGCTGGTGTGGGCGGCGGGCTGGGACATGTGCCGGGACGGGGAGATGGCCGCCCGGGACTACGTCCGGCTGGTGCTCGGCGGCGTGGACACGGTGCGCGACATCAGCGTGGTGCAGACGCTGCTGCGGCAGGCGACGCAGGCGGTGCGGCACTACGCCCAGCCGTCCTGGCGCGAGGAGGGCCTCGCGCTGATGGCGTCGTCGCTGCGGTCGCTGCTCGGCTCCGCGCCGGCCGGGTCCGATCACCAGCTGGCCTACGTGCGCGCCTTCACCGGGGTCGCCACCTCGCCGGCCGACCTGTCGCTCCTAGCCGGGCTGCTCGACGGGTCCACGGCGCTCGACGGGCTCGTGGTCGACACCGACCTGCGCTGGACGCTGCTGCGCCGGCTGGTCAGCCGGGCGGTGCTCGGCGAGGAGGCAATCGACGCCGAGCTCTCCTCCGACGCCACCGACGCGGGCGAGCGGCAGGCGGCGGCGTGCCGGGCGGCGGTGCCTTCGGTCGAGGGCAAGCGGGAGACCTGGGAGACGCTGACCGCCGGGAAGCTGACGATCGCGATGTTCCGGGCCACGCTGGCCGGATTCGCCGACCCCGATCAGCGGGCGCTGGTCGAGCCGTATCGGCCGGAGTACTTCGCCGCGGTCGGCGAGGTCTGGCGGGAGTGGTCGTCGGCGGTCGCCCAGGACTTCGTGGAGGGCGGCTACTCGGTCTGCGCGGTTGACGAGGCGACGGTCGAGGCCACCGACGCCTACCTGGCGTCTTCGCCCGAGCCGCCGACCGCGCTGCGCCGCCTGCTCAACGAGGGCAGGGACGAGGTGCTCCGCTCCCTCCGCAACCAGTCCCGCGACCGCGAGGCAGCGTCCCTGGAGCAGTAGTCGAGGCAGCAGTATGGCGTTCCGGTCACCATCGCAGCAGGCGTCGGCTCGTCAAACTTTTCGGGTGCTGCTTTTGGGGTTCCGTCGTCTGTTCCTGGGGCAGCGGATAGCGCAGCGACAATACCGGGGGTCGTGTCGGTGATGGCGGCGCGGATGGTGACCTGGTTCTGGTCGGCGCGGTAGGTGCAGTGCAGGTCAAGCGCGGCGTACAGGGCCGCGCGGACGTGGTCGGGCGCTTGGGCGAGGAGGCCGGGGGCGTAGGGGATCTGGTCGATCAGGGCGGTGTCGCTGAGCGCCCCGGCCTGCGCCTGGAGTTCGCCGAGCTGGGCTTGCAGGCCGGCGGTCTCGTCGTGCAGGGCGGTGAAGTGCTCGCGGATCCGGTCGCGGTAGGCCACGGAGGCGGGGCTGGTGTCGTCGCCGAGCTGGGCGAGCTCGGTGATCAGGCCCTTGGCGGCGGCGTCGTTGCGGCCGATCCGCCGGGTCAGCTCGGCGGCCGCGGCGTCGCGCTTGGCGGCGGCGTCGGCCGCGGTCCGCGGCAGGTGGGTCTCGAGCATCGCGGCCCGGTCGTGGCCCAGCACGTACTTGTCGAGGAAGCCGCTGATGGCGGTGGTGAGATGGTCTTCGCGGACGCAGGCGCGATTGTGGCCGGGGCAGCGGGCCACGTCGCGTGGGTTGGTCGGGGTCCACGGGCACAGGTAGTAGGTGTAGGTGAAGGTCCCGCCGCCCTTGGCGCCGGGCATCGTGCGGGTGATCCCGTCATCCGCCGTCCGCACTGGGAGCAGTGCATCCGCGACCGCAGCGCGTACCGCCGCCCGGGCTGCTGGGTGGGGACCTCGGCGTCCCGGACCCCGGCGTGCTCCTTGCCCGCCTTCTGCGCCGCCTCCCACGTTTCCCGGCTGACCAGGGCGGGGTGGGCGGGCTGCGGGGACCAGGTCCACTCGGTCATCGGGACGGCGCGGATCTTCCGCTCGCCGGGCCGCTGGGACTTGCCGACGTTGCGGGTGCGGCCGTAGACCATGTGCCCGGTGTACTTGGGGTTGGCGAGGATCTTGGCGACGGTGACGTGCGACCAGCCGGCCCCGTCGGGTGAGGGGGCGCCGGCGGCCTCCAGCCGTCCGGCGATGGCCTTGGCCGACAGCCGCTCCAGGACCCGCCAGTCGAACATCTGGGTCACCCACGGCCCCCGCTCGGGGTCGGCCTTGAGCCGGGTCCGGGTGCGGCCCTGCGCGGCCCGGACCGGGACGGCGCGGGTGACCCGCTCGGGCAGGTACCCGTAGGGGATCGGGCCGGTGTTCCAACCGTCGATGGAGTGCTGCTCCAGGCCTTTGCGGGTCTTGGCCTTCAGCGAGATCCGGAACCACTCGGCGACGCCCTGCTTGATCCGCCGGACCAGGATCATCGTCGGGGACAGGCCGGTGATGTCGGGCGGCTCGTCGGTGGCCAGCAGCGGGATCCCCTGCTCGGCCAGCCGCCGCTCGAGCGTGACCGAGTCGTAGAAGTCCCCGCGACGCCCGCTCGATCTCCTCCACCACCACGACGGAGAAGCCCGGCTCGGGGCTCATCGCCTCCGCCAGCAGGTCGGCCATGCCGCCGTCGCGGCGCAGCCCCGCGTCGGCGAGCACGGTCCACGACTGGGTCTGGCTGCGCCGGTCCAGGTCGGTGCCGCCGGACTCCACGTCGGCGTAGACCGCCGCCAGGTACCAGCCCGGCGGCGGCCAGCCGGCCACCGCGCGGACCTGCCGCCGGTAGGACGCGACTGGGTCCTGCAGCTCCAGGGTGGAGGTGCGGACCAGCGCGGCGACCGCTACCGGCTGCCCTCCTGCTGCGCCCGATAGTGCATTGTCCATTCCAGGAGCCCCCTTATCGCCTCGGCCTGCCGCTCATCCAGCAGCACGGCCTGCTTACCAGTGACGATTCTTATCTTGAAGCGGACCTTCAGCCCTCCGGGTCTTTCCGCCTCACTCACATTATAGCTGATCAGCTGTTCGAAAGACGCCTCTTGGGAGGGTATTTTCGTGTTTTACTCAAGATCTTTGCCTTTTCCGCTCTCGTCCATTGATCGTTTCTCCCGGTGATCTTCACTGCCGTTTTAATGGCAAATCTTTGCGTAATTCATTTCTCTCCCTGCGGTCATTTCCCGCGGTCCCGGCGGTGGACTCGGGCGGGCGCGGCGCGGTTCCGGGACCGGCTGGCAGGGGGCGCGGCCTGCCTCGGCCTGCGGGGCGGTCGGTCACCGGGCCCGGCACGCCGCGCCCGTCGCCTTCGTGGCGGATCCTGGGCGGGTGCCCGGCGCCGGCGCGGACGCCCGAGCCCGCGCGGGCCTCCGCCTTGCCCGCCTCGCCCCGGGACGGGCGGGCACCGGGGCGCTCATCCTCATCCGCATCACTACCCTCCTGTCCTCGGCGCCGACGTCGGCCGGCGCGCGCTGCCCGGCCCGTGACTGCCCCCGCCTGCCGCGCCTGCGACCGGCGGAAAGCGGGGCGCTTCCGCCCTGCCCCGGACCGCCTCTCCTCGGCGCGCCCTTGACTTTCCCCTCGCGCCGACCGGCGGAGGCGCGGTCACCTTAGCCACCGCCTGCCGGGCCTCCCCCCACGGACGGCAGCCGGGACGCCCGTCCCGAGCCTCCCGACTGCCTCCCCTCGGCGCGCCTTTCCCCGGCGCTGACGTCAGCGGGCACAGCGGCCCCAGCCACCGGGCTGCAGCGCCGGTCCGGCCACGGACCGGCGGTCACCGGGGCGACTCCCTCAGCCGCATCCCCGCTGCCCGCAGAGATCCCGGCTCCGGCCGCGGCGGTGTGTCGGTCATCGGGGCGGTTATCGTCCGGGCGGGGGTGCGAGGTCGCCGCGGGCGGTGACCGCCCACCACAGCAGGCAGCCGACGACGGTCGCCGGGGCGGACGGCGCGCCCGCGGTGACGGTGGCCGCGAGCGCCGTCGCGGCGGCCGCGACGAGGGTCCGGATCGCCAGCCGCCCGGGCCGCCCGTGCCGGACCCGGGCGGGCAGCAGCACCGCCGACCGCCAGGCGGCAGCGGCAAGGCGGGGCCTGACCGCGGTCTCCGGCGGGGCGCCCGGGACCGCGCGGTCAGCGAGGTCGGCCAGCGCCTCGGTGCGGCCCCACGGAGTGCGCAGCTGTTCGTAGGCGGCGGCTCCTGCGGCGTAGGCGGCCGGGTCGCCGCCGCTGTCGAGGTCGGGGTGCGTCGCGGTCGCGATGTCGCGCCAGGCGGCCCGCACGTCGGCGTCGGCCAGTTCCGCGGTCGCAGGCAGCCCGAGCGCGTCGAACGGGTTCACCGGGCTCCCCCTGCGGGGCCGAGCACGTCATCCAGCCCGCTTCGGATCCTCCGGCACGCCCGGGAGGACCACCGGGAGTGGCTCCGTCGCCAACCCGGGGCCACGGTGATGGCCGGGACGCGGCGGCGGGACGGTCACCGGCTCGCGCGCGCTGCGGGCGGCGGGCAGCGACAGAGGTGACGGGCGGGGCCGGGCGACCTGGACGTAGACAGCCGACTTGCGGCGGATGTAGCAGGCCTGCCCGACGTCCAGGGCGCGGATCAGGTCCGGGTCGGCGGTGAACGCCCCCCCCCCCGCTGGATCCGGGTGGTGCCCTCATCACCCCACCCGGCGCCGATCAGCTTCCGGGCGGACTCCAGCACCGGCCGAGTACCGGCTAGTTCGACGAGGGGCTCGGGGTAGGGGGTCTGCATCAGCCACAGCTCGCCGTCGGCGGTCGCCGCGATCCGGTACCGCTCATCCTCATCCCGCCCCAGGCCCTGCCACGACTGCGCCGACACGCTCACGCCCAGGCCGAGAGAGCGGCCCCGCTCGTACAGGTTCGACAGCGGAACCCGCCGCGACACCGCGCTGTAGTCGTCGGCCGCCAGCAGGATCGCCCGCCGCTCGGCGTGCCGGTCGGTGGCGGCGTGCGCGATCAGCTCGGTGACGGCCATCGCCTGCGCCTCGGCGACGCTCGGCTCGGACGTGCCCTCGAGGATGAAGTACCAGGCGTCCGCGTCGCTCAGCCGTCCCAGCCCGTCGAGTGCCGGTCCCAGCCTTGACAGCAGCGTCGCGTAGCGCAGCTGGATGTCGCCCAGGTGCGGTTTCGCGGCGGTGATCGCGGCGAGCTGCCCGGGGCTCCCCTCCGCGTAGGCCTGCTCCAGCCAGGCGGCGTCGAGCCGTTCCAGGAACTCCGCCGAACCTGCGGGCGGGCCGCCGGGCGCGGTGACCGCGAGGGTGAGGACCGCCTGGGTGACGTCGGCGTAGTAGGCGGCGTTGCCCTCGCCCTGCTCCGTCACCTGGAACAGCAGCACCGCCAGGTCCCGGGCGGGCAGGTCCCAAAGGGACAGCGACGCGTCGTCGGGCCAGATCGCGACCCGCCGCGCTCCGGCGCCGCGCAGCACCTTCCTGGTCCGGTCGGCTTTGGTCCCGGCGTCGGGGCCGTCCTTGCAGTCCAGCGCGGCCAGCAGCGGCCTCGGCTTCCCCTGCAGGGCGCAGGCGTACCAGCCCGCCCAAAGGCGGATCATCAGGTTCGTCTTCCCGGTTCCGGACGCGCCGACGATCACCATATGGCGGGCGAACAGGACCGCCGGGACCGCCAGCACCGGCCGCCAGCGTGCCCCGACGGCGCGGATCACGGGCCCGGTCGGCACCGCCGTGCCGCCCGCCGTGGCCAGCGGCACGATGCCGGGGGAGGCCAGCGCGCCGCGGGCGGCGGCGGCCTGGCGGCGCCACTGGCGCAGGTCGAAGGACGCCGCCGCGAACGCCGACCCGCCTGAGAGACCGGTGGTTACCGCCCAGCAGTGCCGGGCCCAGGCGGCGCCGCCCGCCGCGAGCCCGGCCGGGACCGCCCACGGCGCCGCCACCAGCACCGCCTCGGCGATCCGGGCGTGCAATAGCAGCCGGGACGCCGCCAGCCAGCCGTCGACGGGGGCCAGAGCCAGGCCCCTCCAGGTATGCACCTGAAGCGCGGCGGCGAGCACGTACATGCCCGTCATCGGCAGCGAGAGCGCCGCCGCCCGGTACAGCCGGACCGCCGGCCACCCCCGCAGCCACGCCGCGCCCCACCCCAGCGCCCCGACCATCGTCACCGGCCACGCCGCCACCAGCACAGCGACAATCATCAGCGGGCGGAGCAGCCGCAGGAGCTTTCGCAGCAGCCACAGCACGATGATGACCTGCAGCACCGACCAGACCCTCACCGCAGCGCCCCCGGCAGCCCCGCCGTGGGCGGCAGGTCACGGATCGCGACCCGGCCCCGCTGCGCGGACGGCAGCCCGGCGGCGGCGCGGGCGACGACCGGGCGGGCCGCCGGGCTGGCCAGGTACACCACCTGCGCGTAGCCGCGCCGCGACAGCAGCCCGCTCATGATCCGGCTGGTCCGCACGGCGGGCTTGGGGGTCAGCTCCACCTCCACCGCCCACGTCTGCCCGCCGAACCGGGCGCCGTCCAGCGACGGCCAGCTGATCTCCGCGTCCGCGATGTGCGCAGCGCCGGCGTTGGCCGGGAGGGCGGCGCGGATGTTCCGCTCCGACCGCCACCACCCCTGCCCGTCAGCGCAGGCCTGCCCGGCTTCCAGCCACAGCCGGACCGCGAGGACCGCGCGGACGTGCGCCAGCCGCGACAATGCGGGCGGCCTGGCCGGGTAGCCCAGCCCGCACGCCGACATCCCCGCCGCCGTCAGCCAGCACCACGCCGGCCCCGGCCCCAGCGTCGCGGTCTGCACCAGCCCCGCGCCCCGCCACCGGGCCACGATCCGCCGCAGCCGCGGCGACTGAACCCCCAGCGCCAAGGCCAGAAGATCGTACTGGGCCGCGTAATGCTCCCCGCACAAGACTAGGCCAGCCACGTCCCGGCCGGACAATCGCACCCGGCCCGCGTCCGACCGGCGCCGCGCCTCGGTGCGCTGCTCGACGATCAACCCGCTCACCACCACCCCGCGCAACGGAATACTGGGAAGAAGGCCCGATCCCGCCGCCAGGACAGGCTCACCCGCATCGTGACATCCTCGACGCCGCGTGCGGGAGATCCCGGGCATCACGAGGTCCTTACGGAGGGCGAGAGAACCGCGATGCTCACGACGCAGAACGCCGGGCAAGGCATCCCCGGCGCCGACGCGGGCCCCCGGCCATTGCCGGGAATCCCACCGGTCCGGGCCGCCACGCATGGCGGCGGGGGGGGCGGGCGGGAGGGACCCGGCCCTGCCCGCGCAGCGGGGGCGGCAGAATGGCCGGCCCTGCCTGGCGCTGGTTCCTTCCCGTGCCTTCCATGCCCGGAACCCGTGGGGCCGACCCCGGGACGGGGAAACCGGCCCGCCTGAGCGCGGAGCCGCGCGATCGTTCGGAATGATCATCTGCGGTCACCGACCGGAAGTCGCGCCCGGCCGGCGGCGGCCCTGCCTTCTCTCCGGCGGCGTCAGGTGCCGTGGGCTGGTAGGGCATGACGGCCGGGTCGCGGGGTGGGCGGACGAGACGGTCGCCCGGCCACCAGGCGCGCCCTGCGGTCGCGTCGCGGAGGGACCGCGCAAGGCCGTCCAGGAGTTCCGTGCGCTCGCGGGTGCCATCGGCGGTAACGATGAGGTCCGGGTGGTCCCCGTCCCTGGCCGCCAGGAGCCGCTTGTGGGAGTAGGGGCCGCCCTTGAGGAGGTCATCATCCCAGGGCACTAGGGGGAGTGCCAGGGAATCGCACCGGCCGGGGGCGGCGGCGAGCGCGGCGAGGATGCGGGCGCGGTCGCCGACCAGGGGCCAGAGCCGGCCGTAGCACAGCTCGTAGTCCAGGTCGGACAGGGGGACCAGGCAGCCGGGAACGCGGCCGGGGAACTCGGTCAGGCACCGGTAGACGCGCCCGGCGTCGGGCTGCGGAAGGGCCGGGTGCAGGAGCGTGCGGGCGTGCACGATCACTGCGGCGGCGAGGGGAAAGTCGGTCAGGGAGCGGCGCGGGGGCGCCGCCCGGACCGTGAGGAAGTACACGTCCGCAATCACTGCCAGTCCATCCTTCGGGATGTAGACGACAATAATCGACCGTCTTCTTGTAAGGATAGCGGCGGGACTCGGTGCCGGGAAGCCTGCGCGATCCGGGTGCGGGCGCTCACCCTCAGGCTGCTTACTCAGGTAGGTCGCCCCGCCATGTGAAGGCCGGTGACGCGCGGCCGCGTGGACGCTGCCGCCCCTGGTCATGCCGGCAATCGGTTCGCGCGTCCTCCGTCATCTGCGGGCCAGCTCGCAGTGCGATGCCTGTTGCGCGATGTGCTGACTTCGGCGCGGCGTCCCGCCCGGCGGTTTCCGTGCTTACGTGGTGCCCGGCTGGCCTGACCCGAGGTCGGTGAAGGTGAGCAGCGGGACGTCGTAGAGTTCGGGGTTCGGCGGGCGCGTCATGTCAGGCGCGGTGACCTCAACCACGATCATCTCCACCAGGAACTGGATGCGGGCGGCGAGCAGGTGGCTGGTGTACCCGGTTGCCGACTGCTCTTTGAGGCCGAGCGATGTGTGGATGTGCGGGACGATGCGCTCGTTCCGCTCATCGTAGGCGATGGTGCCGCAGCCGAGTGCTTCGGCGTTGGTGAGGTGGACCTTCGACCAGACCGGGGCGGCCGGGTCCTCGAGCCGGTCGCAGGTCCCGACGATGTCGGCCTCGGCGAACGCGGCCAGGAACATCGGGATGTACCCGCAGCGGATGCCGTTGCCGCGGCACAGCTCTTCCAGGGCGGGGAAGAAGCTCTCCCCGGCGTCGAACCGGGCGCCGAAGGTCCGGCCCGTGGTCAGCTCGCGGCTGTGCATCTGCGGTCGCCATCCTCACATCGCCGGAGAAGTCACGCTTGACCGTACCCGCCCGCCGCCCGGAATGCGCCGGTGATCTGCTCGCGGTCGGCGTCGCCGGACAGCAGGACGTGCAAGAGCAGCCGGGCCTTGAGCGGGTCGAGGAACCCGGCGCTGATCAGGCCGCGGCTGAGTAGGTCCTGCTCGGAGCCGGGGAAGCCGTAGGTGGCGGCCAGCACCGGGCCGGCGCCGGTCCTGGACGCGAGGACCACCGGGATCTGCGCCGCGAGGGCGTCCAGCGCGGGGACGGTGACGGCGGGGACGTGCCCGGCGCCGAACGCGGCCACGACGAGGCCGTCGAAGCGGCCCTCGGCGGCCCGCAGCAGCTCGCCGTCATCGCCGAGGGTCATGGTGACCAGGCCGATCCGTACCTGCCTGCGCAGGCCGGGTGCGGGAGGCGTGAACCGCCCGGCCGGGTGCGCGAGGAGGCGGACCTGGCCTTCGACGATCCGGCCGAGCGGCCCCGTCGCCGGGGAGGTGAACGCGGTGATGCTGGTGGCGTCAGTCTTGCGGACGAACCGGGCCGCGTGGATCTCGTCCGCGAACACGACCACGCAGCCCAGGCCGCGCAGCAGGGGGCTGGCGGCCGCCTGCAGGGCCGCGAGGATGTTGGCCGGGCCGTCGGGTCCGGCCATCGCGGGGTTGCGCATCGCCCCCGTCACCACAATCGGCTCTTCGCCCGCGTGCAGCAGGTCGAGCAGGAACGCGGTCTCCTCGATCGTGTCCGTGCCCTGGGTCACCACCGCGCCCGCGGCGGTCTGCTTGGCGATCGCGGCGGCCAGCTCGGCGATGTCGCCGATGACCAGGGACGCTCCGGGTACCTGCCGAAACTCATGCACCTCGACGGAGACGCCTGCCCCTGCCAGCCCTGGCACCGCCTCCAGGAGCTGCTGCCCGGTCAGCGCCGGGGCGACCCCGCCGGTGTCGCCTGCCTGCCGGGCCATGGCGATGGTGCCGCCGAGGGAAAACACCGCTACGCGCGCGGGCGAAGGACGGGTGGTGGTCATCGGTTCCTCTTTCCGCCAGCGGAGGCCGCAGGAAGATCAGCGTAGCCAGCCCTCATCCCGCGGCGGTGCCGTGGTCCGGCGTCCCGGCGAAGCGCAGCGCGGCGTCCAGCGCCTCGGTGGACAGCAGCCGGCTGCGCGGCCGGGCCAGGCCCGCGCAGCCGTGCTGGCCCAGGCCGGCGCAGCGCCCCCGCAGCCAGGGCCAGTCCAGGCCGAGGTAGGCCGCTAGCGCGGCAAGGCGTCGCCCCGGGGTCGCGGCCTCGGTGACTGAGTGCGCGTTGACGTGCCCGGTGACGTCGGCGAAGGCGCGGACGGCCGGGCTGCGGCCGACGCAGTCGGCGCGCCAGCCGCTCTCGGCCCGGACCCAGGTCGCGATGATGGCGCGGTCGCCGGGCAGGAGGACGAACCCGTCGACGTCCGTGTACTCCGGCTCGGCGCAGATCTTGACCCGGATGCCCACGGACTCCATCAGCGCGACCGAGAGGAAAAGCAGGACTCGCTCCCAGCGCTCTGATGCCGTCACCGCGTCCTCCGGGATGCAGAAGCCCCTGACCAGGGGATCGGCCGTGCCGGGGAACTGCGCGCTGATCTGCTTGAGGTAAGCGTGCTTGTGCCTGAACAGCAGCCAGGCGCACGCCTCCTCGCCGGTCTGCTCGCGTGTCCAGAAGGTCGGCGGTCCTGGCGGGCCGGCCAGGTTGCGCAGGATGTGCCGGGCGCAGAAGCTCGAGCCGAGCCACATCCTCGCCGCCGCCGTCAGCCCGGCCGCCGTTGGGGAGCCGGCCATCGATTGCGGCCGCTGCCCGGACTCGCGGAGCTGCCGCCGCCGCTGGTCAAGGGCGCTGTCGTCGGCGAGCAGGGCGTCGTCCAGGCTGGTCACCGCCCAGATGATCGCGTAAGTGAGGTCATCGATCTCATACGCGCGCGGGATGACGACAGCTGACGGAACACCAGGCGAATGGGCGATCTTGCGGTGCGCTTCCCGCAGGTCCACCCCGTA
>Ga0335075_10015699_pt1 | contig 11341 bp, 7 predicted proteins | sample Lox_Sample_24_FD_206723 | JGI IMG/M metagenome (GOLD analysis project Ga0335075, IMG submission 206723) | Soil microbial communities from Loxahatchee National Wildlife Refuge, Florida, United States - Lox_Sample_2.4 | ecosystem: Environmental > Terrestrial > Soil > Wetlands | place: USA: Florida...
TCGCGCCCGTTTCTGATCCGTGTCCTGGAGGCCGGGCAGATCCCGTTCCGCAAGGTGGGACGTCATCGGCGTGTCCTGATGCAGGACGTTCTGGCCTACAAGAAGACCATGCAGATCAAGCGCCGCGCTGCACTGGACGATGTCATCAAGGCTAGTGAGGACATGGGCGCGTACGACCTTTAATGGTGCCCTATGATCGACTTACCGTCGTACTGGACGCGTGCACGCTCTTTCCCATGCTGGCGCGTGATGTGCTGTTGACCTTGGCTGCGCACGAGTTCTTCAGCCCTAAGTCGTCGGCGCGCATCCCATATCATCGGACGCGCTCCAGAATGGACACATAGTTTGCAACGCCAACACCCCCCATATTGAAAACTCCGCCGATCGTCGGATGCCGCACCTGAATTCCGGCGGGAGCTTGGTTGCACAGCTGCATTGCGGCGAACGCGTGCATGGATACTCCAGTGGCGCCAATGGGATGGCCCTTCGCCTTGAGACCGCCTGAGGTATTGATAGGCAGTTTCCCATCCAACATCGTCCAGCCTTCCGATATCGCACGCGCTCCCTGTCCCTCCGGCACTAACCCCATTGCCTCATATTCGATGAGCTCGGCGATCGTGAAGCAGTCATGCGTCTCCGCAAACGAGAGGTTTGCTAGTGAAAGCCCGGCCTCGCCCAACGCCTTCGCCCACGCGATGCGACAGCCGTCGAGCTGGACTATGTCCCTCTGTGACATCGGCATGATCTCCTGGGCGTGGCCGATTCCGCGGAAGCCCACGGCCCTCGGAGCGGTCACTGCGGCATCGACTGATGCGATGAGGAGCGCCGCCGCGCCATCGGACACGGGAGAGCAATCAGTTCGCTTGAGCGGACCTGTGACCAGAGGGTTTTGGTCGCTGACGGTCCGACAGAAGTCGTACCCGAGGTCTTTGCGTATCTGGGCCAGTGGATTATGGCATCCATTAGCATGGTTTTTGGCCGCTATCAGAGCAAGCGCATCGCTTTGGTCGCCATACCGCGCAAAGTAGCGGTCGGCGACCTGGCCAAAAAGGGCGGCGAATCCGCCCGCCGCGCTTTCCTCCGCGATATATGCGGCACGCAGCAGGTACTCGCCGATCTCTCGAGACGATGAGTCGGTCATCTTTTCCACGCCGACAACAAGGACAATGCGGGCACGGCGAGCCTCAATTGCGCGGATGCCCTGATGTACCGCCGCGGCCCCTGAGGCGCAGGCGTTCTCAACGCGCGTGGCAGGCTTGAATCGCAACGCCGGGTGAGCGCCAAGTGCCAGCGCAGCCGTGAAGTCCTGTCGGGACAAGCCACCGTTGTAGTGTCCGAGCAGAATCTCGTCGATGTCTCGCGGGTCGATACCGGCATGAGCGAGTGCGTCCCGCGCTGCCGTGACGGCCAATGATTCAACCGTTGCGTCTGTCAAGCGACCGAAGCGGGTATGTGCCCAACCGACGATGGCGGCGCGGACCGGCGCCTTTTGGCCCTTCACAGCCATGCCCCTCGTCTGAGCTGTTGACAACTGAGGTCCACAATATGGATCACGTGCTGAGTCCCCGTCCTACACAAACGCCGCTATGCTATCTTATATGCTGGCTTGGCGCGGCCCGGTTGCTCGCAAGGAGTCCATAATATGGACAAGGCGCAATCGTAGTACGTGCCGCAATACGTGCAGACCGACTGAATACGGGGTGGAGAACCGATGACGCTTGCGATGAATCTGGGGCACTTGCTGACGCAGGCTGCGCAGAAGTTTCCGCATCTGCCGGCCATGGTGCATGGAACGAGGAGCTGGTCCTGGTTGGAAGTCAATCGACGGGTGGATTCCCTGGCGACCTCGTTGCGCCGCCTAGGAATCGAGAAGGGTGATCGAATACTCATCCATGCTCCCAACTCGCCGGCCTACTTCGAATGCATGTGGGCGACTTTCAAGCTCGGGGCGGTTTTCACTCCGACAAATTTCAGGCTCGCGCCGCCGGAGGTGGCATATATTGCGCGCAGTAGCTGCGCGAAGGCCATGATCTATGACCGCACGCTGGCAGGCGCTGCCGATGCCGCGCGCAATGGGGCGCCGTCGCTCCAGGTCCTGATATCCATTGACGGTCCGCGAAAAGGGGAGCTGAGCCACGAGAGCCTGTGCACGAGCGAAGGCGGCGCATTTCCGGAGTGCGAAGTCAGGGGCGACGATCCGCTGTGGTTCTTCTACACCTCCGGTACGACGGGTCGCTCAAAGGCCGCCGTGCTCACGCATGGGCAGATGGCCTTCGTTGTAACGAGCCAGCTGGCGGATGTGATGCCGGGTACGACGGAGGAGGACAGATCGCTCGTGCTCGGCCCTCTCAGTCATGCCGCCGGTGTTCACGCACTGGCTCAGGTCGCACGCGGGGCGCGCAGCGTATTCCCGACCAGTCGCCGGTTCGACGCGACGGAGGTTTGGCGGCTCGTGCAGGAGCATGGAATCACCAATATGTTCGCGGTGCCAACGATGGTAAAGGTACTGGCCGAGCACGAGACTGTGGATCGTTATGACCATTCAAGCCTGAGGTACCTCGTATACGCCGGAGCCCCGATGTACCGCGAGGACCAGAAATATGCATTGCAGAAGCTCGGTCCGGTGCTCGTGCAGTACTACGGGATGGGTGAGGTCACTGCCAATATCACGGTGCTCCCGGCACGCCTACATGCCCTCGACGACGGCAGCATGCCAGTAGGAAGCTGCGGTTACGCGCGCACAGGAATGGAGATCGCCATTCTGAACGATGCTGGCGTTCCACTGTCAACCGGTCAAACCGGGGAGATATGCGTGCGTGGGCCGGCGGTGTTCGTGGGATATCACAATGACGAGGCCGCGAACGCCGCGGCATTCAGACAGGGTTGGTTTCACACCGGAGACCTGGGATATCGGGATGAAGGCGGCTTCGTGTATCTAAGCGGACGGGCATCGGACATGTACATCTCCGGGGGGTCCAACGTCTACCCCCGGGAGGTCGAGGAGGCATTGCTCATGCATCCCGCTATATCTGAAGCCGCCGTGTTCGGCCTTCCGCATCCTGTCTGGGGCGAGGCGGGCGTGGCCGTAGTCGTGCTCAAGGAGCAGCGTGTGCTCACGCACGAGGACGTTCTCGATCACCTCGATGGGAAGCTGGCGCGCTACAAGTGGCCTAAGCAGGTCATCTTCAGAGATTCGTTGCCGACATCGACCTACGGCAAGGTGTTGAAACGCACCATGCGTGAGGCGCTTCTGCGGGAGGGGCCAATCTGGACTCCGTGATCGAGTGATCAATTGGAGCGACGTCAAATGGGTACACGTCTGCAAGGTAAGGTGGTTCTGGTAACCGGCTGCGGGTCGTCAGGCCCGGGTTGGGGCATCGGTAAGGCGGTGTCGGTCGTCTCTGCACGTGAGGGAGCCTTCGTATATGGATGCGATCGAAATACGCAGGCGGCGGAAACAACCCGCGAGCTGATTCTCGCGGAGGGGGGGCGCTGCGAGGTCGCTACGGTAGATGTGACCAAGTCCGGGCAAGTCAGCGCCTTTGTGGAGGCCTGCATACAAGCTGGCGGCCGTGTCGACGTTGTAGTGAACAACGTCGGGATCGCGGAGGTTGGCGGGCCCGTGGACTATCCAGAAGACAAATGGCAGCGCGACCTCGAGGTCAACGTCACCTCCATGTTCCTGATGTGCAAGTACGCTCTTCCATACATGGAGCGTCAGGGTGGCGGAAGCATCGTTAACATCGGGTCGATTGCGGCTATCCGCTATTCCGGGGTTCCGTATATTTCGTACTATACGACCAAGGCGGCGGTCCTGGGATTTTCCCGGGCCATTGCCCTGCAATACGCATCCCGCGGAATCCGGTCCAATGTCGTGTTACCCGGACTTATGAATACGCCGATGATCGTCGAACCGCTGAAAGGTGTCTATGGAGACGGTGACATCGAGCGCATGATGGAGATCCGCAACAGGCAGTGCCCCATGGGGCACATGGGGGACGCTTGGGACGTGGCGGAAGCTGTCTGCTACCTGGCGTCGGACCAGGCGAAGTATGTGACTGGGACGGAGCTGGTTGTGGATGGCGGGATCACCGCGAAGTTTTGCTGAGCGCGCCGTGCTACGGCCGCGTGGAGTTGATCCTGGCACGTGTCGACTGCGGAGAGTGTAGCTCGCGCAATTGGTCGCTGAGCCATTTCGCCTCGCGCCGCAGGTGCACTGCGAGCTCCTTCTGTACCTCGGCTCCCAGGCGCGATTCGATCGCGGAAATATTGAGAGCGCCGATCGGCTTGCCTTCGGGGTCCCTTACGGCTATGCCGATCCCCCACGAGCCTGGCCAGACGAGACCGGGATTGAGCGCGAAGCCATTCTTGCGGGCGTCCTTGACGATCTGCTCGATGGTCACGATGGAATATCTGGGGTAGCGCTGCCTGATCACTTCCGCGTTTGCCTTCAGGATGCGCGTTACGGACTGGTCGTCCATGGCGGCCAGAATGGCTTGTCCGGCGGAGCTCACCCCAAGAGGGTGGCGGTCGCCGGGCTTGAGTACGTGGGTCTTGATGGGATAGTCGCCTTCTTCTCTCTGCAGAGTAACAACATCGAATCCGCGAAGGATGGAGAAGAAGGCAGTATCCTGCGAGACGTCCGCGAGCCGTCGGAGCGCAGGGAGTGCCCATCTGTCGACCCCGTATCGAGGAGAAGCAATCGTGCCCAGCACGTATGCCTCCGGCCCCAAAAAATAAAGCCTGGTGTCGTCGGCCTGCTCTACGAGACCTTCCCGAATGAGCGCCAGCAAGATTCGATGCACGGTGCCCTTTGTGAGGCCGGTCAGAGCGATGATTTCCACCGATTTGGTTCCGAGCGAACCAGAGGAGGCCACGGCACGCAGAACCTTCACCGCGCGCTCGATGCTCTGGGCGCCTTGCGGCGGCCCCGGTAATGACCTGCTCATTGCAATAGGCCTGCTTCGAGTAAGTGACATGGGAGACGCATCAGCCTGAGTTGAGGTTCGCATTATGGACTATAGGGCCATTGTCTTCAGGGTCAACATGGCGGTTGACCATGCGTATGGCGGCTATTAGAATGGTCCATAGCGTCGCGCGGTGCGCGGTCAGGTCCATATTGTGGATACTGGATGCAGGCGCTCGGTTGCCGGGGTCCGTCGATGAATCCACTGTTCGAGGCGGTGCAGTCGGACATCAGCAGCTCCTTTCGGAGTCGTCACTTCAAGTGTGAGAGCTTCGCGCAGGATCACCCGTGGCACTATCATCCGGAATATGAGCTGACTTGGATCATCGCGAGCAGCGGGACGCGCTTCGTTGGCGACAGCATACAGGGCTATGCCGCCGGCGATCTGGTGTTGGTCGGCCCCGATTTGCCGCACTGTTGGCAAAACGACACCGTCCCCGGCGCACAGACGCCTGAATTGACCGTCGTTCAGTTTCATCCGGCGGGTTTTGGCAGCTCCTTCCTTGGTCTTCAGGAGGTCAAGCCGCTGGCGGCGCTGTTGGACCGTGCCAGCCGCGGCCTGGCATTCGACGCCGCGACCGCCGCACGCGTCGGGGCATTGCTGCGAGATTTGGTCGAACTTCAAGGCCTGGGCCGATTGGCGCGACTGCTCGAGATTCTGCACACGTTGTCCTCCGCAGAGGGCGGGATTCCGCTGGCCTCGGCCGATTATCGACCGTGCGAGGATCTAGACCCGTCACGCCGACGGAAGCTTGAACTCGTGCGCCGTTACGTCGACGACAATCTCGGAGCGGAAATACGCCAAGCGGAAATTGCGGCGCGCTTGTGGATGAGCTCTCCCGTGTTCAGTAGGTTCTTCAAGGTGGCGACGGGAGGTACCTTCATCAGTTACGTCAATCGCGCACGCGTCAAAGAGGCCTGCCGGCTGTTGAACTGCACGGAGCAATCGGTCACGGACGTCGCGATGCGGTGCGGCTATCAGAACATCTCTAATTTCAACCGGCAATTTCGCGCGCTTAAGGGAATGAATCCGAGCGAGTATCGCCTTTGCCTGCGGGAATGCGCCGATAAGAAGGCCCTCTGGATCGCCAGCACGGAATACGCGGACCGTAAGGGGAGATTCTTCCAGGAAGATCTGCGAGGGAGCAGCGCAGCGGCGCATTCATGGGCCGGTTGATCATCGGCCGCCGCGACGCACCGTCGCTCGAACTCGCGACCGCGGGCTAGAGAATCCTGTCTGCCCGGCGGCCGCAATTTCGCCGAGAGCTGTCGTCACCTTCCAGACCCGATTGGCTGCTAGATCAGGATCGGTCGCGGCTGCCGTGGCCGTGGACGGGCGATTTTCTACCGAAGGGAAGCCAAAAGAAATGTGGTGTGGGAGGGGGGGTGCGAGTACAAAAGCGACCCTGAAGAGTGTGGACGTACACGAGAACGGCTGGCGGGGGCGGTCAATAGCCGAATCTGCGCTCAAAAGTTGGGGGGGTAATGAAGCTCAAAAAAGAATGGTGTGCTGCAGTCCTCGTTGCCGTCCGCGGCCTGGCGGCCAGCGGAGTGCTCTTTGCACAAACCGCGCCGGCGACTCCGAACTCCGCGCAATCGTCAGGGTCCCCGGAGCTCAATCTCAACGAGGTCGTCGTCACGGCGACGCGCCGTCCGCAACGGCTGCAGGATGTGCCTCTCTCAGTCACGGTAGTCTCAGGCGATGTTCTCAATACGCGCGAAGTGCTCGATGTCACCGACCTGCCTCAGGTCAGTCCATCCCTGACTTACAGCGGTACCAATCCTGCGGGAGGTGGTTTCACCGATCGGGGCATCGGCATTGGCAACTTTTCCCCAGCGGTCGAACAATCCATGGCAGTCGTCGTGGACGGCATCGTCATGGCGATCCAGGGCGCTGGGATAGGGCTGCTCTCGGACATCGAAAGGATCGAGGTCCTGAATGGACCACAAGGGACGACGTTCGGCAAGAACGCATCGGCTGGGGTGATCAATATCGTCACGCAACGGCCAAGTACGAGCGAGTTCAGCGCCAATGCTCATGTGGAGTACGGCGGACCGTCGGACCGATCGTTGTCGGACAACAGCCTGGCGGTAATGCGCGGTTCGGTCAATCTGCCCCTGTCTTCCACCATCGCTGCGAGGCTGTCTGGCTTTGACAGCCGAGATAGCGGTAACGTCTACAACGTGACCCAAGGAAAGAATGTCAACAGCCAGTACCAGCAGGGTGGACGGGCCAATGTATTGTGGAAAGTCACCGATAATCTGGATATAGATACGATCGCGGACTACCGGTATTCGCACGGCGACTGCTGCTACTCGACATTCCTGCACCTTGATCCTGGAAGCCTGCTGTCGCGAGCCATGACTGGTACCGGTGTCATTCCCGGACAGGACAATTACGAAGTGGCGCTCGACGGCGATGATTACATACATGTGACCGATCAGGGACTATCCACCCAGGCTGACTATCGAATTGGCGGCTATACGCTGACCGCGATCGGGGGCGCGCGAAGTTACAACACAGCGTATAACATGGACACCGACAACACTCCGCTTCCGCTGTTCAGCGTCAACGCCGTCAAATACTATTACACGGATCAATCGACGGGCGAATTGCGGCTTACTTCTCCGTCAGGCGGAATAGCCGACTTCGTGGCCGGCCTCTACTTTTTCAAGAAACATTCCGTCATCAATGGCGGCAGTTATGTGATCGGGACGTTTGGTGAGCCGTTGCCGCCGGGGGTCCTGTTGGCGCCTGCCGGACAGCTGGCGCTGAATTTCTCGGATCGAACGGAAGCTGCATACGGGCAGACCACTTTTCATGTGACCAGCCGGCTAGGGCTCATTGGCGGCCTGCGCTACACGCATGAGAACTACGGCTACGTTACTACCCAGACCGCGATTCCGGGATATCTCGGTCTCCCGCCCAATTACTTCGTGCAAGTGGCCGGCCAGCCGACGGCTGATAATGTGTCGTGGCGGGTTGGTCTTCAGTACACCTTTTCGCGTGACCTTATGAGCTACGCGACCGTAACGCGGGGGTACAAGGGCCCGACGCCGCTCCTCACCGCCCTGAGTTCGGGGTCGCAGTATGGGCTATCGAAACCTGAAATTCCCACCGACTATGAGGTTGGTGTCAAATCTACGTGGCTTCGTGGTCGGATGGTCGTCAACGCCGACGTGTTCGACGAGGTCGTCCAGGACTTTCAGACATCCGTGTTCGATCCGACCACCAACCCGCCGGCGTTCAGGGTCACCAATGCCGGTGAACTGGATAGCAAAGGCGTCGAGCTGCAGGCGTCCGCGCTGCCATTCAGGGGCCTGAGTCTCAGTGGAGGAGTAACCTACGATGACGCCTACTATGGATCGTTCACTGGAAACGGGTGCTATGCGGGACAGACAGTGGCGGAAGGGTGTATGCCTGTTCCTGGTACGGCGAGCTCCGTATTCAACTCCACGGGCCACCCGGTCGACGGTGTCTCAAAGTGGGTCTTCAGCACGAACGCCGATTATGAGCAACCCGTCTCCGAAGAGTTGGCGCTGTTTTACAATGTTAACTATTACTACAGAGGCAGGACTGGATCTTCCAATGATGATCCTATTGCGGAAGTGCCGGGCTATGGCTCACTCGGCGGCAAAATCGGGATCGGCAATATCGCCAGGAACTGGCTGGTGAGTTTTTACGTGCGAAATGCACTCAATGAGCACCCGCTGCTCGAGTCGAATCCGCTTTTCGGCGAACCAGGTGAAGTACTTCTCTACCACCCGCGCGACGGCGAACGCCTCATCGGTCTGTCAATTGACGTCGAGCGCTGAAGCCGTGCGTCGCAAATACCCGCGGCTGCCGCTAGCCCTTATGGTCCTATTGGCCTTCAGCGCTCATTGGGCGCCGCAGACAGCGATCGCGCATGAGCGCAACGGCGTGACCTACCAGTGTAGCCAGCTGGCCCGGCGCTATGATCCGGAAGTCGTCATTCTGTCCGCTCGGCCGATGCACGCGAGTGATAACCCATCGCTCGAGCTTCCAGGGCACACCCTCCCGGCGTCGGCGCTGCTGGGCGGGGCGAAGGTCACCGTGCCGGCTTACTGTCAGGTCCAGGGATACATTCGGCCGGCTGTCTACTTCGACATCCGGCTGCCGCTGCACGACTGGAATGGAAATTTCTACATGGTCGGTTGTGCCGGTCTATGTGGACGTTTGAACAGTCCCGAGCAGAGCCTCGGGCTCATCGTGGGATTGAGTCGGCGGTATGCAGTGGCGACAACTGATGCGGGCCACTGGGGAAGCTCGAATCTTGATGGACGGTGGGCCTTTGGTAATGCGGTGGCGCGGGACGATTATGCCTCGCGCGGTGCGCATGAGACCGCGCGGGTCGCTGAACTGCTCATTCGCGCCTTCTACGGTGATTCGGCCAAGCACTCGTACTTTGAGGGCTGCTCGAACGGTGGTCGACAGGCGCTTATCGAAGCATCTCGCTTCCCCGAGGATTTCGATGGTGTCATTGCGGGCGCTCCAGCGGTCGATTTTCTCGCGGCGGCCGCGTCCTTTACATGGCTCGCGCAGGCCGACAGAGACTCCCGTGGCGCGCCAATATTTGATCCCGACAAGCTCCGACTGCTGCAGTCCGCAGTGCAGAAGGCTTGCGCGGATGAGACCGGTGTGATCGGCGATCCGGCCGCCTGCCACTTCGACCCTGTAACCCTGCTATGCCCCAAGGGCACAGATGGTCCGCAATGCCTCACTCCCGCAGAAGTCGCTGTCCTACGCAAGTGGTACGCCGCGCCAAGGCTCAGTTCGGGCAAGCAAGTGGCGCCAGCCGGCCTGCCCTATGGATCCGAACCCTTTTGGGGCTCCGCAGCTGGCCTGCTTACCGGACAGAAGGCTACGGCTGCCGCCTTTCTCGAATACGTGTTGCCTCCGCTGGGCAAGAGTTATCGCATCGGCACATTCGATATGGACCGGGATCTGGCAGCACTCGCGCCCCAGGCTGATGCGTACCGACCGTCAGCCGACCTGAGAGCGTTCAAGGCTCGTGGGGGCAAAATCATCCTCTACCACGGGTTGGCCGACCCCTGGCTACCGGCGGCGGGAACGGTGGCCTATTTCAGGTCCGTCGAGACGGCACTCGGCGGAAAGCAATCGGCGCGTGATGCCGCCCGACTGTTTTTGATCCCAGGGTGGGACCACTGCGGCATCGGCGGCTTCGTCGAGAATCCGGGCCCCGACCTCGGGTTATTTGGGTACGCAGGTCTCGGTGCTCTGCCGGCACTGGAGAAGTGGGTACAGAACGATATTCCGCCCTCCAGACTGACAGCTACAAAGTACGGGCGAGGACACACCGTGCGTTGGACGCGACCACTATGCCCTTATCCACAGCGGGCCATGTACTCCGGTGCCGGCGATCGCGCGAAGGGCTCCAATTGGAGCTGCGCCGGTCCGCCAACCACGTTGCGCCCCAGCGTCACATCAACAGATGAGCCGTGGATGAATCGCGCATTATCGCCCGATGCGCGCGCTGCGGCGCTCGTCAAGGTCATGACGCTCGATGAGAAGATCCAAATGCTACATGGCAGCCTCGGATGGTTGCGTCCGGGTGAGGAATCTCACGGCTCACTTGGAGGCGAGGGTTATGTACCGAGTATTTCTCGATTGGGTATTCCCGCGCTGCAGCTCATCGACGGTCCGTTGGGGGTTACCAATCTCGGTAAGCGGCCCGGCGGGCAGGCAACCGCGATGCCGTCGACGCTGGCTCTGGCGGCCAGCTTCGATCCCGGTCTCGCCCGTGAGATAGGGGCTGTAGTGGGACGCGAAGCCCGCAACCAGGGCTTCAACGTTTTGCTCGGCGGCGGAGTCAACATCGAGCGGGAAGCGCGCGACGGCAGAGATTTCGAATACTTCGGCGAAGACCCGCTGTTGGCAGGCAAGCTGGTCGCGGCTGAGCTGCGCGGTACGCAGGACCAAGGCGTGATAGCAACCATAAAGCACTATGCACTCAATGACCAGGAGACAGATCGCTTCGGCGTTAATGTGAATGTGGACGAACGTTCGATGCGCGAGGTCGATCTGCTTCCGTTCGAGATCGCCGTCAGGTATTCGGGGGTCGGCGCGGTAATGTGCGCGTACAATCGCGTCAATGGAGTCTATGCATGCCAGAATGATCGTCTTCTCAACAAAGTCCTCAAGACGGAGTGGAAATTCCCCGGTTGGGTCATGTCCGACTGGGGAGCAACACATAGCACTGTCAAGGCCGCGAACGCGGGTCTGGACCAGGAATTCCCGGCGAATCAGTTTTTCGCCGCGAAACTGAAGGAAGCGGTTCAGCACGGTGCGGTATCGATGGACCGTCTCGACGATATGGTCCACCGCATTTTGCG
>Ga0335075_10015701_pt1 | contig 11341 bp, 9 predicted proteins | sample Lox_Sample_24_FD_206723 | JGI IMG/M metagenome (GOLD analysis project Ga0335075, IMG submission 206723) | Soil microbial communities from Loxahatchee National Wildlife Refuge, Florida, United States - Lox_Sample_2.4 | ecosystem: Environmental > Terrestrial > Soil > Wetlands | place: USA: Florida...
CGACCGCCCTGGGCACGACCGGCGCTACTCGCTGTCCTCACAGAAGGTCCGCGCGCTCGGGTGGTCTCCGCGCGTGCGCTTCGACGAGGGCCTCGCGCAGACCGTCGCGTGGTATCGCGAGAACGCCTGGTGGTGGGAGCCGATCCGCTCGGGCGAGTACCGCGCCTACTACGAGCGCCAGTACGGTCGCTCACTCAGCGGACCGACAGCCGGCGCGTAGCCGCCCTCCTCAACCCGTTCGGGTCACTCCTCCGCAGTTGCGCTCGGGCTCGGGGGCCAGTCGATCCGCTGCGCGAGCTCTGCGGCGCCGAGATCGATCAGTCCGCTGCGCTCGACTGGCCGGTATTCGCCTTCCTGGAGCGCCAGCCACGTGACCGACCGTTCGGCCGGATCGACGAACACCAGCTCGTCGACGCCGCGCTCGGCGTAAAACGAGAGCTTCTGCCACGCCTCGTCGGTGGGCGAAAGGATCTCCACGACGATCGCCGCCGTCGGCACCCACGTTCCGGTGCGCAGCTCGCGGTGCACGCCAAGGTCGGGCACACGGAAGTTGTCCACGCCCAACCCCACGTTGAACTCCATGCCGACGTGCAGGCCGGCGGCGCGCGCAGGCGCGTCCAACAGCACCGACACGTGGTGTGCGACGAACGAATGCGGTGCGTTGGGCCCTGGGACCATGTGGTAGACGCCCTCCCAAACCTCGTCGTGGCGGTCGGCGCCCATCCGGCGACGCTGCTCGAGGAGCTCCTCCAGTCCTGCGGGGGGCGGGTCCAAGATCAGCGTGGGCATCGCCGAACAAGCGTAGCGCGGTCATACAACCACGCGCCTGGGATGGAACGCTCGGCTTGGGACGGCACGCGCGGCCGTGGATGGTGGGCGCAGGCGCGGCGCTACAGCCCGGAGATCCGCCAGCCGCCGGCTTCCTTGACGAGCTGCAGCTTGCCGGGGCTGCTCTTGCCTTCGCGGACGCTCTTGACGGTCGCGGTCGCGCTCTTTCCGTCGGCGGTCAGCTGCACGGACTCGATCGCCAGTTCCGGGTTGTCGACCTCGCCCAGCTGGGTTTTGAGCGCCGCTTCGCAGCCCTTGGTGCCGCCGAGGCGCGCGATCAGCGCGGCGGCGAGGTCGTTGGCGCAGATCTTCTTCTGTTCGGAGGAGCTCGCGTCGGACTGGAAGCTCGCGATCCGTTCGGCGACCGCTCGCTTGGTGCCGCTGAACGCGGAGGTGGACGTCGCGGGCGTCGTGCCGCACGCGGCCAGCGCGAACGCGCAGGCGGGCAGGCACAAGCTGGCGAGCAGACGGCGCATGGGCGCCGCGAAGCGTATTGCTTAGCTCTGCTCGTCGTCGCGCCTGTAGCCCAGCCGCGCGGAGATGCGGTCGGCGGTGGAGACCAGGTGTGGGCCGAGCGCGTCCACGAGCTCCTCGAGCGAGATCATCGAGCTGTGCGCCGCGAGGTTCACAGCCGCGACCACTTCGCGCGCCTCGTTGCGCACCGGGGCGGCGATCGCGTACAGCTCAGCCGCCAGCTCTTCGTCGTCCACCGCGAAGCCCGCCGCCAGGATCTCGTCGAGCTCCTCGCGCAGCGCTTTCTTGCTCGTGATCGTGTTCGGACCCTGCTTGGTTAGTTTCATCGCCGCGATCAGGTCGCGCTGCTCGGCCTCCGGCAGGTACGCCAGCAGCAGCTTGCCCATCGCCGTGCAGTACGCGGGCACGCGCGAGCCGGTGTGCAGGTTCAGATCGATCCTGCCTTGCCCGCGGCGGAAGCTGCGCACGCGGTCCACGTACAGGACCTCCGTGCCCTCGAGCACGCCCAGGCTGGTGGTGTAGGAGGTCCGCTGGCGCAGCTCCTCCAGGTAGGGGTGGGCGTGCTCGCGCAGCCCCGTCGAGTTCAGCGCGGACATCCCCAGGTCGGTCACCCGCAGCCCGAGGCGGTACTTGCGTGAGGCGCCCTGCTCCAGGTAGCCGAGCGCCACCAGCGTGATCACGTAGCGGTGCGTGGTCGAACGACTCATGCCGAGCTCGTCGGCGATGTCGGCGATGCCGAGCACGGGGCGCTTGGGCGTGAAGCAGCCGAGAATCGCCAGCCCTCGCTCGAGCGACTGTGAGTACCGCGGTTCGCGCAGGCTCGGGATCGACCAGGCGGGCTCCTGGCCGTTGTCGGTGGCTTTGGCGACTGCTGAACGTGTTCTGGGCATTGGCACCTTGGTCCCTGTATTGCCTCGACTAGATAGCTCCGGCCGAGAAGTTCAAGTGGCTGATAGATCAACCTTAGTTCGGCGAGTGGCCTAGGGCAATGATAAACACTAGAGTTTCGAGCGCCACTGATATGCGCGGCCCATCGGCACTCGATCCGCACCAACCTCACAGATAGCGAGCTACCAGCTGTGCGCCGGAGGGCTGGCGAACTGCCAGTCAGGCGGCGGGCGAACTGTCAAACGGCGATGCGGCTGAGCGGCTCGGCCTTGACAGCAGGAAATTGCGCCGCGTGCCATCTGCAAGCACCCAGCCGTACTGTTCGAAACATCTGGCCAATATGGATACGCTCCTGGGCCGCGTCGGAGAGCGGTTGTCGGCGAGATGTTTCCGGCTACATCGCCGCGCGGCGATCAGCCTCGCGCGGGCTGCATGGCTGATCGAGCCGTGACCGATCGGCGCGCGCCCGCTCGTCGAACAGCCACGGCGCGCGCTGGCCGATCACAGCTCCCTGGAAGCGCTTGTACGGGCCGTACACCACCCACGTGGTGTCGACGGCCCCGTAGTACTGCACCAGGCGCAGCTCGGCGGGGTGTTCGTCGGCGTGGTGCACGTGCGTGAGGCCCGCGTCGAAGCGGCCGGCCAGGAGGTTGGCGGCGACGACGGGCTTGGACGGCTGGTCGACGATCGTCTGAAAGCGCGCCAGGTCGAGGTAGCCGCGGGTCGCCGAGACGATGCCCAGGCTCTGCGGCTCGCGCACGTCGGTGCGCACCAGCAGCCCGAGCTCCTTGGTGGGGTAGATGAAGGTGTCGATCACGAACACGTCCGTGTGGTAACGCTCGGTCACGAGGTGCACCTGCACGTGGGCGCTGCACTGCACCAGGTAGGTGTTGGGCCGATCGCGCACCTGCACGATCGCCTCCAGCAGGTCTCCCACCAGCACGGTGTCGAAGTCGGCGATGCCCTGGAAGGCGAGGTAGTGCAGCAGCGCGTTCTCATGACAGGTGCCCGCCGGCCCCAAGGTGATGAACGTCGGTCGGCTCACGCGGCGCTACCCGTCTCGCTCGCGCTCTCCGGGTCGATCATCAGCTCGTCCTCCATCCGGCAGGTGGCCGCGATCAGCAGCTCGAACAGCTCTTCGCTGAACTCGCGCGGCAACTGCGCCTGCTCGCCGCGGGAGATGTAGCGCGCGCGCACTTCCGCGACGCGCTCCGGCTGCATCATCGGCACGCCGTGCCCGCGCTTGTAGTACGCGATCTCCCGGCAGATCTGGAAGCGCTCACCGAGCAGTCCCGTGATCTGGTCGTCGAGCTCGTCCAGCCGCCGGCGGAAGGGGTCGAGCCCGCTCATTGCAGCGCCCGCCGCATACGCTGCCCCAGCGTCACGAAGCCGTTGGCGCGGTAGAACGCCTCGGTCGCGTTGAGCCTGGGGAACCCATCGCGTGGCAGACCCACCTCGATGCGCGCGATCTGCCGTTCGTCCGCGAGCACGCACAGCACCCGCACCAGATCGCCGCCCACCGCTTTGCTGCGCCACGCGGGGTGGACCCACAGGTCCTGGATCAGCGCGTAGCGGCCGGGTATGTGGATCGCCGCCTGCCAGCTGGCCGCGAGCACGCCCACGATCGCGCTGTCCGCCTCGGCCACTAGCAGCAGGCCGGCCTGCTCGTCACCCAGCAGCGCACGCGTGGCCCTGTGCATGTCGGAGGTCTCCGGCGGTGTGGCGCCGAGCTCGGCCAGCAGCTGGGCGACACCGTCCACGATCTCCGCCACATCCTCTTCGCGGGCGACGCGCACGTACCAGCAGACGGCCGCGGCCGTGTCGGTCGCGGGCGCGTCCGGGCCGCCCAGCCGCGCGGGCTTGCTCATGCGGGCTCCGCGGCCAACGCGTCGGGCTCCAGCTCGACCGTCCACGCCCCCGGTGCGTCGCTGCCCGTGACCGCCTGCGCGATCGCGGACATCGGCGCGCGCGCCTTCAACAGGATCTCCTCGAACTCCTCCGCGGGGTCCGACTGCATCACGATCGCCCCACCGGCGCCGATCGTGGTTGCGCCCGGTCGCATCACGACGGTGCGGATCACGATGTTCAGATCCGCGCTGCCGTCCAGCGCGAAGTAGCCGATCGTCCCCGAGTACACCCCGCGCGCCTCGCGCTCGATGTCGTCGATGATGCCCATCGTGCGCAGCTTCGGCGCGCCGGTCATCGAGCCGCCGGGGAAGCACGCGCGCACACATTCCACCGGCGTGCGCTCGCGCTCCAGCACGCCGGTGATCGTGGAGATCAGCTGGTGCACGGTGGTGTACGGCTCGACCACCATGAACTGCGGCACGCGCACGCTGTCCACCTCGCATACGCGCCCGAGGTCGTTGCGCAGCAGGTCGACGATCATCAGATGCTCGGCAAACGTCTTCTCGTCGTGCAGCAGCCCCGCGCGCAACTCCTCATCGCGCCGCGGGTCAGGCGAGCGCGGCGCCGTGCCCTTGATCGGCCGCGCCTGCACCCTGCGCTCACGGTCGATCCCAATGAAGCGCTCGGGCGAGGAGCTCATGATGCTCAACTCGCCCAGCTTGAGATACGCGGCAAACGGCGCCGGGTTGCGCCGGCGCAGCACGCGATACAGCGCGAACGGCTCCGGGCTCGCGTCCGTGTGGATCTGGTCGGTGAGGCACACCTCATAGGACTCGCCCGCGCCGAGGGCGGCCTGGCAGCGCGCGATGTCGGCGAGGTACTGCTCGCGCCCGCGTCCGCAGCGAAACGTCGCCTGCTCCTCCATCTGCTGCTCCGCATCGTTTGGCGGGTACGGCCGCCGTGGGTCTTGCCCGTCTGCCAGCAGCTCCCGCACGGCGCGTTCGGCTTCATCCAGCCAGCGTTCCGCGTCGCGCGTATCGCCGCTGCACAGCGCCGCCAGGTGCGTGCGGCGGCCGGCGTGGTCGATCGCCACCACCCGGTTGGCGAGCATCAGCACCGCATCGGGGACGTCTGAGCGGTGGATGTTGGGCGAGCCGCAGTCGGCCTTGCACTCGTAGCCGATGTAACCGACGAAGCCACCGAGCAGACCGCGCGGAAGCTCGCCCTGCGGCTCGACCGCGTGTGCCGCCAGTTCCCTGTCCAGCACGTCGAAGATGCACCCGAGCTCCTCCGTGCTCGCGTCCGCGCGGTGGGAGCTGACGAGTTTTTCGTGCACGTCGTATTCGAGCACGCAGCGCTCCGCCCCCGCCGTGGTGCCCAGGAAGGAGCGCTGGGCGAGCGCGGTCGGCGCGTCGGCGCTGTCGAGCCAGAAGGCGTGCTCGGCTGAGGCGAACAGCCGTTCGAACAGCAGCTCGCCGGAAGGCTCTCCCTGCAGCGAGCGCACGAGCAGGCGCGCGGGCTGCTCCTGCGGGTCGTGCTCGCGCCGGCGCGCGCGCCGGGGACGGGTGCGTGGCGGGCGCGGGAGCTGCGTGTGCGCCGAGCGCTGGCGCCGCGCGAGTGCGTAGAAGTTCTCGAACAACCTGCGCCCGTGCTCCGTGGCGATCGACTCCGGGTGGAACTGCACGCCCCACAACGGGCGGCTGCGGTGCTCGATCCCCATCACCACCCCCTCGCGCGTCCACGCCGTGACGTGGCCTTCCGGGCCGAGCTCGTCGGCGACCGCCAGCGAGTGGTAGCGCACCACTAAGAAGCGCTGCGGGATGCCCGCAAACAGTCCGCTGCCGTCGTGCTCCACCGCACTCAGGCGTCCGTGCATGACCACCGGTGCGCTGCGTACCGCCCCGTCCAGCAGGTGCCCGAGCCCTTGATGGCCGAGGCACACGCCCAGCACGGGGATCTCGCTGAAGCGCAGGATGTCGGCGCACACGCCGAAGTCGTGCCAGCGCTCGGGACGCCCCGGTCCGGGCGACAGCACGATCGCGTCGAAGTCCCAGCGCGACAGCGCCCGCCAGGAGACGACGTCGTTGCGCACCACGATCGGCTCCTCGCCCGAGACCGCCGCGAGCAGGTGGAACACGTTGTAGGTGTAGGAGTCGTAGTTGTCGATCAACAGCGTGCTCACTGTCCGGCCTCCAGCCCGAGGCCGCGTGCGCTGCGGTCGAGCAGCGTGTGCACGACGCGCTCCACGCTTTCGCTGCGCGCGTCCTCCAGATACCAGATCGCCAGGTGCTTGAGGTAGTGTGCGAGCGGTCGCACGTCCAGCCGCTGCACCGCCAGGCGCAGGTAGCGGCGGTAGAGCTCGGCCTGGATCACCGCGAAGCGGTAGTCGGGGTCCTCCGCCGGCGCGCCGCTGCCGAGGCGCCCGGCGCTCAGGCGTGCGCGCGCGCGAACGAGATCCCAGCCCAGGCTCTCGCCCGCCTGCAGCAGGCGCTGGGGGTCGAACTCCATGTCCGGCGTCGCGGGATGCGGCAGGAAGTAGCCGAGCGCCACGTGCGCGGCCACCCGTTCGGGGTTGGGATGCGTGCGGCGGACCTCGTGCAACTCCGGCACGCCGTCGATGCGTGCGTCGAGCGTTTCAGCGAGCTCGTCGATCAGCATGGCGCCCGCGCTCGAGGTGACCGCGCGCTGCTGCGCGGAGACCATCCCGTGGAAGATGCTGCGGCTGGGGTGAAAGTCGCCGTTCAGGCCGGGGCGCAGCTCGGCTGCCAGCCGGCGGATGCTGGTCACGTGCGCGACCCACTCCGAGCCCGTGACCTGCAGCGAGGTCACGCCCTCCAGTTCAGGGGCAGAAAGCGCGTAGGTCAGCGAGCGCATGTGCTGCGTGGAGAGGCCGTCCGCGCGCACCAGCGGCAGCTCCTCGAGCTCCCGCAGGCCGGTCGCATACACGATCACGCCGTCCGCGCGACGTTTGAGGCTGCCGTTGCGCAGTCCCGTCTCGGTCAGCTCGGCGGTCTCCGCCAGGAAGTCCGACTCAAACAGCACGCGGTCGAAGGCGATCCCCAGCCGCGCCAGCGTCTTGCGCTGGCCGGCGATCACCCACGCGCGCGTCTTGTACCACAGCTCCACCGCCTCGCGCTCGCCACACAGCACGCGCTTGATCAGCTCGTCAGCAGCGTCGTTCTGCACGTGCACCTCGCGCGAGAGCGAGTCCTCGGCCTGCTCGACGCCGCCCGCCGCGATCCCGCCGCCGGCGGCCACGTAGTCGGCGTAGCACAGCCCCACGAAGTGGTCGCTCTTCTCGTCTTCGTCGGAGAAGCCCTGGGTGTGGCGGCCGCTGCGCATCACGCCCGCCATCGCCTCGCCCATCGCGCGCCCCATATCCGAGATGCGGCTGCGGCGCTCCACCCGCGCGCCCGCCTGTGCCAGCGCCGCCGCCAGCGCGTTGCCGATCGCGAGGTTGCGCAGATGACCGATGTGCAGCGCCTTGGTCGCGTTGGCGTCCCAGAACTGCACCGAGATGCGCTGCGCCGCTGCCAGGTCGGAGAGCTCGTCCTCGGCGCTGCCCCCAGCCTCGAGCGCCGCGCCGGCCATCTCCACCCAGCCGTCGCTCACACGCAGGCGTACGCCGTCGCGCGCGCGCTTGACGGAGCGCACCCACGGCTCGCGTTCGAGCTGCTCGAGCTCCGCCACCGAGTCCGCGTCGTACAGCCACTGCGACGAGCGCGGGGTGAGCTTCAGGTCGTAGTCCGCGCGCGGACGCCGCGGAGCACGCGCCGCCCATGTCACAGGCCGCTCCCCCCGCGTCTGCGGGTCCTCGAAGTAGTCGAACAGGTTCACGGTCACGGAAGGGTCAGCGGCGTAAGAAGGTCAGGAGCCGGGCTTGTCGCTAGAAACATTTTTGTGAGTCTGTCTGCATGCACCAGCCGGGGCTCGAACCCGGATCACCGGTGTTTAAGACCGGCCCTTTTACCGATTAAGGTACTGGTGCTCCACCGGGCGGGGCCCGCTGCGTTGCGTAACTAGAAGATGCGGCTGTTGATCGTCACACGTGAACGATCGCCGGTTATCCTAATTCTGGATAGTGCAGTTGGCAAGCGCGGCACGTGGCACGATTGCGGCGACGTGGTGGCATTTCGCCACGCACATGGCCTGGGCAAGTGAAAATCGGAGGAAATCGCATGGGATCAAGCGAGCGCCAGATGGAAACACGCAAAGACAAACCGCACTTGCAGGCCATGAGCGTGCAGCGCAGCGTGGGTAAGCGGGGAACGCTGCCACCAGGACCACGCATGCCCAGCACTCTGCAGGCCGTCGGCTGGGCGCTGCGCCCGCTTGCCTTCATGGACAGATGCGCCGAACGCTACGGCGAGATTTTCACTTTGCGGGTGCGTCGCAGACGCCCGTGGGTGTTTCTCACCAACCCCGATGACGTCAAGCAGGTGTTCACGACCGAGCCGCAGCTGATGCGCGCGGGGGCCGGCGAAGCCAACCCGCTGCTGGGACCGCTGCTCGGGTCCACTTCGGTGATGCTGCAGGACGAGCCCAAACACATGAGCGACCGCAAACGCATCCTGCCGTCGTTCCACGGGCAGCGCATGCACGCCTACGGCGAGATGATGGCCGACGTCGCGCGCCGCGAGCTCGAGCGCTGGCCACTGGGTGAGCCGTTCGCGCTGTGGCCGCGCATGCAGGCGATCAGCCTCGAGGTCGTGATGCGCGCCACCTTCGGCGAGGCCGAGGGCGAGCGTCTGCAGCGCCTGCGCACGAACCTGGTCGAGCTGACCAACTGGGTGAACGGTCCGCGGCGACTGGCGCTGCTGGCGGCCTTCGGCGAGCGCTCGCTGACGGCCGACCCCAGGTTCACCGCCGTCATGCGCCCGGTGGAGGAGCTGGTGCTGGAGCAGGTGCGCGAGCGGCGCGCCGAGCCGGCCGAGCAGGCCGAGCACCGCGACGACATCCTTGCGATGCTGGAACGCACGCCAAACGAGGACGGCTCGCCGATGGACGACCGCAAGATGCGCGACGAACTCGTCACGTTCCTGTCAGACGGCCCCACCGCCACGTCGCTCGCGTGGGCGTTCGAGCGGCTGCTGCGCCACCCTGAGAAGCTCGAGCGTCTGCGCGCCGAGGTGCAGGCTGGCGACAGCGAGGAGTACGTGGACGCGGTCGTCAAGGAGACGCTCCGGCTGTGCCCCGCCGTGCCGGTCGTCATGCGGCGGCTGACCGTGCCGATGCGCGTCGGCGGCTACACCATCCCGCCGGACACGATCGTCGCTCCGTGCGTCTACCTCACCCACCGCCGCGCCGATCTCTACCCCAACCCGCGCGCCTTCCAGCCCGAGCGCTTCCTCGGCGAGGGCGCCGGCACGTACACCTGGATCCCGTTCGGCGGCGGCGTCCGCCGGTGCGTGGCCGTCGTGTTCGCGCAGCTGGAGATGAAGCGCGTGATCCAAACGGTGCTCAGCGAGGTCGACCTGCGCCCCGCCGAATCACGCTCGGAGGCGGCCGCCAGGAGCTCCGTGTCCTTCGCGCCCGACGGCGGAGCGATGGTCATCGCCACGCGGCGCCGGTCCGCGCCGGTGGATTTGCCGACGGCCGCGTAGCCAGCTTCGGCGCGCTGCCACGGCGATCCGCCCGGCAAGCGGGGCGAGTGGTACGTCTGCGCCATTCAGGCGCGCGCTAGCCTCAAACGGTGCCCCTCTCCAGCTTCAGCCCGCGCGTTCGGACCTGGTTCGAATCCGCGTTCGCGGCGCCCACTCCCGCCCAGGCCCAGGCCTGGCCGGCGATCGCCAGGGGCGAGCACGTGCTCCTCTCCGCGCCCACCGGATCGGGCAAGACGCTCGCCGCGTTCCTGTGGACGCTCGACCGCTTGAGCGGCGGCGGCGCGGCCAGGGGAGCGGATGCGGTCAGCGTGGCGTTGGGCGGCGCGGCCGTGCGCTCGCCGGCCGTGCGCGGCGGGGCGCCCGCGGGCGGCGAGGCGCGCGGCACGCGCGTCGTGTACGTCAGCCCGCTGAAGGCGCTCGCGTACGACATCGAGCGCAACCTGCGCGCTCCCCTGCGCGGCATCGGCGCGGAGGACGTGACGGTCGGCATCCGCACCGGCGACACCCCCCAGCGCGAGCGCGCGGCGATGGTCCGTAACCCGCCCGACATCCTCGTGACCACGCCCGAGTCGCTGTACCTGATCCTCACCTCGCAGGCGCGGACGATGCTCGGCAGCGTCGAAGCGGTGATCGTCGACGAGATCCACGCCGTCGCCCACTCCAAGCGCGGCGCGCACCTCGCGCTCACGCTCGAGCGCCTGGAGGAGCAGGCCAGCGGGGCGGGCGGGCATCTGCAAAGAATCGGCCTCAGCGCCACGCAGAACCCGCTCGAGGAGATTGGCCGCTTCCTCGTCGGTCCGCACCGGCAGGTCACGATCGTCGACGCCGGCGTGCGCAAGCAGCTCGACCTGCGCATCCAGGTGCCGGTCGAGTCAATGGCCGAACCCGACGCGCGGCCCGCCGACGCGCGGCCCGCCGACGCGCGGCCCGCGGGCGAGCAGGCCGCGTCGTCATCGAAGGTGGACCCGCTGGAGCCGATCGCCGGCGGCGAGTCGACCCGCGGGTCGATATGGCCCGCCATCTACCCCGAGCTGCTGCAGCTCGTGCGCGAACACAGCTCGACGATCGTGTTCGTCAACAACCGCCGCTCCGCCGAGCGCGTGGCGCTGCGCCTGAACGAGCTTGCGGCCGCCCAGGATGACGATGAGGTGGATGGTGGTACCACGATTTCACCGGCCGTGCGCGATGGTTATACGGTGCGCGATGGTTATACAGAACTTTCAAAAGAGGACAACGAGGCCAGCGGACACAGTCCTGTCACACTGGGCACCCCTCGCCCGCCGGGCACCTCCCCCTCGCCAGGCACCCCCCCGGCGTCGGGCACCCCTCGCCCGCCGGGCACCTCCCCCGCGTCGGGCACCCCCCGCCCGCCGGGCGCACCGGCCGAGATCGCCAGAGCCCACCACGGCTCGCTCGCGCGCGAGGAGCGCACGAAGGTCGAGGAGCTGCTGAAGGCCGGGCAGCTGCCGTGCCTGGTCGCCACCAGCTCGCTGGAGCTCGGCATCGACATGGGAGCGGTGGACCTGGTGCTGCAGATCGAGTCGCCCAAGTCGGTGGCGCGCGGGCTGCAGCGGATCGGGCGCGCGGGGCACCGCGTCGACGAGGTCAGCCGCGGGCGCATCTTCCCCAAGTTCCGCGGCGACCTGCTCGAGTGCGCGGTCGTCGCCAGGCGCATGCACGAAGGCCTGATCGAGCCCACC
>Ga0335075_10015702_pt1 | contig 11340 bp, 7 predicted proteins | sample Lox_Sample_24_FD_206723 | JGI IMG/M metagenome (GOLD analysis project Ga0335075, IMG submission 206723) | Soil microbial communities from Loxahatchee National Wildlife Refuge, Florida, United States - Lox_Sample_2.4 | ecosystem: Environmental > Terrestrial > Soil > Wetlands | place: USA: Florida...
AGATGGGCGCATGGCGGCCACGGCACAGGGGTTGTGCGAGTTCATCGACGCGTCGCCGTCGCCGTTCCACGTGTGCGCCACCGTGGCGGCGCGAATGCGGACCGCTGGCTACACCGAGCTGGCCGAGTCCGACGAGTGGCCGTCGGCCGGCAAGTTCTTCACCGTCCGGGCCGGGTCGCTGGTGGCCTGGGACAGCGGCGGCGACGCGGACGGTCGGCCCTTCCGGGTCATCGGCGGCCACACCGACAGCCCTAACCTGCGGGTCAAGCAACATCCCGATCGCGAGATCGCCGGATGGCAGGTGGTGGCGCTGGAGCCCTACGGCGGCGCCTGGCTGAACTCGTGGCTGGACCGCGACCTGGGCATCAGCGGCCGGCTGTCGGTGCATGACGGCGCCGGTATCGCCCACCGGTTGGTGCGCGTCGACGAGCCGATCCTGCGGGTCCCGCAGCTGGCGATCCACCTGGCCGAGGACCGCAAATCGCTCACGCTGGATCCGCAGCGTCACGTCAACGCGGTGTGGGGCGCCGGCGGCAGACCCCGATCGTTCATCGGCTATGTCGCCGAACGGGCCGGCGTCGACCCCGATGACGTGCTGGGCGCCGACCTGATGACCCACGACCTGACTCCCTCGCGGCTAACCGGTCTCGGCGACCAGTTCGTCAGCGCACCTCGGCTGGACAACCAGGCTTCCTGCTATGCGGGCCTGGAGGCGTTGCTGGACGCCGCTCCGCGTGACTACCTGCCGGTGCTGGCTCTGTTCGACCACGAAGAGGTCGGATCCACCTCGGACCACGGCGCCGATTCCGAGCTGCTGATGACCACGCTGGAGCGCATCGTGCTGGCCGGTGGCGGTGGGCGCGCGGAGTTTCTGCGCCGGCTGCCGGGATCCATGGTGGCCTCGGCGGACATGGCGCACGCCACCCATCCCAACTACCCGGAACGGCACGAGCCCGGCCACCTGATCGCGGTCAACGGCGGTCCGGTGCTCAAGGTGCACCCGAATCTGCGGTACGCCACCGACGGCCGCACCGCCGCGGCGTTCGCGCTGGCGTGCCGGCAGGGCGGCGTGCCGCTGCAGCGCTACGAACACCGCGCCGATCTGCCCTGCGGCTCGACGATCGGCCCGATGACGTCGGCGCGCACCGGCATCCCGACGGTCGACGTCGGCGCCCCTCAACTGGCCATGCATTCCGCGCGGGAATTCATGGGTGCCAACGACGTTCCCGCCTACGCCGCGGCGCTGCGGGCATTCTTGTCACCGGGCTGACCTACCATCCCGGTATGGCACTCAATGTGGAGATGGTTACGTTCGACTGCAGCGACCCCGCCACCCTGGCGGGCTGGTGGGCCGAGCATTTCGACGGCGAAACACAGGAACTGATTCCGGGCGAATTCCTTGCGGTCGTCCGGCCCGATGGCCCGCGGCTGGGCTTTCAGAAGGTCGCCGATCCCATACCCGGCAAGAACCGGATACACCTGGACTTCGGCGCCGCCGACGTGGATGCCGAGGTGAACCGGCTCACTGCCGCCGGAGCCACCGAGGTCGGTCGGCACAGCATCGGCGACAGCTTCCGCTGGGTGGTGCTCGCCGACCCCGCGGGCAACGCCTTCTGTGTGGCCGGCACGGGGTAGCCGCCGTGCAACTTAGACTGTCCCCGTGACGTCTGGGCTCACTCACGCCATCGATACGGTCGAGCGGGCCGCGGCCACCCCTGATCAGCCGCAACCGTTCCGTGAGCTGGGCCTGAAAGACGACGAGTATCAGCGGATCCGCGACATCCTGGGTCGGCGGCCGACCGACGCCGAGTTGGCCATGTACTCGGTGATGTGGAGCGAACACTGCTCCTACAAGTCGTCCAAGGTGCATCTGCGCTACTTCGGCGAGACCACCACCGACGAGATGCGGGCCGGCATGCTGGCCGGCATCGGCGAGAACGCCGGCGTCGTCGACATCGGCGACGGCTGGGCGGTCACCTTCAAGGTCGAGTCGCACAACCACCCGTCCTACGTCGAGCCCTACCAGGGCGCGGCCACCGGCGTGGGCGGCATCGTCCGCGACATCATGGCCATGGGTGCGCGGCCCGTCGCGGTGATGGACCAACTGCGGTTCGGCGCCGCCGACGCGCCCGATACCCGTCGGGTGCTCGACGGCGTGGTGCGCGGCATCGGCGGCTACGGCAACTCGCTGGGCCTGCCCAACATCGGCGGCGAGACCGTGTTCGACGCCTGCTACGCGGGCAACCCGTTGGTCAACGCGCTGTGCGTGGGTGTGCTTCGGCAGGAGGATCTGCATCTGGCGTTCGCCTCCGGCACCGGCAACAAGATCATCCTGTTCGGTGCGCGGACCGGACTCGACGGCATCGGCGGCGTGTCGGTGCTGGCGTCGGAAACCTTCGGCGGCGACGAGTCCGGGTCCGGCCGCAAGAAACTGCCGTCGGTGCAGGTCGGCGACCCGTTCATGGAGAAGGTACTCATCGAGTGCTGCCTCGAGTTGTATGCGGCCGACCTGGTGATCGGCATCCAGGACCTGGGTGGCGCCGGAATCTCCTGTGCGACTTCAGAACTGGCGTCCGCCGGTGACGGCGGCATGGTCATCGAACTCGACACCGTTCCACTGCGCACCAAGAACATGACACCGGCCGAGGTGCTGTGCAGCGAGTCGCAGGAACGGATGTGCGCGGTCGTCGCACCCGAAAACGTGGACGCCTTCATGGCGGTGTGTCGCAAATGGGAAGTGCTGGCCACCACGATCGGCGAAGTCACCGATGGCGACCGGTTGCGCATCACCTGGCACGGCGAGACGGTCGTCGACGTGCCGCCGCGAACGGTGGCCCACGAGGGCCCGGTGTATCAGCGCCCCGTCGCCCGTCCCGACTCGCAGGACGCGCTCAACGCCGACCGCTCGACCGCCCTGCCGCGACCGGCCACCGGCGACGAGTTGCGCGCGACTTTGCTTGCGCTGCTGGGCAGTCCGCATCTGTGCAGCCGCGGGTTCATCACCGAGCAGTACGATCGCTATGTCCGCGGCAACACGGTGCTGGCCGAGCACGCCGACGGCGGCGTGCTGCGTGTCGACGAGACCACCGGCCGCGGTGTCGCGGTGTCGACCGACGCGTCGGGCCGCTACACGCTGCTCGATCCGTACGCCGGTGCTCAGCTCGCGCTGGCCGAGGCTTACCGCAACGTCGCGGTCACCGGCGCCACCCCGGTCGCGGTGACCAACTGCCTGAACTTCGGCTCGCCGGAGGATCCGGGCGTGATGTGGCAGTTCTCCCAAGCGGTCCACGGTCTGGCGGATGGCTGTGCGGCACTGGGTATTCCGGTCACCGGCGGCAACGTCAGCTTTTACAACCAGACCGGGACGACGGCGATCATGCCCACCCCGGTGGTGGGCGTCCTGGGTGTCATCGATGACGTCGCCCGCCGCATCCCGACCGCGATGGGCACCGAGCCGGGGGAGACGCTGATCCTGCTCGGCGACACCCGCGACGAATTCGACGGATCGATCTGGGCGCAGGTCACCGCCGACCACCTGGGCGGGCTGCCACCCGCGGTGGACCTGGCCCGCGAGCGACTGCTGGCCGACGTACTCAGCGCGGCCTCCCGTGACGGGCTGGTGTCCGCGGCGCATGACTTGTCCGAAGGCGGCCTGGCCCAGGCTGTCGTGGAATCGGCCCTGGCCGGCGAAACCGGTTGCCGCATTGTGCTTCCCGACGACGCCGATCCGTTCGTCGCGTTGTTCTCCGAATCGGCGGGCCGGGTGCTGGTGGCCGTGCCCCGCACCGAGGAGAGCCGTTTCCGCTCGATGTGCGAGGCGCGGGGGCTGCCGGCCACCCGCATCGGTGTCGTCGACCAGGGATCGGACTCGGTGGAGGTCCAGGGCCTGTTCACCGTGTCACTGGCGGAGCTGCGCAGCACCTCCGAAGGAGTGCTGGCCGCGCTTCTTCGATGAAGACTGAACCGCGCCAACGGCATCCGTTGCTGGTGTGGGCGTGGAGCCTGCTGCGGCTGAAATTCGTCGGAATCGCATTCAGCGCGCTGTTCTTCTGCTTGTCGGTGACACCGTCGCTGATGCCGCGAAACTGGTTGTTCCAGGGGCTGATAGGTGGTGTCAACGCCGCCTTCGGCTACGGCTTGGGCGTGCTGATCGGCAACACCGTCTACCGCCTCCTGTTGCGGAACGCCCGCTGGTGGCCGCCGCCAAAGCGAGTGCTGTTCTGGACGAAGGCCGCCGTCGTCGTGATCGCGCCAACGGCGTGTGTGCTGATGCTGATCCCGGCCGCGGCTTGGCAGCGGCAGGTGTCCGCGCTGATGGGCATCGATGGGCCGACCACCCCGGGTTATCTGCGCACGCTGATCGTCGCGGTCGTGGTCGGCGCGCTGCTGGTGTCCGCGTTCCGGGTCATCATCGACGCCGTCAAGCTGTTGGCGCGAATGCTGATCAGGCGCTGGCATTTACACGACGAGGTGGCGCTGTTCATCGGCACGGCGATCGTGGTGGCGTTGCTGGTCATGCTGATCGACGGCGTCCTGGTCCGCGCGTTCTTCGCCACCGCCAACGCGGTCTTCCAGCCGCGGGACGGCGCCACGCCCGCCGGTGTTTCGCAACCGCAGCGTCCGGAAAAGTCCGGCAGCCCAGCGTCTTTGGCGCCGTGGAGCACGCTGGGTTACCAGGGTCGCGACTTCGTGGCGACCGGGCCGCATGCCGACGAGCTGAGTAAGGTCAACGGCAGGCCCGCGAAGGAACCGATCCGGGTGTACGCCGGGCTGCACACCGCCCCTGACGACCAGGGCCGGTTGGATGTCCTGGTCGGCGAACTCGAGCGCACCGGCGCGTTCACCCGCAAGGTGCTGGTGATCGCGCCGACGACCGGCACCGGCTGGATCGATCCGGTCGCCGCGAGCTCGCTGGAAACGATGTACAACGGCGACACCGCGATCGTCGGTCTGCAGTACTCGTACCTGCCGAGCTGGATCTCGTTTCTGGCCGACCGGCAGAAGTCGATGGATTCCGGCCGGCTGCTGATCGATGCGGTCCACGACCGCTGGCAGCAGCTGCCACCGGATCACCGGCCGAAGCTGGTGCTCTATGGCGAAAGCCTGGGTTCGATGGCCGGCCAGGCCGCCTTCGGCTGGCTGCCCGACATCCGCGCGATGGGCTTCGACGCCGTGTTGTGGGTGGGGCCGCCACACGAGAGCCCGATATGGCACGCGCTGGTCGTTCGCCGCGACCCAGGCACTACGGAGGTGCAGCCGCGCTACGACAACGGCCGAACCGTGCGGTTTTCCGAAGCCATCGAACCCGGGGACGTCGACCGGCTGGCGGCGCCGCCCTGGGCGGGCACCCGCGTGCTGTTCCTGCAGCATCCGTCGGACCCGGTGGTCTGGTGGTCACCTGACCTGTTGTTCGGCCGTCCCGACTGGCTCATCGAGCCGCGCGGCCGCGACCGCAGCGCGTCGATGCGCTGGAATCCGGTGGTCACCTTTTGGCAAGTCAGCGCCGACCTGACGAATGCGCAGGGCGTGCCCAACGGGCACGGCCACAACTACGGCAACGACATCCTGGACGGTTGGGTCGCGGTGGCCGCGCCGGACGGGTGGACTGCCGCCGACACCGAGCGTGTCCGGGCTGCCCTGGAAAGCTGATGCAGCGCAACGGCTTTCACCGTGCCGACACGTTGCGGCTGTCCGCCGTCAACTCGTGCGGCTCCGTCTCGGTGTCGTCGATGCCGAAGCTGATGATGCGCCTCGGGGTGATGCGAATGATCGCGTTGTCGATCTCGTCGCCGTCGGGTTCGGTGCGCCGCTCACCCGACTCGGCCTGCTCGGCGGTTCCCCTGATCTCCAGACATCGCACGCGCCACGGATTGCGCGACGAGATGTCGTCGATCACCAGCGCGACAGTGTGGTTTGAGGCGAGGTTGCGGAACTTGCGGCTCTTCGACATCCGGTAACCATGAACGTCGATCGTGCCGAGGTCCTCGTTGTAGGTGAAGCCGACCGGGCTGTTCTGCAGCGTGCCGTCGGGTTGGATGGTGGCCAACCGGGCGAGGTCGGCCGTCTTCATGAACTCAATCTCATGCGGTTTGAACGACATAGCGCCCACGCTAGAACCTCAACAATTATTGAGGTCAACCGAACGCGGGAGGCGCCTTCGAAAGAGTCGACATGTGCGACTCGCGGGACTTCTACTGGCCTGTCCCGATTCGCAGATGTTCGACGTGGACTGCATTGCTTGTGAAATTCTGTGAGCGTGTCCGCGGCAGCTGCGCCGTCAGGGGTGGTGACGTTTCTATTCACCGATATCGAGGGGTCGACCCGTCGGTGGGAGGCCGACGCGGACGCGATGCGGGCGGCGTTGGCCGCGCACGATGCGGTACTCCGGGAGGCGATCGAGGGCCACGGCGGCTTCCTGTTCAAGCACACCGGGGACGGCGTGTGTGCCGCGTTCGCCTCGGGTAGGTCTGCGGTTGATGCAGCCGTGGCCGCGCAGCGGGCTCTCGAATTGCCGGTGCGGATGGGCATTGCGACCGGCGAAGCCGAGCTGCGCGACGATGACTATTTCGGAGTAGTGCTGAATCGTACGGCGCGGGTGATGGCCGCCGGGCATGGCGGTCAGATACTGCTGGCCGATTCGACGGCGGGTCTGCTCGGCGGGGTTGATCTGCTGGATCTTGGGCCGCGGCGGTTGCGGGACCTGCCCACCGCGGTCGGGCTGTTCCAGGTCCGAGCGACGGGACTAGGCACGGACTTTCCGCCATTGCGGACACTGGATGCCAGTCCTGGGAACCTGCGGCCTGCGGTCACCAGCTTCGTCGGGCGTGAGTCCGAAGTCGCCGAGCTGCGAGCCGAGGTGAAAGCTCATCGGTTGGTCACGCTGACCGGGGTAGGTGGGGTCGGCAAGACCCGGTTGGCGCTGGAAGTCGCGGCTCGGCTGGCCGATGAATTCGCCGATGGGGTTTGGGTTTTCGAATTGGCCGCCGTCAGCGATCCCGCGGCGGTGCCCGACGCGGTCGCGGCGGTGCTGGGCATCATCCAACAGCCGGGCAAAACCGTGAGCGAGTCGCTGGCCACCGCACTGGAGGGCCGAATTCGGCTGCTGGTGTTCGACAACTGTGAGCACGTTGTCGACAGTGCCGCGAATCTGGTCGACGCGATCTTGGCCGCCTCGGCGACCATCACGATTCTCGCGACCAGCCGCGAAGGATTGGGGGTCAGCGACGAAAAGTTATGGCGTGTACCGTCGCTCGACATCAAGTCGGGATCTGAATCCGCCGCCGCAAACCTTTTCGCCGATCGTGCCCACAGTGTCGTGTCGGATTTCTCGCTGGCCCAGCCCGGCGAGGCCGACGCTGTCGTGGAGATCTGCCGCAGACTCGACGGCATCCCGCTCGCCATCGAGTTGGCGGCCTCGCGGATGGCATCGATGACGGCAGCCGAGGTGCGTGATCGGCTTGATCAGCGATTCCGGCTGCTGGTGGGCACGCGTCGCGGCCTGGCACGGCACCAAACACTGCGCCACGCCGTCGCCTGGTCTTACGACCTGCTCGACCAAACGGAAAAGGCGCTGCTGGATCGGTGTTCGGTGTTCGCCGGCGGATTTGACCTCGAAAGTGCCTGCGCAGTAACGGGTTCCGATGATGACTTCACGACTCTGGATCTGCTCGACGCCCTGGTACGCAAGTCGCTGCTGATCGCTGACCGGTCAGCGGGGCGGACCCGGTTTTCGATGCTGGAGACGATCCGCCAGTTCGCCGAGGAACAACTCATCGCTCGCGGCGAAGCATCCGAGATTCGGGCCTCGCACTCGCGGTACTTTGCCGGACGCGAAGCCGACATCACGGCTCTGTGGGACAGCCCCCGGCAACGTGAGGCTTACCACTGGTTCATCGTCGAGCTGGCCAATCTGCGAACCGCGTTTAGGTGGGCCGCCGACCACCGCGACCTCGATGTCGCCGCCGCCATCGCCAGCTACGCGGGGCACCTCGGCTTTCAGGTCGATAGTTATGAGCCGATGGCCTGGGCCCAGGAGCTCATCGAGCACGCCCGCGCCGTCGACCATCCCCGGCTCGCGCCTCTTTATGTGATCGCGTCGCAGTGCTGGGTCGTGGGACGGATTGAGGACGCTGTCGGCTACAGCGAGGCCGCCCAGACGCTGATCGGCGCCGGCGACGAGGTGCTGTTCGGTATCGAAAGCGCGCTCGGCGGTGTGTATCTGGTCATCGGTCAGCCCGAACGGATGGTCGAGTGGTGTCGCGCCCAGCTCGCACTTGGTCGCGATACCCATACACTCACCCGCTATTGGCTGGTCGTCATGCTGACGATGGCCGGGGCAGGTGAGGAGGCACGGGCCGCCGCGCCCGGGCTGATCGACGCCGCCAAGGCCACCCACAACCCCTACGTCCTCTCGCTCGCACTTTTCGCCTATGGCTTCGCCTTCGGCGATGCTGATCCCGTCCGTGCGCTGGAGGCCCTGCGCCGGGGCCTGGCGATCGCTCAGGACAGCGGCAATCGTTTCGCCGGAGCACTGTTAGTTAACGCTTTGTCTCGGCTTGAGGCCGAACACGGCGACCCGCTGGCGGCGCTCGATCACATCACTCTGGCCATCCAAAATTTCTACGACTCGGGCAACGTCGCCTACATCCGTTCCCCGCTGGCAACTCTCGCGGTATTCCTCGACCGCCTCGGAAGTCACGAACCAGCGGCAACCATCGCCGGTTTCGGGCGCAGCCCTCTCACCGCTTCGACAGTCTTCCACCTCGGCAGCGCGATCACCCACCTTCGCGGAGTGCTCGGCGAGGCGACCTACGAATCACTGGCGCGCAAGGGCGAAACGATGACCACGGCGGCCATCGCAACCTACGCATACGACCAAATCGACCAGGTCCGAACAGGACTGAGACGCTAACGAAAATGCCAGCCCGTCAGCCAGCCGATCCGAAGCAGACCCGCGACGCCGTCCGGGCGATTGAGGGCTGGCTGCGCGACGACACCCATCCCGCGCCGGCGCGGCCGGAGCTGGCGGCGGCGGTTCGGCTCACCGCGCGAACGTTGGCCGCGGCGGCACCCGGCGCCAGCGTCGAGGTCCGCATCCCGCCGTTCGTTGCGGTGCAGTGTGTTTCGGGGCCGCGACATACCCGGGGCACCCCGCCGAATGTCGTCGAAACCGATCCCCGAACGTGGCTGCTGCTGGCGACCGGGCTGCTGCGGACGGCCGACGCCGCCGCAACCGGGGCGCTGCGGCTGTCAGGCTCACGGGCCGGCGAGATCGGGTCGTGGTTGCCGCTGGTGAGGTTGGCCGACTAGGCCAGCGGCGCGAGCCCGGAACGCACCAAATCGACACTGGCAGTGACGATTTCACCCAAATCGCCGGTGCAGCCGTCGTCACCCCATTTCTGCACCGCGGTGACCAACGCGGCCGCCAGCGTGGCCCCGGCGATCTCCGCGACGAGGTCGAGGTCGGCGACTGCGGCGTAGCGGGTCCTGACGAAGGCCGTCAGCACCTGGGCGAACGACGATTGCACCACCCGCAGATGCCCGGCGACGCGCTCGGCCGATATCAACGTCGACCGCGCGATCGCGGCCTGACGAACCACCTCCAGGTCGTGCGGGAAGATCTGGACGCTGGCCAGCACCGCATCGAACAACGACTCCGAGGCGGGGCGCTGCGCCAATGCTTCGGCCAGCCACTCCAATTGGGTTTCGTAGTCCTGAAACAGCACCGCTTCCTTGCTGGGGAAATGCCGGAAGAACGTCCGCTCGGTGACACCGGCTTCGGCGGCCAACTGCGTCACCGTCACGTTGGCGAAGCCCTTGCTGGCGAACTGGGCCAGCGCGACCCGACGCAACGCCTCATGCGTCGACCGTCGGCGCAGCTCATGAAGGTTGGTCCGCTCCGCCATCGGGCAAATGTTAGCCGGAACCTTGGAAAGATGTCAGTACTGACATATTCTGCTAGCCATGACTGACTATGACGCGATCGTTATCGGAGCCGGCCACAACGGTCTGACCGCCGCGGTGATCCTGCAGCGCGCGGGGCTGCGCACGTTGTGTCTGGAGGCCAATACGTACAGCGGCGGAATGGCCGCGACGGTTGAGCTCATCGACGGATTCCGCTACGAGATCGCCGGTTCGGTGCAGTTCCCCACCGCCCACCAGATCACTAAAGAGCTTGGTCTGGACGCCCTTCCGACCGTCGAGGCCGAAGTGATGTCGGTCAACATCGGCGAGGCCGGCGAGGAGCCGATGATCTTCTACCGCGACCCGATGCAGCTGATGACGCATCTCGGTGAGAAGCATGGCGCCGACGCGATCATGGGCATGGCCGAGTTGATTGCCTGGAGCCAAGGGCCCGCGAAGGCACTGGGCCGATTCGAGGTGCGTACACCGCCCAAGACGCTCGACGAGATGTATGCCTGTGCGGCCAACGAGGCCGAACGCAGGGCCATCCACGAGATGCTGTTCGGCTCGGCGATGGACGCGATCGACCGCTACCTGCCGGACAAGGAAAAGCACGCGATCATGCGCGGCATGCTGGCGTTTCTGGCGGTCAACTCCACCTACCGCGGCCCGTACACACCCGGCAGCGCCACCTGCCTGGCGTTCGCGCTGGCGGTCCCCGACGACAGCACCGCGATGATGACGAAGCTCGAGGGCGGAATCGGCGCACTGACCGAACATCTGCGCGACCTCTTCGTCTCGCACGGCGGCGAGATCCGCTTCCGGACCAAGGCCGAGAAGATCCTGGTCGAGAACGACCGGGTCACCGGCGTCCAGCTGCGCGACGGTTCCACGATCAGCGCACCCGTCGTGGTGTCGAACCTCGCGCCGGATCTCACCCTGACCGATCTCGTTGGGGCCGAACACCTGTCGCCGGAATTGGTCGAGCGGCTGAGCGGTCGCGACCACCGCGCTGCGTTCATCCAAATGCATTTCGCGCTGGACGGCCTGCCGGAATTCGCGCCGCCCTACGAGCTGCTCAACGAGCCGGGCATGCAGCAGTCCATCGGAATCTTCGGCTCACCGGAGGAACAGCAACGGCAGTGGGAGATGTGTACCCAAGGCCTAGTGCCCGACAACCCGTCGCTGGGCATGCAGATCCCGTCTTGCATGGACTCCGGGCTTGCGCCGCCGGGCAAGCACGCGGCCAGCGCCTACGCCTACGCCTTTCCCGTCGAGGTGCCGCGCGATCAGCACGGCCACCTGAAAAACGAGATGGCAGAACGGGTTATCGACAAGATCAGCCGGTACGCGCCCAACTTCCGCGACATCGTCATCCGGCACATCACGTTCGCGCCGTATCACATGCAAACCATGTTCGGCGCCCCGGCGGGCGAC
>Ga0335075_10015703_pt1 | contig 11340 bp, 12 predicted proteins | sample Lox_Sample_24_FD_206723 | JGI IMG/M metagenome (GOLD analysis project Ga0335075, IMG submission 206723) | Soil microbial communities from Loxahatchee National Wildlife Refuge, Florida, United States - Lox_Sample_2.4 | ecosystem: Environmental > Terrestrial > Soil > Wetlands | place: USA...
TAATCTGAGTAGCAACCCACAGCTTCTTCTTATCACCCTTTCCGAGCAATTGAAAGAGCTTGAACATTTCTGCTTTGTAGCCGGCATCCTGGAGCAGCAGTCGAATTTTCGTGACTGGCCTCTCCATCGGAATCCGTTTGAAAAGGGGGATCGTGGTAGCGTTTTTGTTGGTCAACGACCAGGAGAATTTAGCCCAAAGAATCTTCTCCAGCCATGCTTGCACCTTCGTGTCTCTGGTCTTCTCCATAATAGTTTCAACACTCACGGCCTAGACGAGAGCGTCTTTGGAATAGATCTCAGGGACAATGTCTTTCGGCCATTTTGTAATCAGGCCCCCGTCCGTGGGCTCTGATAGTTGATTCGTTTGGGCAGGATTCGAAGAAGATGCATCATTCGACGCTTCGGCCTGGGTGTCCTCTGGATTTGCCGTGTCTGAACCTCCGCCCAAAATGCCCCAAAGTTTCGCAAAACCTCCTGCAACGCGAGCCCAATAAGCGTTTTCAATCGTTCAATCTTATCTAAGATGTCAATACACTGTTTTTTATCAAGCGTCCAGATCAGAGTTCTGCTAAACTTCTTTAAACCGGTCGTCGGAGCCAACGTTCTAGCCAGCTCCTCCAATGCACTCCTAAACTGGTCTAGAGGTCCATTTGCCCCTCCAAGTAGGGATCGAATGCTATCATACCACGTGTTCTTTTCTTGTTCTGCTTCTTCCACCTTGTACCTCATACTTGTAAGAAGAGCCAAGAGGTTGGCTACTTCTGATGCAAGCTTTGCGCGCTCCTTAGAAGCAGTTTTGACATCGTTGAGGTAACCTAATGCCTGCGTTGTGGTGCCGATCAATGCAGTGATGCTTACAGTCAAACTTAGAGGGTCCATGGCGAGTAAGTGAAATTGCTCTTAGTCCTGCTGTAAGATGAAGATGTTGAAGTTTATTACGCCCCAGAAGCACCTGTTGTACGAGTAGTGGCAAGGCTGCAGTTGTCATTTTACACATGCTGGAGTTTAGGGTGGCGATGCCCTACGTGGAAATGTCCAATGACGGCCTAAGTTGAGGCTACGGACTCGAAATGCACACCGCCTGGCAGTATAATTACTGTTAGGATTCGATCCTTTTTTTCTCCTTTTTTTGTTTCAGGTCTTTCCCAATATATATGGCAGTAATGCCTTGCGCTACTTGCTTGTGACGCACATGTGGGTGATTTTGTGCATCAGGAAACTCTACTATGACCGGGTCCAACATCACGCAGACAGCTCTAGAAAATAGGAAGGGATTTCCCTTGCGGGTGTAAGAAGGTCTATGTCAAAAGTAATGGAACTACACTAGTAAAGCCACTGTTTGCATAGTGATGGACCTTTGCTAAAATTTAAGTGGCACATCACTAAATTATCCCTTTGCAGTGAACTTTGGGAATTCAGACGCCCAAACCTCTTTCGTAAGCTTGGACCACTAAAATTTTCGCGTGTATCTGCTGTAGGTTTAGGGACCCCTTATCACTAAACATGCTGTCGCAATCAACTACAAAAATAAACTTCCAGGCTTCCAGCGCATCAATAACAAGCTGAACCAAAAATAGGTTAGTGTGTCTGAATTCCCAAAATTCATGCAAAGGGATGGGGCTTTATCGCTAAAATTCCAGCGTCCCTACTAGTGCAGTCCTATTCTTTTTAACATAGACCTTCGTACGGTAGACACATCCACAGTTGAAACTGTCCATGAACGGATAGATCGGCGATTCTCCCAGACGAGCTGAAGAAGAGATGTCGGCCTAAGCAAAGCATCAGGTTTGAGAAAGAGGAGAACGGATAAGACCCACGAGCAAAAGAGCGTATCATTAGGAGACTTCGACACGGCAAGAGCTAAGGATGCCAGGCCAGTGGAGTAGAAAATTGTAGCAGAAGAAGGGCGAGGGAGCAGTCGAAGGTCGAGGAATAAGCGGCAATGGATTTATACTTGAGTTGGGTCCTCTACGGGTAACCGCTGTTTCCTGGAGCAGAATCACTAATATGAAAATAAGTCGTAAATTTCTGCCAACGGTAACGCTTATTCTTAGAAGTGTGGGTACTAAGTCCGAATCAATGGATTGCATATGCGGAACCACGGCGGCAATCTAGTTGTTCCAAGAAGGCTCGCGGCAATGAGCGTGTCAAGCGAGAGTTCTTTCGTATCTAGTGCCAGGATGTGGATGTGAATTATTCTGCATTAAGGACCTCGCCAGTGACAGCTACAGAGATGGTCCCCTTTGAAGCCGGGCAAAGATCGCCTGTGACAGCTATAGAGATGGACCCCTCCGAAACTCAGCAAAGACTTGAAATTTCTTCCAATGAGATATTCGAGATGGAGGCTTAATGAAAGGCGGATTCTAGGGATTCGGTACCAAGACAAGTGCCCGAGCCAATAAACTTTAGGCTGTATGTGCAGAGGGCCAGACCTCTAGTGTAGCGAAGAGGGCAATTCTTAGAAGTCCATAAAAATGTAACGCATTTGAAGAACCATATGCAGACCATCCAAGGCACCAGCACTCGAGGACTCAACTCTCCTTGTGATGTTGCTCAGGTTCGATCTGTGGCGAAGTAGTGTATTTACTGCTGCACAATAGGGTCACAAATCGGGTCGGTAAAACTGGATAGAATCTATACTAACGTTGTCTATCGTAGAGGAACTCGGAAGTGGACAACAGGGCAAACACTGCAGATATACTCATTTCCTGGAGTATTGGAAGAGATGGTTTATATAATTGCCTAGGAGCAGCTTTCAGCCAGGAATGACTGAGGTGTACCCGAGTACCTAAAAAATTTCCAGGTAGTACTTGAAACTTTCCGGTTCAGGTCGTGTACTTACCTGAGAAAGTATTCGGATACAACCTGACTACACCAAAGCTGTATTATCATCCAATGACTCTGCGAAACTATTCCTAGCTGATATTCTTGAACACGGCTCAACATATTTTTGCATTAGAGAATGGTTCGATTTACTCCCCTGATAAACAATACAGAGTACTTGGCCAACGACGTCCGAGAGTAATTTGGGAAGTATCACTCTCACAGACAAGATCTCTCAAAGAAAACCAAGGATTACCTCACTGAGTTAAAGGGCTGTGTTCAGTACGTAATGGCACTTGATAGTACGTATACAAGCCCTTACTCTTCATGGAACCTCAATAACTTCTCCTGAACACAGCACTACCTCCTACAGCTGGTAAAAAATCTATTGAATGTGAGATCTGCGATGGAGATCAGGCCAACTCAGGCAAGGTATCCATCTAGCTGAAACTTTTTGGGCCGCCACATGTCCTTATTTCGAGACATCCAAATGCTGACCCACATGAGTAAGATTGTTTTGCGCTGCGATGAGCTAGGTAGTTGCCTCAGTCGAGCGATGAGAGACCACAATGATTATGAGTTATAGAAGTTGAAGTAGCTGTCAGGCTTGAGGTCGGTATCAGATTGAGGGATAGGAAAAGCCGGACATAAAGCATGACTGGGCGTTCTGGGGCATTTGTCCATCTCGAGCATGCTTGCAAATGGACTGAAACACACGTCATTCCTTCTATTGACTTGTTCTCGATTACAAGGCCAGAACTTCGTGGAAAACCGTGGGGGCCTTTTCAGAATGTGAGGCGTGAAAGGACTAAAAATTTCGGTGAGCGAGTTTCTTTTCTCCACTGGTCGTTAAGAGGTCTCGTGGCCGCAGCTGCACTGTTGCTTTTCAGGATGTAGGTAATATTTATGTTCTCTAAAGTTTAGAGAAGCGTAGCGCCTGAACAGAATCAAACCGGGAAATGACATGCGACACGTTAGTAGTGTTATGCATACTGTGGGATAGATCTTCATTAAAAAAGCGACTTGTAATGTAATAAAGGTCATAACTTGCTAGCAGCTTTTGCGTATTTCTTCAGGTCCTTTACTTCCTCTCTGATGGCGAGTTCACTCATGATTTCTTCGCTGCCACCACCTGTACTAGTCAGTTGATTCATCGTACATCGTGCCATCACCAGAGCACTTACCAACAACAATGACTCTAACATCTCGGGAAATTGCTTCAATCCTATATACTGGTAAGCGAAATCCCACAACTTAGATTTCTACAAAAGCTCACCTGCCACCCTTCCCACCCTTTGCATACCCCAAACCACCCATAATCTGCTGCGCCTCCCTCACGCAAACTTCCAAACACCTCGTGCTCATAACTTTCAACAGCGCCGTCATACCACCAATCCTAAATTCTGCTCGGCCCCACTTACCTTCCTTCTGTGAACTCTCAATAAGCCAAGTAAGTTGTTCCAGGAATGCAAACGCCGGCTCAATCATCCTCCCCATTTTCACAAACTTCGCGCGGATAATCGCATTCTCAATCAGTTTCGTGCCAAATGCCTCGCGCGTAATAGCATGGCTCCACGCATCTTCGGCACAAATACGGCTCAGCCGCAACGCAGCAGTGGCGAGGCTCTTTCGCTCTGCGTTGAAGTTGGACATGATAACCTCAAAGCCCCGGTTTTCTTTATGGATGAGATTAGAGACGGGCACGGGAACATTGTCGAACTCGATGAAGGTGGAGCCGGAAGCGCCAACGCCTGAGTTATGCATTAAGCGAGTGGAAACACCGGTGACTCTGAGGGGGATAATGAGGAGAGAGATGCCGGCTGCGCCTGGCCCGCCCGTGCGAACGGCTGCAGTGCAGTAATCGGCATATATGCCGTTGGTGATCCATTTCTTGGAGCCGGAGACAATGTAGTTGTCGCCTTGGCGGGTTGCTGTAGTTTTAATTCCAGCTACGTCCGATCCCGCTTCGTCCTTTTAGCAAGAGAGTCCTGTAGTGATATATATCAACTCACCATCTGGCTCCGTTATGCCCAAACAAAATCGAATTGAGCCATCAGCCACTCTTGGCAGGAAACGGGCCTTTTGACCTGGAGTGCCGAAGTTCACAATTGGCGGAACTCCGATCCCGTTACCACCACCAAGTCCCCATATCACACCAGTATAACCCTTATGACTTTAGGAGACTTCCTTTATGTTATGAGAGAACTTACAATGCGTCCGATTTCATCGGTAAGGATCAAGGTATGCCAATTATCCCATTCCATTAATGAAATACCTCCTGGAAGAGGAACATCAAGTCCAGTTGTCACTGCCAAGTATCCGAGTTCAGCATGGCGTTTGAAAGCCTGGCGTCTCACGTTAGCAGAGAGCGCAGTGGCAGACAATTTCTGATTCGCATGCCTTCTCGGGTACATGTCCGGCTTGTTCCCACTCGAAAGCATAAGGTAAGATCTCCTCGTCAACATAACTTCGAACAGCCGCTCTCAACTTCCTATGCGAATCATTATAGTACGGGGATGCATTTCTAGAGTACCATAATGGTTCTGCGTAAGGGGATGTGCAGCCGAATAGTGTAGAGGGTGAAGTACTCATAGGAGACGTTATTTCATTCAAGGAATGCTCTCTAGAAGGTAGATATGTGTTGTGACATGGAACGAATATGGAGGTTGAAATCGAACGATGCACAGCATAGGGCCGAGGCACATTTCACATTGATACTTCTCGGTAAAGCAGGGATTATCCCTTCCAGAGCCTTGTATAAAAATAGCCATCAATTATCCCCGAAATATCAGGCTGAAATAGAGTAACCAGTAGGAGGTACGAGCGTAGCAACACGTTATCCTGGCAGGGGCAACCAATAATACGGCCCGAATTGATCTAGCTTCCAAGCTGCGAGTCGTATTCAGCTCGAACACCTCACACCTCTGCCAACTTCTCCACTTCCCACATCTATCCCAAATCCTTCAGAATCCATCCATCATCAACCAACATCACCCACACTCGTTATCATCCATCAGTTTCATCTTAATTGACATCAATTGACACAACATCAATTCCTCTTCGCTACCAAACAAGTACTAATACCCTCCCCAACCAAAACACAAATCACAACAAATCCCATTCTCGCCAATCACCACAACCACAACCATGAAGCTCCAACTCCTCACTCTCACTACCCTCCTCGCCCTCTCCACCGCCCAGAACCTCTCCGGTGAACCCCCCTGTGCAACCGCTTGCCTCTCCTCCGCCATCTCAGCAGCCGGCTGCGCAGAGACCGACGAAGCCTGCCAATGCGGCCCCTCGCAGTCTGCCATCGGCGTCCTCGCCGCACCCTGCCTGATAGCCTCCTGCTCCCCAAGCGCGCTCGTCGTTGCACAGTCCGTCGGCTATGCTCTGTGCGCCGAATATAGTGCCATGCTGACCGCGATTACTACTACTGTACCCTCGACCACGGCCACTGTCACGACGGCGGCTTCTACCACCTTGCCGATGAGCACGAGCACGAGCACTGTGGCCAATATTACGGTTTCGAGAAATATGACCGTGGCTAGTGTATCGCCGACTACATCTGCTCCTGCTGTTGTCTCTAGCAGTGCGGCGATGAGTTTGTTGGTTAGCAGCCTTGGTGGTTTGGCTGCTCTGTTCTTTGGTGTAGTCGCTACTCTATAATCGTGCTGATAGGCAAGAGAGACTACAGATCAGATCCGGAGATGCTGTGAGGGTGAATGTGAAGTTTCACTGCTTTTTTGTTGGTTTAATGTCTTACGAGAGATTGGAAAAGTAATCGTCTTGAGCATCATTGGACTTCGAGGTCACTTTTCAGAGTTGAAGCGGAGGAAGTAATGAATAATGTGGCATTTTAGTATTGGTGGTCTTCATAGCTCTTCCAACTGTTAACTGACCTGCACCGCTGTCAATACTATCATTTACCACGGCAATTGCAACGGTGTAGGCAAATTCTTCCCCATCGTCACCTCTGCAGTCCCAATGTCCCCTAACCACAGTCAGCATAATCTCCCACACAAACAAATATACCATAGAGCACTCACTCGGCCCCCTCGGCGCCCAATACTCCCCCGTTTTCTCCATGCCCAACGCCTCCACCCACTCCACCAACGTCTCCGCCGCCTCCTGGGGACTAACAGCCCCTCCCTCCTCCCAGTACTGATCAAACCCCACGCCCTTCGTCATATCCGTCCTCATGAACCCCGGATGCACAATGCTCACTATGACACCATGCTCCTTCAGATCCAAGGATAATAACTTGCCGACCATGTTCAAAGCCGCTTTCGAGGCGTGATGTGCATAGTTCCCACCGCCTTCTTTAGCGTGGCGGAGGGTGATGGACCCGGATTCGGAGGAGACGAGGATGATTTTGGACCCCGAGGGGAGGAAGTGCGCGCGGAAGAGGGAGTGGATTATGAAAGGGGGGGCGATGGAGGATGTTGCTTGGCAGTGTTAGTTTGGGTGTCTCTGCTTGGGGATGGTGTGTGCGGATTGAGTAGGAATGTAGATAAGGGAGGGGGCAACGAACTGTACATCCTGATTTCTTCTTCCCAGTTGGGCCCTTTAGCGAAACTTTCTGTGGCGAAATATCCGGCTGTAATGATCTGATTGCAGTCAGTGTCGGCTGCCAATGGCACTGTGTGGAGATGGTATTGCCATACCACAACATCAATATGCTTCACGCCGCCCTCCACCATGCCTCCACTCACGCCAAGCATGCCAAGCTGATTCACCAGTGCAGCACCCACACCGGGGTTCATGAGATCTATATGTGGCACCCATGTGATATTCTCATGATGTTTCTCGTGGCTGGGCCCGGCGGCTGATCGAGTGGTTCCGAAGACGGTGTTGGCAGTGTCTTTGGCGTAAGAATTGGCGAGCGCGGCGCCGAGGCCGCGTGTCGCGCCTATGATGAGCACATTGACCATGACGATTGATTTTAATCGGGGGCAAGTTGAGCTGGGTATCAGGTAGAAGAAAAGCAGAATAGAAGGTAGCTTGCAAGGCTGAATAAGAAGGATAGAGCAAGTTAGTAAGGAGCTTAATGACGTCGGGAGGTCTTATCGCCGATAAGAGCTCTGCGCCCCCACTGCTGCCTCGCTGACATATGGCTGCTTTTTCTTCCCCAGTTTCGCCGGGGTCAACAGAACCTCGAACCGTTGCAGGAATTTTTCGGGTTCGCGTCAACCATCCAATAACGCTGCCCTGAAAAGTGCGACGGGGCACCGATGTAATTGGTACGATTGGGTACCGCTGGGAAGGTTCCAATGTCGGCGCCTGCAGGATGCTTGTCCAATATCAAATCACATTGTCGTTTCGAAACGAGTTAATTGCAACGACAGAGAAGATGCTACCATAAGAAATCATCTCTAGAAAGAAAATTTGCTCGCCTGGGCTTACTTATTCAATTTGGCACGGAAATCTCTCGAAGCTGATCCCATCGCAAATCCCACCAAAACGTACAAATCCAGGACGTGTCCTTATGTATCCCAATGCCCACGCTATGCCCGAGCTAAAAGATTAGAAAGAGAAAAAGAGATTTTGATCCACCTCCTAATTAACAACTCTCATGCCTCCAAAGTCTTTTCCCACCATGAGCCTGGCATCCTCAGGGCCAGCCTGCGCTCTCGCCTCTTTCACAATCGCTCCTGCAACAACAGTTAGCATTGAATGCTCTCCACAAATAATGTGGAGAGTGGACTTACTGATTTCTTTGGCTACGTGGATGACTCTATTATCTTCCAAAGCTCTGAGGGCATTCTCTGTCCACGGGACGCAGCTGAAGCCACCCTTCTCTGCATACTCTGATAGAATCAGATCAATCCTGCCTTCCTCTTCGTTATCATTATTGTGGTCCACCCGGCATGGAACTTGTTGAAGTATCTCCTCAATGCGATCCATTGAGAAAAAGTTGTTGAGGGCGGCCACTCTCCACATGAGAACTAGGCTCTTTGAGTTGCCGATGCAGTGGACTGACCGGCGTTCAAGACCCCAGATATTGTTTGCAAAGACGGCATGGAATAGTGTGCCGCTTGGGAGAGATTTGTCTCCCGTAGTAGCGGACGTGATGAAGATGCCTCGATGCTAAATAGCGTCCGAGTCAGCTCAGCTCGGCGTGATGTTTAGCTGACATGGGCCGGAGAAACTCACATATTCATTTTTCTCGGGTTGATTGAACGTCAAGTAAACTGTGTTGGGAAGAAGGTCTCTCACTTCGGACAACGTTGCGGAAGGCATCTTGTTCCTGTAGCTGCGTCGGGTTGTATTACACAAGATAGCGTTATGTGCGCTGGAACGTGTGAACCATGCCTTAAAACGCCAAAAGAAACTATTTATACAGCGCAAAACAGAACATAAGACTTAGCCCAGCCCAGGAACCAGCATTGATCGCGTCCAAATGGGGCTCGAACCCAAGGTGCCAGTTGAACTCACTCCGGCCTCAACCAATCGGTACGCGGCACCTCGTCCTAAGCAACGTTACACGAACGCTGATGTTGCATGGAACCAATTCAAGATCACGTGCGAGGGTACCTGAACCTATGTGTCGCGGATATGGGGTGGCTAAATTCTTTAATCTGCGGATAATGAAAGCGGTAGAAGCGAGGTATTTATGCTGGCATGATTTCTCGATTACATAATGCGACCTTGAGGCAGCAGTTCGTATAGACCTACCAAAATGTCGGTTTGCGCACCATGTTGGACGCCTCGCGGGTCGCCTTATCCGATAGAGAACGTTATAAATACCACTTTTCACAGCTGAGAGCCATCATGAGACGCTTCGCTCTCCATTCACCATCAATCTGGTTAGCGGCAAAAGTTAGTTACTTTGACTATCCCGGTTTGGCGCGCCGCCGACCTCCTTTCGTGATGGTAACCAACAAATACCCTCCACGCAGTCATTCCCTCCGGAGAGCAGGAATCTCAGCCCCCAGAATTGAGGGGTTTTGTCCGCGATACGGACATACCTCTGCAGGCAAACATTTTCGGGATGATTTCCATTGTTCTGAGTGATAGAGGGTATAGGAGATCATAGAACAGTGGAAATCAAAGATGTGCGTCTCTTGGGGGGCGTCGAGTTGGAGTCGGAGTCAGGAGACAAAAATTCCCGAAGTCGGAGTGGAGCTCTGCCATTTCAATGCCGTGTCAAAGAACACGGGGTGTTTCAAAGCGCAAGATGAGCAGAATCTCACTTTCCACATCAATCTCAAGTCCAATCTTTGAATATATGAGCAATCAACTTCAATTCGTCACTTTACTACTGAGTCTTGCGACTCAATGCGAAGAATGAAAGTGTTAATATCTCTGACAGGCCATCCACGCTCAAAACATGTTGGCAGGCCTCGCAGACAACACCAGTCTCGTATATACAACTTACCACGGCATTGAGAAGTACGAAACCTCAAAACGAGCAGGGGTACCTCTTCACGGTTACCCTTGCACATCTCTTCCCTATACCGAAGATAGCTTGATTTCTATTATTACGTACGTCCCGTCCCGCTGCCCGGTGTTCCGCGTCAGCGTCAGTGCGTGTCGACTTCCAGAATGGCCATAAGAGGCACGACTTTCCCATGGGGCTCCATAGGGCGGCCAATCAACGCCATTTGGCATGGCTGACCGCATAGCGGCCGCGCCAATGCCTGTGACGCGGGTGCGCCCCGAGAGGACGATACAACGACGCTTACAGGGGTCCTGCACGGCCGGCTCCCGGGTTGCGGGACGAAGTGCTTAGCTTCGGGAAAATCACGCTCTTGCTGCAGGTATGCTTACGTTGCTTATCAGGCCTGCTCGAGAAGTGGCTGCGCTAGCTTGTAGACCGCTTGTGGAGGATTTGGTTGAGGGTTCTGATAAGTCCGACTCATTGGTTGTGAGTCTGTGAGGCTATCGTTACGAGCCAATCAGGAGCATTTCTATATTTCGACAAAGGGTATGCAAGCCCTTCCAAATGATTAGTCAGTGGAACTGCATACAGGTGACAGGTCAATTTATACTAGTAATCGTATCTGTAATTAATACTTCAGCATTTCCTTTGGCCAATAGCAGGCTTTTGATGAATCTGTGCATACGAAAAAGCAAAGGTGTTTTCAAAACTTACGTTTATCTATCAGCTTTCGCACTTATAGGAAGACAACCGTAACAAAGAAAAACCAGAACGGCAAAAGACTCTCTGTCTCTCCAAAAGACGAGACAGATACAGAAAACTCCCAACCGTGCAGGTTGTTTTACTTCCGAGGTATCCGCGTGTGCGAAACCTGCTTTCTGCGCATTCACCGTTATGTCCCTTGGCCTTCTAACCTCTTTGTTGTATGTGACCAGCTCATCATCTTACTTACTTCTCTTGGCAGTGTTCTATATTGTTAGTTAGTAAATTGGTTGTTTGGGATTGAGTGTGTAGTGAAACTTACTGATCTATCCGACTCGGGGTTATGAGGGATGCCCCTAGTTTAACATATGTAGTACGGCTTTGGCAAATGGATGGCTGTAATTGACCGGAGAGAGGTTCAGGTTTTGGGT
>Ga0335075_10015704_pt1 | contig 11340 bp, 6 predicted proteins | sample Lox_Sample_24_FD_206723 | JGI IMG/M metagenome (GOLD analysis project Ga0335075, IMG submission 206723) | Soil microbial communities from Loxahatchee National Wildlife Refuge, Florida, United States - Lox_Sample_2.4 | ecosystem: Environmental > Terrestrial > Soil > Wetlands | place: USA: Florida...
GAAACCGAGCGGCCGGTCGCGAACGCCGGCCTGGTCCAGGTCGTCACGCGCGTGATCACCAACTACCTCGCCCTCGACGCCGAGGACCTGGCGGCGGACCTGACCCCCGGCGCGCAGGTGAGCCTGCCGACCGTCGCACTACAGCTCCAGCACGTCACCGCCGTGACCTGGATCACCCCGGGTCGCACCGTCGAGGTGCAGGTGAGCGCCACCGACCAGAGCGGCAGCACGTTCTCGCTCGCCTACACGGTCGGCGTTACCGAGCGGGAGCGCTGGTACGCGACCTCGATTGCCGTCAACCCCTCAGCCCCATGAAGGAGGGCGCCGCCATGCTGCCCACCCAGGTCCCGCCAACACGCGGGCGCTCCCGTCGCACCCTAATCACGCTCGTCGCGACGACGGCATTGGTGACGATCGTCCTGGCCCTGTGCTTGGCGCACACCGCCTGGGCAGCCGGGACGAGCACCACCGGCAACAGCGGCACCTCCGCGTTTGCCAACGGTGGCCAGGACATCGGCAACGCGCTGGAAGCGTGGGGCCGCGCGCTTTTGTTCGCCGTCGCCGCCCTCATGGGCCTCGGCGCGCTGGTCAAGCGAAGCGTGGGGGAGGGGGTGACGATCCTGATCATCGTCCTGATCCTCGGCGCGTTTCTGTTTGATCAGAGCGACACCGAGGCGCTGATCCGCAACCTGTGGAGCACGATCGGCGGTTGAGAACGGCCCGCTAGCCGAAGCCAAGCTCAGCCGGGCACGTCCGCGATGGCGCCCCAGGATCACGGCCGGATCCCGATCCGCTCATACCGGGTCGTCTTCCGGATCGAGCGGCGCATCCACCAGATCGACCGCTTCCGCCTCCCGTTCCCCTACGGCGTCGAGGTTCGCGCCCTCGTGTACGCGGCAGCCGTGTACGTGGTGGTGCTCGCGCTCGGGCGCGTGCCGCTGATCGACGCGCTGCTCGGCCTGCTGCCGGCGCCGGTGCATTGGGGGCTGTTGCCGCTCGGGACGGTGTTCGTCCTGCTGAAAGTGCGGATCGACGGCCGCCCGCCTCATCGCGTGCTGCTCGCCGCGGTGCGCTGGGCCACATCACCCAAACAGCTGGCCGGGCTTCGGCCATGCCCGCCCGCCGGATCAAGCTTCGTGCCGCTGCGCGAGGTGTGGATGCGCCCCGACTGGCGTGCGCCGCGCTACCGCGCCGCGGTGATCGCCGGCCCCGCTCGGGTCACCCTTCGCTACCCGGCGACGGTCGAGGCCCACCGCGGCCACGGGGCGCGGCTGCGCCGCGGCGTCACCCCCGCTCTGGCGCCAGGTGAGATTCCGGCACGCCGACTTGTCGTCCGCGCGCACGCGGCCGCGCCGATGTTCGTCGGCAAGACGATCGTGATCCCGCCCGGCGGACGGGTGGAGTTCCGGTGAGGGCGCCCGCCCCGCCGATCGTCTACGCGCACGAGAACATCATCTTCTCGGCACCACGCGATGCGTGGGCTCTGTACCGACTCACCCCGCGCTCCTATCCGGGGCTGCCCGTCTCGGGCAAACACGACGTCAAGGAATCGCTTGAGGCGTTCGCGTTCCGGATCGAAGCCGACTTTCAGGTCCTGCGGGTGCACCGCGCCTGGTCGATCGAGGACTACATCGAGGGCGCGCTGAGCACGCTCAGCCGCCGTCACGGGCACCGCGAGCTGTTCGAGCCGTACCTGCAGCGCCACCGCCGCGTCCTCGCCGGACGCAACGTCGTGCGCCCCGAGGTGTTTCTCGCCGTCCGTCTGCGCGACGCGGCACGCGACCCGATCACGATCATCAATCAGAGCCTTTCGCGCGGCGGCCTGCGCGAAGCGCTGGGCACGCTGCGCGATCAGCTCGGAGTCAACGACCCTCGCGGCCTGAGCACCCGCGAGCTGCGCAAGCTCGGCGAGCGCGAGCGACGCACGTATGACCGCGTCCTCACCTACCTGGACTGCGACCGGGCGACCACCTCAGAGCTGCAATGGCTGATCCGTCGCAGCTACACGCGCGGGCTCGGCGAGCCGCGACTTGACCCCTACTGGGAGCCGAGCGCCGTCAGCTTCCACGACGAGCGCGACATCGAGCGCTACCGCCCGCTCGAGGGGGACTTGATGCGCCTGCACGACTGCCGCGTGCAGATCGGCGCGCGCTCACTGCTGATCGAGTCAGAGCTCGGGCGCTCACACCAGGCGGTGCTGGCACTCGGCGCGCTGCCCGAACAGACGATGTTCCCCGGCCACGACGCGGAGCTGATGTTCGCCCCGTTCGAGGCGCTCGAGTTCCCCGTCGACTCCGCCTTCCAGGCGGAGTGGGTGCCCAACAGCGAGGCGGTCGCGCTCGCCCGCAAGCGCAAGGTCGACGCCGACAACATCTACGACGAAGAGTCAACCGGCCACCACGGCCCGTCCAGCGACGCCTACGAGCGACCCGCAGCAGCACGGGAACTGGAGGCACGGCTGACCGCGACCGACCGCCCGCCGCTGCTGAAGGCGAGCCTCACGATCGCGCTTGGCGCCCCGACGGCGAGCGAGCTGGAGACCCGGATCGAGCGGCTGCGCTCCCAGTTCGGGCGCATCGAGCTGCACCGGCCGCTCGGCGAGCAGCACCGCCTGTTCCTGGCGATGCTGCCCGCCCAGCAGGCGCCGATCTCCGACTACCGCGAGCACCTGCTGATCGAGCAGTTCGCGGCGATGGTCCCGACCGCCTGCAACTGGGCCGGCTCAGAGGTCGGGCCCTACATCGGGCACACGCTGAGCGGCTCGATGCAGCCGATCCTGTTCGATCTCGCCGAGGCCTCGGCGAGCTCGCGCCCGCCGACGATCCTGATGGCCGGCACGCTCGGGTCGGGCAAGACGATCGCGCTGGAGGGCCTCTACCACCAGGCGTTCATGTGCGGCAGCCGGATCGTCGACATCGATCCGAAGGGGGACCATCACCTGGAGCGCCTGCCGCGGATCGCCGGGCACCTCGAGCAGATCGAGCTGTCCGCCGCGCCGCGATGGCGCGGGCTGCTCGATCCGCTGCGGATCGGCGCGCCGGAGATCCGCTTTGACCTGACGGTCAGCTTCCTCACCGACCTGCTGCCAAGCCCGCGGGACGAGTGGGTGATCGCCATCCAGGAGGCGACCAAGCAGATCGCCGAGCGGATGCAGGCGGGCGCCAGCGGCTCCTGCTTTGAGGTGCTCGAGCTGTTGCGCAGCGGCGACGCACACGCCCAGGGGGCTGCACGGGCGCTGGCGGTGCACGCCGACTCGGGGCTGGCGCAGCTCGGCTTCGCGCACCCGGACCGCCCGCCGCCACCCATCGGTCAGGCGCAGGTCACGACGCTTCGAATCCGAAACCTCCCGCGCCCCGAGCCGGGGGTGGCGCGCGGGGACTACTCGGCCCGCGAGAAGCTCGGCCTGGCGGTCCTGCGGCTGGTCGCGATGTTCGCGATGACGCTCGCCGGGCAGGACCGCCGGCTGCACAAGGTGCTCGGCTTCGACGAGGCCTGGTTTCTGTTGCAGGCCAGCAGCGCCGGGCGAGCGCTGATTGAGCATTTGACGCGCTGGGGACGCAGCGAGAACGCCACCACAATCCTGCTCACCCACCTGATCGCCGACGCCGAGGAGATCGACAACCTGATCGGCCCCCGGTTCGTGTTCGGGTTCGAATCGGAGAGCGAGGCACGCAAGGCGCTGCGGCTCCTGCGCCTGGACGCGGAGGACGAGCAACTGCTCCAGCGTCTGCTCGGCTTTCGCAAGGGCCGCTGCCTGTTCCGCGACAACGACGGGCGGGTCGTGGCCATGCGGATCGACCTGGCCGACCCGGCGCTGCTGGCCGCGCTTGACACGACACCGTCGGCGGGCGAGCAGACCGAGCTCGACGCCAGCACCACCGAGCCGAGCACGCGGCCCGGGGAGAACGATGCCATCACCCCGGCCGCCTAGCCCGCCGCGCTGGCCTCTCCGTCGGCGGCGAGCGGTGCCGTGGCGGGCCGTCGTCGTCAGCCTGCTCGCGAGCGTCGGTATCACGCCCGTGGCGAGCGCCCAGACGCTGAAGGGGAGCTACCCGCTGACCGCCCTGCAGTGGGCGATCTGCGAAAAGTACGTCTCACCGCCCACCGACGGGCTGGCCGAACCGTGCACCGACGCGCAGGTCAACGCCGCGTTGGCGGACGGCCGGCTGCCAATCGAGGAATGGATCGCTTGGTTTCAACAGAAAAACGAGGCGGAGGGAGGGCATGAGCCGACCTACGCCACCCCTCCTAACGGGGCGCCCTCGGCATACAGCACCGCGGGCAAGCCGACCGGCACCCCAAGCGCCTCGATTGCCGCGAGCGGCAGCCCCGACTATCTGAGCGACCTGGGGCTCACCAGCCCGTTCTGCTCCGGGGCAGGACTGAGCTCAAGCCAGCAGCAGAACTGCATTCACTCAGGCTCGCCGTGGTCGGCCTACCCGGTCGGCAACTACCAGCTTGACATCAACACCGGCAGCAACGGCGGCGGCATCCTCGATCTGGACGTCACCGGGTTCGTCACCGGCCTGCTGCAAGAGATCGCCAACGGCCTGTGGATGTTCGGCCTCTACGTGCTGCGGGCCGCACTGACGCTGGTCGAGATCGCGTTCGGCCTGAACCTGTTCGGCAGCTCTCGTGCGCTGGGGGGAATCTCCGGCGCGCTCACCAACCTGTATCAGAACTTCGACGTCCCGTGGATGGGGGCGGTGCTCGCCGCGATCGGCCTGTGGGGGATCTGGACCGGGCTGATCCAGCGCAAGCACAGCTACACGATCGGCGCGACGCTCGCCTCGGTGGTGATGGTGCTGGTGGCGATGTGGATCATCGCTCAGCCCGCCGACACGGTCGGCGTCGCCTACCAGGCGGCCAACGATGCCGCACTTGACCTGATCGCCGCCCCCTCCCAGGGGCATCTGACCGACCCGCAGAGCTCGTTCTCAAGCGCGATCGAAAGCCTGTGGACACAGATGGTGCGCGGCCCGTGGTGCGCACTTGATTTCACCTCGATCAGCTTCTGCAACGGCAAGCCCGAAGCGGCCGCGGTGAAGCTCGCCGCCAAGGACGCCTACCGCGACAACGGCCTGCTGCTGCTCGAGCTCTCAGAGGCGATGTCCCCGGCCGGCGGTGACTGCTCGGCGGCTGCAGCCGACGCGGGCGCGTGCGTGCAGCGCTACTTCGAGACCCACCAGGCTTACCCGCCGCCGGCCACCCGCGCCGATCTGTACCTGCGCTACAGCCCCGGCAGCCAGCCACGCACCGACCTGTGGACCTACTACCACGGGACCGACAACGCGCACATCCTGATCTTCGACGTCGGGGGCGGCCACGCCGGCGTAAACCCGGAGGCCGTCTCGATTCAAGGGTCCGACGGCTGGATCTCGCGAATCGGGCTGCTGTTGCTGCTCGGCTTCGGGCTGCTGGGCGTGCTGCTGATGCTCGTGTGGATCGCGGTGCGGCTCGTGCTGCAGACGTGCATGGGGCTCGTGCTGCTGGTGCTCGCGCCGATCGCGCTCGTGTTCCCCGCCTTCGGCGAGAACGGCCGCGCGATGTTCGCGCAGTGGGGCAAGGCGCTGCTCGGCTCGCTGATTTCGAAGTCGTTTTATGCCGCGATGCTGGCCGCCGGGGTCACCGGCAGCTCGGCGATCTCCGCGCTAGCGGGGACGGGCGCCAGCTTCGGGCTGACGTTCCTGCTGCTCAGCGCCTTCTGGTGGTCGCTGTTCTTGAAGCGCAACGAGGTGCTCGGTCTCGTGCAGGCGGGGCCCCGCAACGCGCTCGCCGACCCCGAGCGCGGGCACGTCGCCGCCCGCGCCGCCGTCGGCTACGGCGCGGTACTGGCCGGCCGCTACGGCCTCAGGCAGGTCGCCGAGGGTCGCAGCGGCCGCCGCCAGCAGAACGAGCTGGCCAGTCGCGCCGAGACCCAAGGGCTGCGACAGGCCGCCTACGAGGAGCTCGCAACGCTCGAGCAGAGCAAGGCCAGCAACGAGATCGGACCAGCCAAGCGCGACCTGGCCGAGCGCGACGGGCTGCAACGCGAGGCGGCCGACACCCAGCGGCGCCTTGAGCAGATGGAACAGGCCGCGCGGCGCCGGCGCGCCAAGGAACTCGCGCGCGGCCAGGGCAAGGGGCCGAAGCAGCCGCGCGAGTTCTATTCGCCCAAGGAGCGGGAGCTGCGCAAGGACCTGCTTGGCCGCAAACGCCGGCTGGAGGACCATCTAGCCGACCATCAGGGCCGCTACGCGCGGGCCGAGCAGATCGTCGGACGTGAGACCCGCCAGCAGCTTGGCGAGGACGCGATCGGCGCCGGCGAGGTCGACCGCCGGATCGAGCGGCTTCGCAACGGGGACCGCGACCCGCTCAGCGACCAGAACCTCCGCGCCTACGCGGGCATCACCGCCTCGGAATACGAGAGCCGCTCACCCGCCGAGCAGGTGGCGGTGCGCGAGCAGATCTCAGCTCAGATCGCCCGCGAGCAGGCGCTGCTGAGTGCCGTCCCCTCGCCCGAGCACGGCGGGATCGAGCACGCCCCGCCAAGCCGCTCAGAGCAGGCCGCGCGACGGGCGCTGCCGCCCGGCGATGTTCGCGATCGCTCGCGGCTGGCCGCACGCCAACTGGAGGAGCGGATCGGCGACCGCGAGCGTGAGCGCGGCCTGACGCGCGGGGTGATGCGCCGGCGCGAAGGCAGACGCAAGCGCGCCCAGAAGCTCGCGCGCAAAGATGCCGTCGAGCGGGCACTGGCCGAGCGCGACGCGCAGTTCGCCGCCGCTCGCGCGCAGTGGCGACTTGACGCCCAGCGCCGCCGTGGGCGAGGGCGACCGTGAACGGCCACCGGCAGCCCGTCGCCGGAAAAGCCCGTGGCCGGCTGGCGCTCGCGACCGTCGCGACGCTGCTGGTGACCGGCTCGCTCATGCTGGCGCTGGCGACGAGACCACGCCCGCCGGCGGGCGCAACGGCACCGAGGACTGTGCGCGCGGTGAACGTCGCCGCGCTGACGGCGAGCGTGCGCGAACGGATCGCGCGGCAAGCGCAGGCCAACAGCGCGCGAGTGTGGATGGAAGCCCATCACGAGCCGACGGGTCCCGCAGCCGGATCGCCGGGACCGGCCGCCGGGCGGGAGCAGGTCCAGGCGACGGTCAGACGCTGGCTTGGCGGCTATCTGCCCTACGAGATCGACCGGCTTGACAGCAGCGAGCGCCGCGAGCTGGTCAGCACCAGCACGCCGGCGCTGGTCGGCGAACTGCTCGCCGACCCGCCGCTGATCCCGCCGACGACACGCCAGGCGCCGGCGGCCGGGCGGGCACTCGAGGTGCTCGTGAACGTCGCCAAGAGCGACCGCAGCGCCAGCACGTACGTCGAAGTCGCCTACGGCCTTGAACGAATCGGCCTGCAGCTGACGCTCAACCGGGAAGCCGTCGGATGGCGGGTGGCCGCGCTTCACGGCTAGTACGCGCCGCGCGCCTGGCCAAGGACGGCGACCTGGCGGGCGCCGCGTTCGAGCTGGTGCGCACCACCGTGCTGTTGAAGGTGGCGCTGCCGGTGCTGGCGGCGCTCACGGTGCTGGCGATCATCCTGGTGGCGATCCTCGGCTCGCTGACGAGCGTCGGCACCGCCGCCGCGCAGACGTGCGGGTCAGGCACTGAAGGCGGCAGCGCAACCGTCGGCGGTGAGGGCGCCGGCCCGGTCGGGGCGCCGGCCCCCACCGCGGAGGTCCCGCTGTTTCAGGAGGCCGCGGTCCAGTTCGCGCTTGGCGCGCACGGCGCCTCGACGCTGGCGGCGATCAACGAGGTCGAGTCGAACTTCGACACCTCCAACCTGCCCGGCGTTCACTCGGGCGCCAACTCGCACGGCGCCGAGGGGCCGATGCAGTTCGAGCCGGGCACGTGGGCCAAGTACGGACTGATCGCCCCCGGTGGCGCCAACCCGGCGAGCCCCTACGACGAGGACGACGCCGTCTGGAGCGCCGCCAACTACCTGCACGCCAGCGGCGCGCCCAGTGACTGGCAGGCGGCGATCTACGCCTACAACCACGCCGGCTGGTACGTCGACGAGGTTCAGAAGGACGCCGCCGCGATGTACGCCAGCGGGCTGAGCGGGCAGCCGGGCGCAACCACCACCGGCCTGGCCGAGCAGTGCGCTGAGGACGAGGGTGTCGCCGCCGAGGAAACGTCACTCCCGACCGCGCAGATCCTGCCGGGTGGTGCGGCCGAGGTGCCAGCCGACGCGCCGGCAGCGGTCAAGCGGGCGATCGCGGCCGGCAACGAGCTGATCGACAAGCCCTACCGGTACGGCGGCGGTCACGACCAGCCGCTGACCACGCTGGCGCCCTCCTATGACTGCTCAAGCGCCACCAGCTTTGTGCTGTACGGCGCCGGCCTGTTCGGCCCAGCGGCAGAGGACTCAACGCAGCTTGAGAGCTATGGGCTGAGCGGCCCAGGCCGGTGGATCACCGTGTACGCGAACGCGGGGCACGCGTTCATCGCGGTCGCCGGGATCGTGCTCGACACCGCCTGGTACGCACCGGTGCAGCCGACCGATCCCAACAGCGGGCCGCGCTGGCAGCCAGCGTCGATCATCGCCCCGCAGTACGCCGGCGACCCGTACGGCAGCTTCGTTGAGCGACACCCCAACGGGCTGTGAGCACAGTGCTTCGGCGGCCTTCGGCGAGCGGAGCGTGAGGTGGGCGGGCGGCGGGCCCTCAGCGAGTCGCTGCGGCTGGCGCTGATCGTCGCCCTGGCCGCTGGCGCGGTCGGCTACTGGCTGCTTGACGCCCCGTTCGCCGCGCTCACCCACCACCCCGCGAGCGCACCAGCCGCCCGGAATGCCACGACGCGACCGGCCCGGGCACCCGTCCCCACGAGCACGCCATCAGCCCGCGAGCCGCGGCCGACCGTGCCCCGGGGGAAACCCACGCAACGCTCTCCCAACGCGCTGCCGCACGGCGCCCTGAAGCGTTGGCTGGTGGCACTCGCGATCTCCGGCGTGCTGCTGGCGGGGATTGCGTTCCTAGCGGCGCTCGCGCTGCTACCGGTGCGACTGCGGGCGCGCGACACGCGTGCGGCCGCCCGCCAGCGCTACGAGATCATCCCCTACCGGACCGATGTCGCCAGCCCCGAGCGGATGGTGCAGGTCTACCAGGCGCTGGCGGCCACGCTCAACCGTCGCTGGTTTCGCCGCGTGATCTCCGGCGTGCCCACGGTCGCGTTCGAGATCCACGTGCTGCCGCGAAGACACCGTCCGGCGCACGCGGTGCTGAGCGTGGTGTGCACGCCCGAGGACGCGCGGCTCATCGACAGCTGCCTGCAGATCGCATATCCGGACGTCCGCATCGGTTACACGTTCAGCGTCGACCCGCAGCCCGCCGCCGACAGCCCGTCGTGGGCGCGGCGCGTCAAGCGGCTAAAGAAGCGTCGGTCGTTCATCACCCAGGTCGGCGAAGAGCTAAGCGGCGCCGGCGGCTTCGAGCACCAGCTAACCGACGCACTGCTGGTCAACCTGGCCGAGGTGGCGGCGCCGGTGACAGTGCAGCTGACGCTGACGCCCGCACCGCGGTGGGTCGACCAGCTCGCCGAGCGGGCGTATCGCCGCCAGGAGCGTCGGGTCGCGGGCGCCCGCACCCGTGGTGAGCTCGGCGAGCGCTCCCCGCGGACCGAGGCGGAGCTGCGCGGGGGGGTGGCCGCGCAGCATCAGCTGCTGTTCTACTTCGACATCCGCTGCGCCTCCGAGGACCCGGAGGTCTCGCTGCTCGCCGCCCAGTCGCTCAGCCAGGGGGCGGGCGCCAACCGGCTGCGCCTCAAGGAGCCGTTCCTGCTGGAGCGGCTGCACGCCGCACGGATCGAGAAGGCGCTCCCGAGGCTGTTTCCGCCGATCCGCCACGGCGTGCTCTCAAGCCGCGAGCTGGCGCTGCTGTGGCAGCTGCCGACGCACCGCCCCAAGAGCGTCACCGTGCGCCGCTCGAACCTGCTGCGCGAGCCCGCGAGCGCCGCCGTGTGGCGGCCGACGAACCGCAGCCACGTATTCGCGCGCGACGAGCGCGGACCGATCGGCATCCGCCCCGCCGACCGGCGACTCGGCGTGCGCTTCACCGGGGTTCCCGGCGCCGGCAAGACCACCGGCATGGTGTCCCTGTGGCGCTGTGATGCGGAGGATCGCGATGGGGCGCTGATCGGGTTTGACCCGAAGACGGAGGCCGCCAAGCTGTGGCTGAGCCACGCCCCCGCAGACCGCAAGGTCTACTTCCTCGATCTCGCCCGGCCCGAGTTCGGGCTCTCCCCGCTGATGATGCGGGCGAGCATCGAGGTGATCGGCGACACGGTCGTCGAGGGCCTGCGCGACATCAACGAGGAGGGGGCGATCATGGCCGCCTCGGACCGGTATCTGCGCTCGGCCACCTACGGAGCGCTGCTGCTCGCCGAGGCCGAGGGGCGCGCGCCCTCCTGGTATGACCTCTATCAACAGTTGTGGCCTGAGGACTCGGGCCAGGCGCTGCGCCAGCGCGTCTGCGAGCTGTGCGCCGATAACCCAGATCTCGCGGGGCTGCGCGCCTTCTACGGCACGATCCTGCCGGCGCTGCTGAAGGACTCCCGCAGCCAGGTGTCGGTGCGGATGGACGCTCCGGGCAACAAGATCGCCCGGCTGCTGGGCCAGCCGACGATCAACCGGATGCTGCACCACCCGGTGCAGCTCAGCCTCGATCAAGTCATCGACGAGCACGCGGTGCTGATCGTGCAGTGCTCGATGGGTGAGGTCGGCGAGGAGCAGGCCCTGATCGTGCTGCTGATGCTGATCCGCGAGCTGCACACCGCCCTGCAGCGCCAGCAGCTCAAGCCCGCCGAGCAGCGAAGCTCAATCTACTGGCACTTCGATGAGGCGCACGTGGTCGAGTGGCCGCGGCTGCTCGAGGTGATCCTCTCGACCGGACGCTCCGCCGGCCTTCACCCGGCGCTCGCCTGGCAGCACGCCGGACAGATCGAGCAGCAGCGGATCGCCAAGGCGATCCTGGCCGACCTCCAGACGGCGTTCAACTACCGCTGCGGCGACCCGGAGGAGGCCGAAGAGATCGCCGCGCAGGCCATGACCGCCTATCTGACGCGCTACTCCGGCGAGCAGTCAGACCGCGACAGCGCCCGCTTCACCCCCGACTTTCCGCTGCGGATCACCCGCCATCACGCACTGATGCAGCCAATCGTCAACGGCGAGAAGGACAAGCCCGCGGTGGTCCACTTCGACCCGATGCCGCTCGACGCGGCGCGGATCGAGCACCACCTCGCCGCGCAACGCGCGCGCGGCTGCTTCTACCCCGAGGACCTGCCCGACCCGATGCCCAATAAGCGGGGGGAGAGCACC
>Ga0335075_10015705_pt1 | contig 11339 bp, 12 predicted proteins | sample Lox_Sample_24_FD_206723 | JGI IMG/M metagenome (GOLD analysis project Ga0335075, IMG submission 206723) | Soil microbial communities from Loxahatchee National Wildlife Refuge, Florida, United States - Lox_Sample_2.4 | ecosystem: Environmental > Terrestrial > Soil > Wetlands | place: USA...
GCGAGGACCTGACCAGGCTGCCGTATCCGCAGCGGCGCGCTGCGCTGGAAGCGGCCCTCACCCTCTCACCCCGGCTGCGCCTGACGACCGCGGCCGAGGTCGCCGACCCGGCCGCGCTTGACGCGATATTCGCCCAGGCAGTGACCGACGGGTGCGAGGGCCTGGTGTGCAAGTCGATCGGCCCCGATTCCGGTTACAAAGCCGGGGCGCGCGGCTGGCAGTGGATCAAGCTCAAGCGGGACTACCGGACGGAGCTGTCCGACACGGCCGACCTGGTCGTCGTCGGCGCGTTCGCCGGCCGCGGCCGCCGCGCCGGCGTCTACGGCGCGGTGCTGCTGGCGGCCTACGACGCGGACGCGGACGTGTTCCGTGCCGTGACCAAGTGCGGCGCCGGGTTCTCCGACGCCGACCTGGCCACGCTGCCCGCCAGGCTTGCACCGCTGCTGAGCCAGCAGAAGCCCGCGCGGGTCGACGCACGCCAGGAGCCGGACGTCTGGTTCGAGCCCGGTCTCGTCCTGGAAATCCTCAGCGCCGAGCTGACGCTGTCGCCGAACTACACCGCCGCCTGGGGCGAGATCAAGGACGATGCAGGGCTGGCCATGCGCTTTCCCCGGTTCACTGGACGCTGGCGCGACGACAAGGGCCCGGAGGACGCCACCACCACGCGCGAGCTCGCCGAGCTGTTCCTCACCGCCCGGCGCACCCCCACCGGGAGCTAATTCGGTCAGGCTGGTGCCACGGTCCGCTCTTTCAGCACCGGGATGACCTCGCGGGCGAATAGGCGCGCCTCCTCGCGGGAGAAGGTCTCGACGAGCAGCCGCCGCGCGCCGGTCTCGTCCATGGTCTGCTGGAGGGCGCTGACGATCTGGTCGGGCGTGCCGGAGACCGCGATGGCCGGCCGGTTCCTTTTCGCGGCACCGGGATCGACGTGGAACTCGCCGTCGGTCGTGGGGACAGTCCGCCGGCCGCCAGCGGCGTACAGCGTGAGGAACTGCCCGAACGCCCCGATCAGGCTCTCCAGGTTGCGCTCCGCCTGGTCCTCGGTCTCGCCGATCGCGACGAAGCGCTCGACCATCATGTTCGCGCCAGAGCGGGCATACCCATTCTCCGCGGCGGCCTTGATGTAGTCCCCCAGCGCGTCCCGGTGCTCTTGGCTGGTTCCGAAGTTGCGCATCACGTTCCAGCCCCGCGCGGCCGCAAGCCGCATCGTCTCCTGGCTCGATCCGCCCAGCCACACGGGTAGCCGGTCCTGCAGCGGTCGTGTCGCGATCGTGGTGGGACGTTCGACTGGGAAGAACTCCCCGTCGAAAGTGAAATCCTTTTCGGTCAGCGCCAGGTTCACTACCTCGAGGCCCTCGAGCCAGGCTCGCTTGAGGTCGTCAGCGTTCAGGTTGCGGCCCGCCGCGATCTGCGCCTCGCCGGGAATTCCGCGCCCGAGGCCCAGCTCGAACCTGCCGCCGCTGAGCAGATCCAGCGTGCCGGCCTCTTCCGCGACCCGCAGCGGGCTGTAGAGCGGCAGCACGGTCACCGCGGTGCCCAGCCGGATCCGGCTTGTCTTGACCGCGGCGGCGGCCAGCAGCAGGTGCGGCGAGGGGCACGTCATCAGCGGAGCGTGATGCTCGGTCACCGTGATCCCGTCGAAGCCCAGTTCCTCGGCCAGGACCGCGAACTCGACGAAGTCCTCCACCTGGCGGCGCTGCCAGCGCGGGTCATCCACATCCGGGTCGGCATCGCCGGAGTGCAGCCCGGCGCCATAGGTGTGCACGAACTTCACGGTGTCGATTTCGTCGCTGAGCGCGGCCATAGGCTCTGAGCCTCCAAATGCCGGGGAGGGTGCGTCGTCCCCAATTACGCTAGATCGGGTGGAGAAGTCTGCCTACCTGCTGCACCGGGGAGACGCGCTGGACGCGTACCGGAACTGGCCGGCGCCGACGGCGATTATCAGCGACGGTGCATACGGGGTCCGCGGCTTCCACGGCGACACGGTAGGCACTGACCGCCTCGTCGAGTGGTACCGGCCGCACGTCGAGATCTGGAGCCGCCTGGCGGGGCCAGCCACAACGCTGTGGTTCTGGAACACCGAGGTCGGCTGGGCCACGGTGCACCCGCTCCTGGTCCGGCACGGCTGGGAGTACGTGCAGGCCATCACCTGGGACAAGGGGATCGGGCACATCGCCGGCAACGTCAACGGCAAGACCATCCGCCGATTCCCCGTCGTCTCCGAGATCTGCGTCTTCTACCAGCGGCGGTTCGAGGTGACCGGGCCTGGCGGCCCGATGCCCGTGCAGCAGTGGATGCGGTCCGAATGGCAGCGATCGGGCCTCCTGCTGAGCAGGGCAAACGAAGCCTGCGGCGTAGCCAACGCCGCGACCCGCAAGTACCTCACCCAGGACTGGCTGTGGTACTGGCCGCCAGGAGCGATGATCGAGCGGCTGGCCGCCTACGCCAACGAGCACGGAAAGCAATCCGGCTGGCCGTATTACTCACTGGACGGGCGGACCGCGGTTACCGCCAAGGAGTGGGACGCGCTCAGGCACAAGTGGCGGCACGCGCACGGGCTGACCAACGTCTGGCAGCTCGCGCCGCTGCACGGCGTGGAGCGCGTCAAGGGCACCATGCGCCGGGCAGCGCCGCGGGTCTACAACCCAGGCAGCCTTTCCGCGGCGCATCTCAACCAGAAGCCGCTCGAGTTCATGCGCCGCATCCTCATGGCCGTCACCGAATCCGGTGACGTGGTCTGGGAGCCGTTCGGCGGCTTGGCCTCGGCCTCTGTCGCGGCCGTGCAGACGGGCCGTTTCGCGTGTGTCGCGGAGGTCGACCACGACTTCGCGGAGATCGCGGCGCAGCGCCTCGACGACGCGGTCTCCGGCCGGGACCAGGAGTCCGAAGACCGGGCCGCCCAGAGGCGTTCCCGCGGAAACGCGTCGAAGAAGAGTTAGGCCTGCGCTCGGCGGCGGTTGTCCCTCGCGTAAATGACGGCGGCCTTTCCGTCGCCGGGGGCGCGGCGTTCCAGGTCGAATAGGGTGGTGGCGGCCATCAGGTCGCTGAGCTTGGCGTAGCCGTAGTTGCGTGAGTCGAAGTCCGGACGCTGTTTGGTGATGATGTTGCCGATGCTGCCCAGTTGCGCCCAGCCGTCGTCGTCCGAGCTGGCCTCCACCGCGTTGCGGAGCATGTTCACCAGCGCGGCGTCGCCCTTCAGCTTGGCGGCCGGGGTAGCCGGCGTCAGCGGGCTCACGGTGGGGCCGGCTGGGGCGGCCGACTGCGGGGCGGTCAGGTTCTCCAGGTAAATGAACTTGTCGCACGCCGCGACGAACGGCTTCGGGGTCTTGCGCTCCCCGAAGCCGTACACGGTCAGACCGGACTCGCGAATGCGCGAGGCCAGCCTGGTGAAGTCGCTGTCGCTGGAGACGAGGCAGAACCCGTCGAAGCGGCCGGAATACAGCAGGTCCATGGCGTCGATGACCATGGCCGCGTCGGTGGCGTTCTTACCGGTCGTGTAGGCGAACTGCTGGATGGGCTGGATCGACTGATCGAGCAGCTGGTCCTTCCAGCCGCGCAGGCTGGTGCCGGTCCAGTCGCCGTAGGCGCGCTTGACGTGGGCGGTCCCGTACTTGGCGACCTCGGCCAGCAACCCGTCGATAGCCGCGGGCGAAGCATTGTCGGCGTCGATCAGCACCGCCAGCTTGGCGGAGGTATCGGCGGAGGTGTCACTGGCCATGCCATGACGCTACCGCCGCGGAAGGCCGGCTGAGCTCAGAAATCCAGCGCTTGCGGCTCCTCGGGCAGTGACTCGCCGAACGGGCGGGTCGTCACCGGCACGGTCTGGTCCACCGCCATGAAACGCGGCCCGGCCATCTGCAGGGCGCCGGCCCCGGTCAGCAAGGCGCCGAAGCTCAGCGCTCGCGCGTCCTCCGGCACGTCCATCACGATGGTGGCCAGCGTCCAGTCCGTGGTTTCCCTCAGCGCGCGGTCCTGCATGTTGTCCAGCGCCTCTGCCCGGCCGGGCCCGTCGACGCGGAGCCACAGCCCGCCCCAGCCGCTGGCAGCCTCGGTGCGCGCCATAGCGCTGAACTGGACCCGCTGGCCGAGGTAGCGGGTCGCGCGGATGCTCTGCATGAAAGCGCCGAAACCCGCGGGTGCCGCCAGCTCCGGCCGGGAGCGGAGCAGGACGATTCGCTTGCCCTCGTACGTCTCGGTTCCGGGGAGCAGGCCGACCTGGTAGGCGGGGGCATTGCTGCCGGTGAGCTTCCACGGCTCCGGCAGCGGCTCCAGTTCCGTCTCGCCGAGAATGCCGGCGAGCGCGCTGGTGTAGTTCTCGCCCGTTTCCGCCATGCGGGCACGGACGAGTCGCTTGAGGTCCTTGTTGGTTGGCACGGTGAACCGCCTCCGTCTCGACGGCCGCCCCAGCGTCCGCGTGCGGACCCGGCCGTGCGACAGACGCGCTCGGCATGCCAGCAGAACCGGTCCGGGAGTGTGCCCCCCTTCGCACGTGCTGAGGCTCCGCTGGGGACGAGCCGTGCGCTCGGCGTCGGACCGCGCCGCACGGTTATCATGCTAGGCGCGTCCACCCCGGTCAAGCCCTGGTCAAGCCTGGAGGCGGGATGCCGATCGACAATGAGGTCTACGACCGGCTCGGCGGGTCCTGGTGGGACGAGGGCAGCCCGCTGTCTCTGCTGCACGGCATCACACCCGGCAGGTTCGCCTACTTCCGCGGCGTGCTCGCCCGCCAACAAGCAGCGGTCAGCGGGCTGCGGGCACTCGACATCGGCTGCGGCGGCGGGTTCCTCACCGAGGAGTTCGCCGCCCTGGGCTGCCAGGTCACCGGAATCGACCCGTCGCCAGCGTCGATCGGCGCGGCCCGCGACCACGCGGCCAGCCGCGGGTTGCACATCGACTATCGGGTGGGATCGGGCGAGCACCTGCCCATCCCTGACTCCGCCTACGGCCTCGCGTACTGCTGCGACGTGCTAGAGCACGTGTCCGACGCGGACCGGGTGATCAGCGAGACCGCACGGGTCCTCGAGCCGGGCGGCCTGTACCTGTTCGACACCATCAACCGCACGGTGCGGAGCAAGCTCGTCACGATCAAGCTGCTGCAGGACTGGCGGCTGACCCGGGTCTTCGACACCGCCATACACGACTGGGACATGTTCATCAAGCCCGCGGAACTCACCGGCCTGCTGGCACGGCACGGACTCAAGGTCGGCGAGATCACCGGCCTCGGTCCGCGCGCCAGCCTGCCCGCCGTTCTCGGCGGCTTCATCGCCGCCCGGCGGGGCAACATCACGCACGGGGAATTCAGCCGACGGCTGGATATGGGCCAGTTGACCAGCACCGCCGTCTCCTACATGGGATTCGCCGTCAAGGACGGCCTGAGCCGCTGAGCCGCCGGCCGACGGTCAGATCGGCCGCAGTTCCTTGTCTGGATCGGCCCACAGGTCGTTAGGCACCAGCGGGGTACCAGCCGGGCCTACCGGGATCGCGATCGTAGGCGTAGCCGCCGAGCTCCTGGTGCAGCTCGGCGTACCTGGCGACCTTTTCCTTGGCGAGCGTCACGCCCAGCCCCGGCCCGGTGGGCACCGCGATCCGGCCGTCGGCGTAGCGCATCTTCCCGCCGGCGATCACGTCGTCACGCAGGTGGTGATAGTGCGCGTCGGCGGCGTGGGTCAGGTTCGGCAGCACGCCCCGGCCTGCTGCCGCCCCAGAACGTGGTGTCGAGCAAGACAACGTCGGCACCGCGGCGCGCTGGCACCTCACCGCGATCGACCTGGAGCCGGCGGCCTAGCCGGCCGTGAGGCCTGCCGCGGCGGTGAGCACCTCGAGGGCAGATGACTGGCGGCTCGCGTCCGCCTGGTCGAAGGGACCGGCCCACCGCAGCCCGAACTGACCGGCCGCGTTCCGCGCGTTGTCCCACACGGAGTCGGCGTTGGCCAGCAGGAACGCGCGGTACGCCGGCTTGCCGCTGTGCGCGGAGAACTCATGCAGGTTGCGGACGAAGATGCCCTTGAACTGGGTCTGGTCGCTGTTGCAGCCCGAGCCCTCGCACGGTTCGGTGAGGATGCCCGACGGTCCGGTGAGCCTGTTCAGCGTGGCGTCCGCGATGACCTCACCCTGGCGGAGGTAGGCCTGGTCGCCGCTGATCTCGTACAGAGCCGCCAGCCCGCCGAGGATCACGCCCTGGTTGTAGGTCCAGGTAGGGCCGCCGTTGTTGGCGCAGCCCGCGGTGAGCCCGTCGTTGACTAGGCCCTCCGGGCCGATCATGCCGGTGCCGTGCAGCCACTCCCAGGACCGCGTGGCCCAGGCCAGATAATCACGGTCGCCTGGTACCCGCTGATGCAGCTGTGCAGCCAAGGCCAGGAACAGCTCGTTGGTAACCGCGTTCTTGTACGTCCGCTCCTTGTTCCACCACACCCCGCCGCCGCAGGTGTCGTCCCAGCCGCCCAGGTTGTGCGCGAAGATCGTCCTGGCCGCGTCGAGGTACCGGTCGTCGCCGGTCAGGTCGAAGGCGGCGACCCAGGCCAGCGCCCACCATCCGCTGTCGTCGTAGAACCAGTTGACGAAATCGGCGTGCTGCCGCCGCGCGGCCGTGAATGTCGTGGCGATGATCCCGGCGTGCGCCGTATCCCCCGTGTACCGCGTGTACCTGATCACGGCGGTGAGCGCGTTGGCGGCCTGCCACCAGCCGGTGCTCTTCCACAGGCCGTTGGGTCGCAGCAGCGACAGCAGGCCACCGCGCGGCACGTACCAGCCCTGCAGCACGCTGATCCCCGCCGCCGCCCGCGCCCGGTAGTCAGGCTGTGCCATAACCGGAGCCTACCGACTGCCCCACATAGTGGGATCTGGATATGTATCTTCAACTGGGCAAGTTAGATACCCGATACCGGACTGGTCACCGGCTGACGCCGGCACCGACCACGAACCATGGGAGTCAGCGCACGTGAAGGGCTTCAGGGACTTCATCACCCGGGGCAATCTGATCGATCTCGCGGTCGCGGTCGTCATCGGCACCGCGTTCACCGCGATCGTGACCGCGATCGTCAAGGACTTGATCACGCCGCTCATCGGGACGATCTGGGGGAAGAGCAATACCTTCGAGAACCTGACGTTCACGCTGCACGGCAGCAGGTTCGCGTACGGCGACCTGATTAACGCGATCGTGTCGTTCCTCATCATCGCCGCGGTGGTCTATTTCCTGGTCGTGGCGCCGATGGCGAAGCTCGTGCTGCGGCTGCACGGGGTCAAGGAAGCCACCGAGCGGGACTGTCCGGAGTGCCTGAGCTCGATCCCGATGGCGGCCAGGCGGTGCAAGTACTGCACGGCCGAACTTGTCTCTCTCACCGCGGGATCGGCCTGACCACAGTTGCGAGTCTGGGCTCGGGCCGGGGCCTGGCCGTCCCGAGCCCAGACGTTCGTGGTGAGGGGCCGGGCAACGCGCCGCTCAACCCCTGTTCATGTAGTCTCGCACCGGTTCCTGGTAAGAAGCTGGGGCGATCCTGGGAACCCGATAACCGGCTCGTAACGAACGTAACGAACGTTCCGCGCCAAGGTCGACGAGCGTCGGCTGGCCGGCCGTGCCGTGCTGGAGGAAGTCCGCGAGCCGTTCTGCCTCATCCGCGCTGAACCCGATCACGGCACGCGGCTGACCCCACGGCTCCTTGAGCGCGTAACCCACGTACCCGACCACCGGCTGGGCTGGCGTCTCTCCCCCCTGAAAGTTTGGCGTCCGGAAAACCCGGACCGGCCGTCCGGATCGCGGTCCAGACTGGTCCCAGTGCGGCGGGCGCCGCGTACACGATTCGTCAGAAATTCCCCGCGAACCGCGCTCGCCCACTGGGACCAACCCCCCAATCCGCCGGACGAGCTCCGCCGCGAGCGCCGGGCAGGTCACATCTCCGAACCTGCCTCGCTCGCGCGGCGGGATGCTATTCGGAACGCTGTTGCGGAATACCCGCGAGCAGAGCACGGACCTCGGTCTCCCGGTAGCGCCGGTGTCCCCCCAGCGTGCGGATTGAGGTTAGTTTGCCGGCCTTCGCCCAGCGCGTGACGGTCTTGGGGTCGACACGGAACATCGTGGCGACCTCCGCGGGTGTCAGCAGTGGCTCAGCCTCTGGAGTACGTGCGGACATTGGTGCGGCCTCTCCTCCTGGACCGGTGTAGCGATCCTCGTGTTGTTGTTGTCTGGCCTTGGTGCTCCACAAGGAGCTTGTCGTTGATGTCCTCATATGGCCTACGGAGACCATATTGCCATCACCAGCGGTGACAAGTCGACCACCGGCCGCGAAGTTTCTGTCGCGGGATGCCCCTTGCTCCTTGGTTTGGCGTTACTCAACGTGATCCTAGTGATACTTAACGTCGCATCGGACTAGATTCGGACGTACTGCCCGCGTGTTTCTCGCCCAGGCGGTGAGCGGCAGGTCAATGCGGTGGCCCCCTAAGTACTGAAGGCGACCTATCATGTCGGAATCGTGACATAAACGGATACCTCATACTGTTGCGTACGATCTTCCGACACAAACCGCTGGTCCGCCTCACCCGTTCGGGGGGAATCGCGGTGCGTAAGCACGTTGTGACAACGGATCGGCGTAGTCATCAGGGCCGCAAACCGGGTACGGTTATACCTGTACGGAAGCTGGAGAGGCGCCGAGTTCCCCAAGGCGGGATCTACGGCGATCTGTGTGTGTCACACAGCCAGCGACATCAGCATCGTGGGGCCGCACGGCTCCGGACGTTCGAGGGGGTCGAGCCAATGGGGCGCGGCCGAGCCAAGGCCAAGCAGGTTAAGGTTGCTCGCCAGCTCAAATACAACAGCGGCGGGACGGACCTTGACCGGCTGCGTGCGGAGCTGGGCGTGGGATCTGACCAGCGACGTGGGGACCACGACGACCCGCACGCCGCGTATGACGACGATGCCGCGGATGAGGCGGATGAGTACGCCGAAGACGAAGACGAGGATGACGACGAAGACGACGAGGACGAGGACGACTGGTCACGTCGTTAGGCCCTCAGTCTGCGTTTAGTCCGCGGTCCGCAGCCTCAGGCGGTGCTGACCACCGGCTCGAGGACGTGTTTGCCGCGCTCGCTTTCCGGCACGGGGACTGGGTACTGCCCGTCGAAGCAGGCCCGGCACAGCGACCCGGGGCGCTGCTGCGTTGCCGCCACGAGCCCGTCCAGCGTCACGTAGCCGAGCGAGTCCGCCCCGATGGCCGCGCAGATCTCGTCGACTGAGTACCGCCCGGCGACGAGTTCATCCCTGGTCGCGAAGTCGATGCCGTAAAAGCACGGCCACTTCACCGGCGGCGACGCGATCCGCACGTGCACTTCGAGCGCACCGACCTCCCGCAGCATCGCCACGATCGCCTGCTGGGTGTTCCCCCGCACGATCGAGTCGTCGACGACCACGATGCGGCGGCCGGCGATCACGTCGCGCAGCGGGTTCAGCTTCAGCCTGATGCCGAGCTGCCGGATGGTCTGGCTCGGCTGAATGAAGGTCCGGCCCACGTAAGAGTTCTTCACCAGGCCCTGGCCGTACGGGATGCCGCTGGCCTCCGCGTACCCGATCGCCGCGGGCGTCCCCGACTCCGGCACCGGGATTACCAGGTCCGCGACGGCGGGCTGCTCCGCGGCCAGCGTGCGCCCTATCTCGACCCGGGTCGCGTGCAGCCCGCGCCCCCCGATCGTGGTGTCGGGCCGGGCCAGGTAGACGTACTCGAACAGGCACACCTTCGGCGCAGGCGTCGCGAACACCCGGGACCGCACGCCCCGCTCATCCAGCGAGATCAGCTCGCCTGGCTGCACCTCACGCACGAACGAGGCGCCCACGATGTCCAGCGCGGCGGTCTCGCTGGCGACTACCCAGCCCGCGGCGAGCCTGCCGAGCACCAGCGGCCGGAACCCCTGCGGATCGCGGGCCGCGTACAGCGTGTTCTCGTCCATGAAGACCAGTGAGTAGGCGCCCCGCACCTGCGGCAGGATGCGCGCCGCGGCCTCCTCGACCCCGCCGGGCGCTAGCGCGTTCCCGACGATCAGCTCGGTCAGCACGTCGGTGTCCGAGGTCGCCGCGATGGTGCCGCCCGCCGCGTCCGCGGCCAGCATGGCGGTGAGCTCGCGGGTGTTGGTCAGGTTCCCGTTGTGCCCGAGCGCGAGCGAGACGTGAGGGGTGGACCGGAACGTCGGCTGCGCGTTCGCCCACACCGACGAGCCAGTGGTGGAGTACCGGCAATGCGCCACCGCGATGTCGCCGCGTAGCGCGGTCAGCGACGGCTCGTCGAAGACCTGGGCGACGAGGCCCATCTCCTTGTGCACGACGATCCGCCTGCCGTCGCTCACGGCGATCCCCGCGGATTCCTGGCCACGGTGCTGCAGCGCGTGCAGCCCGTAATAGGCGAGCTTGGCGACATCTTCGCCTGGCGACCAGACACCGAAGACCCCGCAGGCATCCCTCGGCGGGCGGTCACTGGGATCGAGATCGTGCGTAAGACGCCCGTCTGGCTTAGCCACATACACCAGTCTATTTGTTCAGCTCAACGGAAGGTACGCAGACAGATCGGCTCGCGCTCCGCTCGCTTTGACCGCTCCCGACCGCAGCGCCTCAGCCCAGTCGAGCCGCCCGGTCGCGAGCAGGAACCACGTCAGCGGATCCGTCTCGATGACGTTGGGCGGAGTCCCTCGCGTATGGCGCGGGCCTTCGACACACTGCGCCGCTGCGACCGGTACCACCCGCACCTCCACGGAACGTCCCGGCGCGTCTCTCGCCAGCACCTGCAAAAAATACCGCGCGGCAGCCCGCACCCCCGCCTCCGGCGGTTCCTCCCCGCGGTCCAGCGCCGCCGACACCTCGGCCACCCGATCAGGCCCTTCGGGGTCAGGCTTACGCGCCAGCATGTACGCGACCGTACCGCGCCGCCGACTGGCACGGCGGTGTTTGGCGGGCAGGGCGTGTGGCAGTTGCACGGGCGACCTAGGAGGCGGAAATGGCTACTGCGAAGCAGACGAAGGCAGCACGGCAGAACGTGACAAAGGCCCGCAGCGGAAGCGCACCGGATGAATGTGACATTCAGCCGCCTATTACCGGCTCGCTGTCACATTCATCCGAAGAGGGCGGGCAGCGTGGCTTCCCAGGCCTGCCTTAGCTCGGCTAGCGGAACCTCGAAGGTGGCTTCGACTGTCAGGGTGTCGCCGCCGGTCTCGCCCAGGACCGTGGCGGGGACACCGCGGGCCGCGCACAGGGTCGCGAACTCTTCTTCCCGGCCGGATGTGACTGAAATCACGGCGCGGGCCGCTGACTCGCTAAACAGGGCCGTGAACGGGTCGCCTGGAAGGGCTACCCGGGCGCCGCGGGC
>Ga0335075_10015706_pt1 | contig 11339 bp, 11 predicted proteins | sample Lox_Sample_24_FD_206723 | JGI IMG/M metagenome (GOLD analysis project Ga0335075, IMG submission 206723) | Soil microbial communities from Loxahatchee National Wildlife Refuge, Florida, United States - Lox_Sample_2.4 | ecosystem: Environmental > Terrestrial > Soil > Wetlands | place: USA...
GAAAACGACCTCCCGCTGCTGAAGATGATGGACATACAGGCCGGGTGGATAGGCGTCGAGACACCCCAGGTCGCTCCGCCCGACACCAGCGCGGAAGAAGGAATGGTCGTTGGAATTGCAGGCCACACTGCTCAGGTTCTCCATACACCGGGCCACACGCCGGGCAGCATCTGCCTGCACTTTGCTCCGGAGAAACTACTGATTGCCGGCGACACGCTCTTCGCAGGCTCTATCGGGCGGACCGATCTACCCGGCGGCGATTCGCACCGGATACTTCGATCCATCCACGACCGGCTGATGCCACTGCCTGAGGACACCCAGGTAGTTCCCGGCCATGGGCCGCGCACGACGATTGGCGACGAGAAGGAATCGAATCCGTTCCTTCAATCAGGCGTTCGTATGTAAGTTACTTGTTTGCAATTATTTAATTGTATAAAACTCAACTGTAACTTTACCAGACTCAAACTTGATAACATTCCTTATGGTTCGGCCTCTATCCTATTGAAAAAGCGAGACACAATCTCAATTCCGGCCTTGAACTCGTTTTCTGGTGCGAGCAGGCTGAGGATCAGCCAGCCGTCGCCGGAAAATCCAAAGAAATACCCGGGATGAATGGACACGCCATGCTCGCGAACCAGGTTTATCGCAAGCTTCTCTCCGGACGTCAGCGCCGGCACGCGCAACACGGCATACCAGCCAGCTTCGACTTCCAGCCGAGAAATCATCTTCTGGTTACCGATCACCGAATCGAGACTGCACAGGTTGGTCCCCACGCGGCGGGTGATCTGGTCCTGAAGGTCGGTACGACCCGCGAGCCAATCCGGCAGGGCGCATTGGATAGGCGCGTTCATCGAGAGGAAGGTATCAGCGATGACCTCGACCCTGTTCAGCGCTTCGAATAAGGCCTGATCCGGACCGAAGGCGGCGATCCATGCAGCTTTCATCTGGGGCAGAGCGGCGATCTTGCTCAGCCCACTCAACACGAAGGTGGGGACGGGATGCGGACCGCAGGCAAAGCTGCGGTCGGTGCGACCGGCAATGCCGTAGTCGAGGAAGACCTCATCAACGATGAGAGCGAGCCCATTCTCCGCGCACAACGCCTCCAGCTCGTGCCGCTCGTCGAGTTTGGTGAAGTGGCCAGTCGGGTTATTCGGATGCACGAGGGCGACGGCCCGCGTCCTCGCGGTGATCTGCCGCCGCAATGACTCGGTGTCGAGTCTCCATCCGTGGTCATAAAACAGCGGATAGGGAACCAACCGGACATTTTCAAGCTGCGCCAGAAAATCAAACAGCGGATAGCTGGGCTGTGCGATGAGAACTTCGTCGCCCGGATCGCAAAGAAGACGGAAGAGGTAGCTATAGGCCTCGCTGGTGCTGGTAGTGAGGACAAGACTTGCCGGATCGACTTCAGCACCGTGTTCGGCGTAATACCCGGCGACTGCCTCACGCGCTCGCAGCATGCCGCGCGGGTCAGGGTCGTAAACGAGCGATTCACGATTGGATAGCGCAGCGAGAATCGAGGCCTCGTCGTAAATAAAGCCGCACCGGGTCGGGTTGGACGCCGTCAGATCAAGTAGCGGCAATCCGCACCTGCGCCGCTCTGCGATGGCTCGCGCCAGTTCTGTTTCGGAAATATCCCACGCGGTGCGGGTTGAGAAAGTGGGACGCTGTGGCATCGAATTCATCTTTTCACAACGGCTTTCTTACCCATTCTTGGGATAATGGATGGAGATAGCCAATTCATCGCGAGGAGTGCTCATGCCGATCGAAGCTGTGATCTTCGATTACGGAAAGGTTCTCAGCAATTCGGAAGATCCTGAGGCACAGCAAAAACTGATTGCGCTCACCGGCCTTGAACGCGCAGATTTCGACCGCCACTACTGGGCTCACCGCCACGCCTACGACATGGGACATCTGAACGGCCGCACCTACTGGCAGAAGGTGGCCAGTGACGCCGGGCTCTCGTTCACGCCAGAGCGAATCGACGATCTCGTCGAAACAGATGTAGTTATGTGGACTTCGCTGAACGAGGAAATGCTCGGCTGGGTCATCTGTCTGCAGGAAGAGGGCATCAAGACTGCGATCCTGTCCAACATGGGCGAAGACATCCTCGCCTACATGCGGCAGGAGTTTGGATGGCTGGCTCATTTTCAGCACCACACCTGGTCGTGCGAACTGGGTATCTGCAAACCGGACCCGGCGATCTATCTCCACACGTGTGAGAAGCTCAAGGTCCAGCCGCCTAAGGCACTCTTTCTTGACGACAAGGCGGAGAATATTGCCGCGGCGCTGGAAGTTGGTCTGAACGCGATTCTCTTTGAGAACATCGAGCAATTGCGGGCCGACCTCGAAGCGCGAGGACTTCAGGAAGGGCTGCCCGTGCCCGGCGTAACAGTGGAGTGCGAGGCTGAGCATCTCGAAAAGCTCGACGCGTAGAGGGGTCTGTCAACAGGACCTTAGTCCACCACAGAATCGAAGAACCGGCGCAGCAGGCGTCCGACCATCTGTGGCTGTTCCCATGGCGCGTAGTGGCCGGCGTCGCGCAGCAGGTGAAACTCTGCGCCGTAGCCGCCGCTACGGATCGACTCCGCCAGTAGCTTCATGTCAGCGGGAGTGGAAGACGTGTCATCTCCGCCGGCCAGCACAAAGCACGGTACATGGATGCCGCGGGCCGTCTCGACGGAGTCGGGGCGCATGCCCAGCCCCTGCTGGATGGCGATGGCTGCGTCGGGCTTGACAGTCTGCATCATCTCGCGCGCTTCGGCGACTTTCTCTCGCGAGCGCTGCCGCGCCGTCGGGCCGATCAGACTCTCCAGCATCGCGTCGACAAAATCTCCGGTGCCGCGCTGGCGGATTTTTGCGATCCACTCCTCGCGTTTGGCTCGATTGGCGTCAGCATCGGCCTGCGGCCGCGAGCAACAGAAGGCCAGCGCGGAAATCCGCGCCGGTGCTACGCGCCACAATTCGTAGAGGGTATATCCTCCGATGGAACAACCTGCGAAGAGCGCTCGCTGAATTCCTAGAACATCGAGCAGGCGCACCACGTCGGCGCCAAGTTTGCTCATCGTGATGGGACCGCTGCCGGCCTCGGACTGGCCGTGGCCGCGCAGGTCGGGAAAAATCACGCGGTATCTACAGGTGAGCGATTCGGCGACCCGCAGCCAGAAGCGATGATCGCAGGGAGTGGGATGAAGAAGGACCAAGGCCGGACCTTCGCCTGCCGTCGTGTAGTAGAGCTGTGCGTCGTCCGAGGTGAAATTCACAAGAGACAGTGTAATGGCGAAATGCACACGCGAGCGGAGTGGTAATTCGCGTGGTAGTCTAGGGGCCGCTGCCGGAGGCCATCTCTGGCACCACAAAACGACACGATGAGATGCCCCCTCGCAATCGCCCTCAGCATCGCGCTCGGTGTGACTCCAGCTATCGCCCAGCAGGCACCGCAATATCCGTTTCGCGATCCCAGCCTTCCCACGGAGAAGCGAATCGACAACATTCTTTCGCTGATGACTGTCGATGAAAAGATCGATTGCCTGGGGGTGCAGACGGCTGTGCCGCGTCTCGGAATCCCGAGCTATGGAGGATCGGAGGGTATTCACGGTGTTGTTCAGCGCGGCGGCTATCAGAACCGCACACCCATCACTACCACTCAGTTTCCGCAGCCGCCCGGTATGGGAGAAACCTGGGACCCGGAGCTGGTGCGGCAGGCGGGCGCAGTCGAAGGCCACGAAGCGCGGTTCATCACGCAGACGCCGAAGTACGATCGCCAGATATTGATGCTTTGGGGTCCGCAGGCCGATCTAGCTCGCGATCCGCGCTGGGGCCGCAGCGAAGAGGTGTACGGCGAGGACCCGTTCTTCAACGGGACGATGGTGGTGTCGTTCATTAGGGGTCTGCAGAATGGTCCGGAGGGACCAGAAGGGAAGTACTGGCAGGCTGCGGCGCTGCTGAAGCACTTTCTGGCCAACAGCAACGAGAATGGCCGCACGAGCTCAAATTCCGAATTCGACGAGCGGCTGTTCTGGGAGTACTACTCGGTGCCGTTCCGGATGGGCTTTCTGGAGGGTGGTGCGAAGGCGGTGATGGCCTCATACAACGCGTGGAACGGTACGCCGATGGCGATCAATCCTATTCTGAAGAGCATTGTCATCAAGGATTGGGGCGTCGATGTGGTCTCGAGCGACGGTGGCGCGGTGAAGGACCTGGTCACGCAGCACAAGCGATTTCCGACACAGAAAGATGCAGTGGTGGCCTGCCTTCACGCAGGCATCAATCAGTTTCTTGACAAGTGGAAGGACGAGACCAAGGAAGCGTTGAAGGACGGTTCGGTCACCGAGGGCGAGATCGATGCTCTGCTACGGCCGAAGTTCCGAGTGACGATTCGCCTGGGCCTGCTTGATCCGCCGGAGATGGTTCCGTATGCGCAGATCAAAGATGCACCCGAGCCCTGGAATACGGAAGCGGATAAGGCAGTCTCGAAGAAGTTGGCGCTAGAGTCCGTCGTGCTGCTGAAGAACGCGAACGGATTCCTACCGCTGAAGAAGCGGTCACTGAAATCGATCGCGGTCATCGGTCCGCTGGCTGACTCGGTTCACTGGGACTGGTATGGCGGGACGCCTCCTTACACCGTCACGCCGTTGCAGGGCATTCGAGATGAAGTGGGCCCCGGCGTTGCCGTCAGCTATGCCGCGAGCAACACGAACAACGCAGCGGTGAACGCGGCGAAGTCGTCGGATGTGGCGGTGGTTGTGGTCGGCAACGATCCTACCTGCGGTCCGGATATGGCTCATGCCTGGCGGGAAGACGCATCCACCAAGCCGTGCTCCGTGCCGAGCGATGGGCGCGAAGGGCGCGACCGCGAAAGCATCACCCTCGAACAGGAGGAGTTGATCAAGCAGGTATATGCGGCGAATCCGAAGACGGTCGTGATTCTCATCTCGAGCTTTCCTTACGCGATCAACTGGACGCAGGCGACGGTGCCGGCAATTCTGCACATGACGCATTCCTCGCAGGATGAGGGCACTGCGCTGGCGGAGGTTCTCTTCGGTGCTTATGATCCCGGCGGCCACCTAGTGACGACGTGGCCGAAATCGCTCGACCAGCTACCGCCGATGATGGACTACAACATTCGTCACGGCCGCACCTACATGTACTTCAAAGGCGAGCCGCTCTATCCGTTCGGCTACGGGTTGAGCTATACGACCTTCCGGTATTCGAATCTCAAGACCAGCTCGGCAACGCTGGCAAAGGACGGTACAGTCACGGTCAGTGTGGACGTGAAGAACACGGGGAAGGTCCCGGGAGATGCAGTCGCTCAGCTTTACGTGAGCCATCTCGGGTCGAAGGTCGAGCGACCCGGGAAAGAATTGAAAGGCTTCCAACGGGTAACTTTAAAGGCCGGCGAGACGAAGACGGTGCAGATTCCGCTCAAGGCGTCGACGTTGGCTTATTGGGATGAGAAGGATGGTGCGCTCGAAGTGGAGGTTGAGCCGGTGAAGGTGATGATTGGGGAGTCTTCGGCAGACATCAAGCTTCAGACAGAACTGCAGGTTGATTAGCTACCGGCGCGCCGCCGATTCCATCTCTTCGATAATTGCCTGAGCCGCTGCGGCCGGGTCGGCAGCCCGCGTGATCGGGCGCCCTACGACGAGGTAATCAGCCCCGTCCGCGATCGCAGCACCGGGGGTAGCCACCCGCTTCTGGTCGCCTGTTGTTGCACCCGCTGGGCGAACTCCGGGAATTACTAGCCTCGAATCTGGATAGTGGGCACGCAGCTCAGCTATTTCCTGCGGGCTTGCGACAAGGCCGCGTATGCCCGCTGAATAAGCCAGTCCGGCGAGTCGCAAAGCCTGCTCACTGGGAGAGCCGCTGACTCCCGTGGCCGCCAGCTGTGCCTGGTCGATGCTGGTAAGAACGGTTACAGCTAGCAGATGCGGAGCCGAGGGTGTCAACTCTGCGGCTTCCTGCGCGGCGGCCAGCATTGCGTGCCCTCCTGACGCGTGAACAGTCAGCTTGCCCGCACCGCTAGAAGCCACCGAGCGAATCGCACCGGCTACTGTATTAGGAATGTCGTGCAGTTTCAGGTCGAGGAAAACGGAGTGACCGCGCTCACGCACCTTTTCGACGACCCGGTTTCCCTCGGCCAAGTAAAGTTCAAGCCCAATTTTGAACCATTGCACGAGATTTCCGAGGCGCTCAACCAGAACCAGGGCTTCCGCTGAGTTAGGAACATCGAGGGCGACAATCAACCGTTCGCGCGCCCCGAGTGCAGACGCACGGGTATCGTCGAGTTCAAGACCGGGCAGACTCACACGATTATCGTAAACCGGCTGGCCGGAAATTCATCACGCCAAATCTACCGAGTTATCTACCGTACCAGCGAAGGGGTGAGCGGGAAGACAACAGCGGTATTCAACGGGAAGACGAGCTGCGCCAGGACTGGATCGTCTTTCAGCAGTTCGAGCCGTACGGGAGCGGTTCCACCGTCCGGGCCTCCGAATCCCAAAAAGCGGGCGGCGGCGTAGGAAAGGTCGATGATCCGGCTGCGGGGAACAGGGCCGCGGTCATTCACGCGGACCACAACTGTCTTGTTGTTCGTCAGATTCGTTACCCGCACCAGCGATCCCATAGGAAGGCTGCGGTGGGCGCAGGTAAGATCGTTCATATCAAAGTTTTCGCCGTTGGCAGTCTCATGGCCCTGAAAGAACCTTCCATACCACGAGGCGCGGCCGATCTGCAGCCAATGGTGTTGCTGGGAATGTTTCTTGACGGGTTGTTCAGCTTTGCCGGCTGTAGAGCCGGATATGCCAAGCACCGCAAGGATGGCGGCGCTTGCCACGAGGGCGTAACGTCGGGAGCGTCTGATCGTATCGATTGCGATAGGGTTCATGTTCCTCCTGTGGAAATTGTATGGAGGTTTCAAACCGTAAGTCAAACGAGCAGCGGCATTTATTTATACTCATCGCTTGCCTTGAAGGCAAGAAATATGTTAGGGACGGTTACGAATTTGTTAGAAGAGGTGAACCTGCAGCATGCCGCCGGGCATCAAAAATCACTCATCTGAACACTCCGCTGCCCTCACTATCGCTGGTTTCGATCCCTCGTCGGGGGCGGGAGTTATGGCCGACTTGAAGGTTTTTGCCGCACACCGGGTCTATGGACTCGCGGCGATCACGGCACTTACCGTCCAATCGACCCAGGGGGTGCGCCGTTCACATGCGGTTAATCCTGGATTCCTCGCCGAGACCCTGGACTGTCTGGCGGAAGATTTCGCCATTGCAGGGGTCAAGATCGGGATGCTGGCCACGGCGGATATCGTTGGTACGGTGGTTCGCTTCCTCTCTGGATCGGGCATCCCGTGCGAGCGGGTTGTCCTTGATCCCATCGTCCGATCGAGCTCCGGAAGGACCCTGCTCGACGCCGGGGGCCTTGAGCGGCTCCAGTCTGAGCTGCTGCCGCGGGTCGGCTGGATTACCCCGAACCTAGACGAGCTGGCTGAACTCGCCGGGACCGACGTATCCGATCGCGACTCAATTGTCGCCGCTGCTCGGGGGCTGACACAGAGCCAACCGGGCCTCAATATCGTCGTCACTGGTGGCCACCTCGACCCGCCCGACGACTTCCTCCTGACCGCCGACGGTACCGAGCACTGGTTTCCCGGCCGCAAGCTTGAGACGAAAGCCACACACGGAACGGGCTGCACCTTTTCGTCCGCTCTTCTGGCGCAACTTATCGCCGGATCGGCTCCGGCCGACGCAGTTGCCGGGGCAAAGGAGTACGTCCGGTCCGCGATGGAGGCAGCCTACCCTGTCGGCAAGGGGCCGGGTCCGCTGAATCATCTCTATCGTCTGGACCAGCCCTAGTTGCCACTCAGCAGGGGGCCGACGCCGATCACGTCCCGGAGTCGAGATCCACCGCGTCGCCATCGCTTTCCACCAGCCGGGGGCCGGACCTGTGGGCGCGCAACTCCTCGTGAGTTACCAGGAAGCGACGGATGTAGCGGAGCGGCTCCTCACAGGCGGCCATCTGCTGCAGATGGTACTTCCAGGCGTCAGGTTTGAGAGTACGCCGGGTGTAAGCCTTCCGCGTTACGGCAATCCGCTGGCCTTTGGCGTTAAGGCGAAAAAAATGCTGGGTGGGCACGACAAACTGGATCTGCGTGCCCTGTTTCCAGAAGGCCTGGGCAAACTCGTGCGAGAAGAGCAGCGCATAGTAGCGGTGTCCCGAGGCCAGCGTAGCGATTGCCGTCTGTTGGCTGTTCCAATGGCGATCGATTTTCGACCTGTACCATTTGCGTAACTCGAACCCATTGGCGCGCGCCTGCAAAAGCAGCAGATGAAGAATGTCTTCCCTCGTCATTTCCAGATCCTGAAAGTCATAAGCTGCCGAGGCGTCGTGGCGCCGTCTAACCGAAAGACGTTGCCGAATCCCCGCCGGTTGCCGTTAACGAGAAGACGATAGCATTGATAGGTTTTCAGCAGAAGAGCGATCGGCGACGTTGGCCGTATGCGCGTCCAAGCTGAAACCCGTGTCGTCTAAGATTCAATACGGAATGCGCGTGCGAAAGATATCCAGCCTCCGGTTTGCTTCGATTCCGATATTCGTTCTATTAGCCCTCACAGCTGTACTTGCCACAGCCACCTCAGCCGGGGCTGAGACCGTCAATACCGACCCGCTCAACCGCAACCCGGAGGTGGTTGAGGCTTTCCAACACTTCTACATCATGGATTACCAGGGCGCCCTGGCGCGGTTCAACCAGATCCAGCAGGCGAATCCCACCAATCCCATCGCGACCGACTACATCCTCTACGTCACCCTGTTCCAGGAGCTCTTCAGGCTCGACCTCCTCGACACGACTTTCTACGCCAATGACGGCTTCCTCACCGGTCATCACGCCGTCGTTGAAGACCCGAAGGTGCGCGACCAGATCAAAGCCCTGTCCGACAAGGCCTCGGATCAGGCCGAAGCTCAGCTCAAGAGCAACGCCAACGACGTCAATGCCCTCTTCGCCCGGGGCTGGGCGCGCTCGCTCGACGCCTGCTACCTGGCCATGGTCGAACGCAGCTTCACTGCCAGCCTCAGGCTTGCTCTCGCCGCCAAAAACGATAACCAGCGGGTGCTCGATCTGGACCCCAATTACGTCGACGCCAAGATGGTCGTGGGCATTTACCAGTACGTCGTCGGGTCTCTGCCGTTTGCATTCAAGATGCTTATCGGCATCGCCGGCATTCACGGAACGAAAGCATCGGGCATGGCGCTTCTCCAGGATTCAGCTGATCACGGCGTCATCACTAGCGTCGAGTCCCGGACGGCGATGGCCCTCTTCCTGCGCCGGGAAGCGAAGTACCTGCAGGCAAAAGAGATCGCCGAAGGGTTGGAGCGGCAGTATCCGCGCGACTTCCTTTTCGCGCTGGAGGTGGCCAACCTCTCGAAGGATGCGGGCGACGGGATGAAGGCTGTCGCCGCATACCGGCGCGTAATCGAAGATGCAAAGCGGCCGGGATACTTTCCCTCATCGCATCTCGAACTGGCTTACTTCGGCCTCGCCGACAGCCTTCGCGGGCAGAAGCTCTACGCTGACGCCGCCCAGGCCTATCGCGAAGCCGCTTACCTGCCCACGACCAGTCCCGAGCTCAAGCGGCGCTGCCTGCTCGCCGCGGGCCAGGTCTACGACCTGATGAACGATCACGAGAAGGCCCGGGAGCAATACCAGGCCGTAATAGACTCCGGAGGCGACACCGCCCAGGCCGATCAGGCTCGCAAGTTCCAGCGCGCCGCGTACACCGGCCGATAGGCAGGGAACCGCCCGTCCTCACCTTGCGTATTTATTGGCATGGAACGGAGGTTCGTGCCATGATTCAGCCAACCGTGAGAGAGCGCAGTCGATACGCTACCCGGGTTGTAACACAGCAGGCGGTACCGGCTTATCCCCTTACTTTCCTGGCGATGGCTTTCGGCGTGATTGCCGGAGTTGGCATTGCCGGGGTGATAATTCCCGCCGTATTGCAGGTTGTGGTCCCCGCAATTGTGCGCATCGTAACCGGTGCCTGACGGGTGTAAGCTGTCTAACGAAAGAGAGATGCAACATGGCTGTTTTCTGTAGAAATTGCGGAGCTTCTATCAACAACGAGGCGCGTTTCTGTTCGGCCTGCGGCACGCAGGTGAATACCGGCAATCCGCCTCTGTATTCCGTGCAGACGCGCCTGATTCGGCCACGCTCAGGGCGCATGCTGGCGGGAGTGTGCCAAGGGCTGGCTAACAATTACGCATGGGACGTGGCCTGGGTGCGCGTCATCACCGTGCTGCTCGCTGTGTTCGGAGGAGGCGCAGGCATCATTGGCTACGTCATCTTCTGGATTGTCATGCCCGAGGAGCCGCTGGCGCTTCCACCCGGCTCGACTTACATCCCCCCCGCGAGCTAAGGAGAGATAGAACACTGCCGGTTTCGTCGAGAAACTACGCTCCGGCACCGGCGGTGTTCAGTTCCTTGTTGATCCCGGTCAGAAAGCTCTTCGCATCCCCAAACAGCATCAGCGTCTTGTCCAGGTAATAAAGCTCGTTGTCGATGCCGGCAAAGCCTGGGCTCATGCTGCGCTTGATCACCATCACCGTCTGCGCTTCCGAGGCATTCAGGATCGGCATGCCGGCAATAGGGCTGTTCTTGTCCAGTCGGGCGGCGGGATTAACCACGTCGTTCGCGCCCACCACCAGCACCACATCGGTCCTCGGGAACTCGGGATTGATCTCGTCCATCTCGATCAACCGGTCATAGGGAACGTCGGCTTCAGCGAGCAACACGTTCATGTGTCCGGGCATACGGCCAGCAACGGGATGAATTGCAAATGAAACTTCGATCCCCCTCTTGGTGAGGATGTCGTGCAACTCGCGCAGCTTGTGCTGGGCCTGCGCCACGGCCATGCCGTAACCGGGAACGATGACGACCTTGCGTGCAGCGTCCAGAATCTCGGCAGCCTCTTCGGCGCTGGCGGAGTGGACCGGCCGCTTTTCGATGGTTCCCGTGGTCACCTGGACCGTCCCGAACGCCCCGAACAGCACATTGGTGAACGAGCGATTCATCGCCTTGCACATGATGACTGACAGAATGAAACCGGAAGAGCCGTCAAGCGCGCCCGCCACAATCAGCACCTTGCTGTTCAGGACAAAACCCAGCAGCGCTGCTGAAAATCCTGCATAAGAGTTCAACAGCGAGATCACCGTCGGCATATCTGCGCCACCGATCGGCGTCACCAGCATCACGCCAAACACCAGCGCCACAATCACCATGATCGGAAACAACACCGTATTTGCCGGCTGGACGACCAACGCAGCTGCTAACAGAACGG
>Ga0335075_10015707_pt1 | contig 11339 bp, 9 predicted proteins | sample Lox_Sample_24_FD_206723 | JGI IMG/M metagenome (GOLD analysis project Ga0335075, IMG submission 206723) | Soil microbial communities from Loxahatchee National Wildlife Refuge, Florida, United States - Lox_Sample_2.4 | ecosystem: Environmental > Terrestrial > Soil > Wetlands | place: USA: Florida...
GGCGCTAGCGGTGCGCGGCGCGCAGCACCGCGTTGATCTCCGCGGCCGCGGCGCGGACCTTGGCGAGAAGCTCCTCGTGCAGTACTTCGGGCGCACGGACGAGCGGGGACGGCACGGAAAGCGCGGCCACGATGCCCGTCCTGTCCCGGATCGCGGCCGCGGCGGCCCACACGCCGTTGTCGATCTCCTCTTCGCTCACGGCCCAGCCGCGCTCGGCGGCAAGGGCGGCTTGCTGCTCCAGTCGCGCGGCCGCCCCGGGATCGCGCGCGGCGAACGGCGCGATGTACTCGCGCCGCTCGTCCGCCGTCATGCCCGCGAGGAGCAGGCGGGCGCTGGCGCCGCGCTCCAGTGACAGGGGCTGGCCCGGTTCGTAGGAGGTGCGCAGGCTCTGCCATGACTCGATGCGGTGGACGCAGACCGCCGAGCGGGCGATCAGGCGCACGAGGATCACCGTCTCCCCGGTCGCGGCCGATAGCCGCCGCATGACGGGGTCGGCGAAGTCGGTGAGCGTCTCGGCCGTCTCCGCTGCCCTCGCGATGGCGCTCAGCCGCGCCGACGGGTGGTAGAAGCCACGTTCGTCGCCCACGAGCAGGCCCATCTCGCGCAGCAGCGCGACATAGCGGTACACGCTTGGCAGCGGGATGCCGGTGACGCGAGCGAGATCACGCGCGCTCTGCGTGTGCCGCTCCTGGGAGAAGGCCATCAGGATCACGAGAGCACGGCGCGTGCCTTCCCTGCTCCGTGTCGCGGCGTTCCCGTCCCGCCCGTCGCCGACGTCGCCTGAAGTCTTGACAGCCACCCGTCCTCGATCTAGCTTCATCTCATCTAATTAGAACTCGATTATCGTTGAATGATAGCGAGGTTCGGATGGCGGGTCAACGAGGACAAGACGGCGGAGCCGCCGAGAGTGAACTGCGCGAGCTGGTCGCCACGGCCGGGCGGATCCTGTATCAGCAGGGGCTCACGGATTACCTGGGCCACTGCAGCGCCCGAGTGCCTGGCACGGACCGGGTAGTGATCAAGCCGAAGCATTCGATGACGGTCCGCAGCCCGGGCGAGCTGGGGCCGACCGACATGATCGTGATCGACCTCGACGGCAACCTGGTCGAGGGCGGCGACGCACCCCCGGCCGAGTGCTTCATCCACACCGAGATCTACCGGGCGCGGCCGGACGTTCAGGCGGTCGTGCACACCCACCAGCGGGCGGCCACGCTGCTCGGCGTGGTGGGCGCGGATCTGCTCCCTGTCCTGCACGTGCCGGCCGTCCTGACTGACGGTGGCACCATGCGCACCTGGCCATGTCCGCTGCTCGTGACCGATCGCAAACTCGGCCGCGAGCTGGCGGCTGCGCTCGGCACCGCTGGGCTGTGCCACCTGCAGGGACACGGCATCGTCAGCGCGGCCGCCGACGTACAGCGCGCCGCGGTGACCGCGATCGCGCTCGAACAGCTGGCCGAGGCCAACCTGACCATCCTGCAGACCGGGCTCTCGCCCCGCGTCATCACCCGGGACGAGCTTGACGAACTGCGCGGCGCGGTGGCGTCCGTCCACGGCCGCTGGGCTTACTACGTGCAGCTGCTCGGCGACCCGTCCGCCGTGCCCGCCTGAACGCGCTGACGACTCTCAAGAGGAGAAACCCGCCGGTGAAGATCGACGCATTCTGCCACATCATGCCCAGGCCGTACTACGACAGGTTCTTCCAGCTGGAAGCGACGGAGCAGTCGGCCAGCCTGCGCAAGCGCGTCTCCGGCATTCCGTGCCTGGCCGACATGGACATCCGGTTCGCCCAGATGGACGAGTTCGGAGATTACCGGCAGATCATCAACATCGCCGCGCCGCCGGTCGAGGACCTGGGATCGCCGCGGATCTCGAAGGAGATGTCCCGGATCGGCAACGAGTCGATGGCCGAGCTCGTCCGCGCCCACCCGGACCGTTTCGCCGGCTTCATGGCGTGCGTGCCGATGGACGATCCCGAGGCCGCGGTCGCCGAGCTCGGCTACGCGACGAAAGAGATGGGCGCGCTGGGCGCGCAGATCTACACCCACGTGCACGGGCGGCCGATGGACGACACGGGCTTCGACCCCTTCTATGCCACGGCGGCGCGGCTCGGCAGCGTAATCCAGGTCCACCCGTGCCGGAGCCCGGCCTGGGCGGACTACCCGACGGAGGAACGGTCGCGGTACGAGATCTGGTGGACGTTCGGCTGGGAGTACGACCTGTCCGCGTTCATGGCGAGGATCGTGTTCTCCGGGGTGCTCGAGAGGTACCCGGAGCTGAAGCTGCTCATCCACCACGGCGGCAGCATGGTCCCGCACTTCGCCGGTCGCGTCGGGCCGGGCTGGGATCAGCTCGGCGCGCGCACCCCCCCGGAGCAGGTCGGCGACATCACCGGGTACCCGCTCACCAGGCGGCCCATCGACTACTTCCGGCTGATGTACGGGGACACCGCCATGTTCGGCGCGGCGCACGCGCTGCGCTGCGTGATCGACTTCTACGGCGCCAGCCATATCCTGTTCGGCTCGGACAGCCCCTACGACCCCGAACGGGGACCCGGCTACATCAGGGCCACGATCAGGAACCTCGAGGAGATCGGCCTGTCCGGGGAGGAGCGGGACGCGATCTTCAGCGGCAACATCATCCGCCTCACCGGGCTCACGGTGAAGGGCTGACCGCGATGGACGACCCGGATGTCCTGATCGCCGGGGGCGGGCCGGTCGGCCTGACCCTGGCGATCGAGCTCGGCCAGCTCGGAGTGCGCTGCGTGCTGGCCGACAAGCGGCCGCGGCCCGGCCGCCTGCCCAAGATGGAGCGCTGTAACGCGCGAACCATGGAGCACTTCCGCCGGATGGGGATCGCCGACCGCGTCCGCGCCGCTGGTTTCCCCGCCGACGTGCCCATGGACGTCTTCATCTGCTATGAGAACCTCACCAGGCGGCCGCTGGTCCATCACGCCTACCCGTCGGTCAGCGAGCTGAAGGAAGCGGGCCGCCGGGTCAACGACGGGACCATGCCGCTCGAGCCCTACCAGCTCATCTCCCAGTACACGCTGGAGCCGCTACTCCGGCAGATCGCCGAGGCCACACCCGGGGTCACCGTGCGGTTCGGCTGCGAGCTGACCGGCTTCGGCCAGGACGGGGACGGGGTCACCGCGACGGTGCGCTCTGCCGACGGGCAGCAGCGGACGGTACGGGCGTCTTACCTGGCCGGCTGTGACGGTGCGGGCAGCACGGTGCGCAATCAGCTCGGCGTCGAACTCCGGGGAGAGTCGCTGCTGAGTCTGCGCCAGGCGCTGTTCCACTGCCCCGACCTGTTCGCCCGGATCCCGATCGGCAAGGGCAGGCACTATCACTTCGCCGACGACCGGGCCTCGTTCCTCATCGTGCAGGACGACACCAGGCATTTTTCGCTGCACGCCACGGTGGACAGCGACGCGGAGATGCCCGCGCTCTTCGAGGCACTCGCGGGCATGCCGGTGGTGTACGAGACGCTCTACGTCGGGCAGTGGACGCAGCGGCTGATGCTCGCCGACCGGTACCGTGATGGCCGGGTGTTCCTGGCCGGGGACGCGGCCCACCTGGTCATCCCGACCGGAGGTCTTGGCATGAACACCGGCGTCGGGGACGCCGTCGACCTCGCCTGGAAGCTCGCAGGCACCCTGCGGGGGTGGGGCGGCCCAGGGCTGCTCGAATGCTACGACGCCGAACGGCGGCCCATCGGCGCCCGCAACGTCGCCGCCTCGAGAAAAGCGGCACGGGGACGGCGCACCTGGCGGGCCGCCTGGCGGCCCGAGATTAACGCGGACGGCGAGGTCGGCGCCCGCGCCCGCGCCGAGCTGGCCGAGATCGCCGACCGCGAGCAGCGGTGGAGCAACGACCTGCTCGGCATCGAGCTCGGGTACCGGTACGTGAACTCACCACTCATCGCCCGCGAGGACGGTGAGGGGCCGGACCCGGACCGCTTCAGCTACACGCCGACCACGTGGCCGGGCGCGCGGCTGCCGCACATCTGGCTCGATGACGGGACCGCGATCGCCGATCACCTGGGGCGCTGCTTCACGCTCCTGCACGCCCCCGGAGCCGGCGAGGCCGCGGGCGGACTCCGCCGGGCCTTCGGCCGGATCGGCGCGCCCTTCGCGACGTTCGAGATTCATTCGGCGGCCGCGGGGCCAGTGTACGAGGACCACGACCTGATCCTCGTCCGGCCAGACCTGCACGTGGTCTGGCGCGGGCGCGCCACCACGGTGCCGGATCCCGGCGCCCTCGCCGCGCTCGCCACCGGCCATGCCACGGACGCGGGCCAGCCGGCCGCAGAAGGGCGGGCGGCGCGACAAGGAACGTCGGCCTCACCCCGCGGTGGCCTATTACGAGCACGTTGCGGACCTGACGTCCGGCGGGGTCCGGGTTCCCCGCGTATCGCTGCGCCGCCTACGTCAGGAAGGTGCCAGTGGCCAGGCGCTGTCCGAGCTGGCGCAGTGCGGCGTTTCAAAGCTCCCGCGCGCAGGTTGTCATGCCGCTGGACCTGGACCTGGACCTGGACGGCCCTCCGCTGGGGGCAGGTCGGCCAGTTCGGCCTCGTAGATGGCGTCCATCGCTGGGCTCACGCCCGTTGCGGCCAGTTCGCCGGCGAAGATCTTCCGGATGGCGGGCCGTTCGTCCGCGTAGTCGATCTGGTCGCCGCCAAGCCGTCGGCTGATCCAGGCCTTCGGCACACCCTGCGCGTTCCGTATCGACACGCCCTCGTGCTTGAACGCCAGATACCTGGCTGGCGCGGCGCCGGTATTGAAGTGCTGGTGGAACCACATGTTCGGCGGGATGATCAGCGATCCCGCCGACCAGTCGTAGCGCCTGGGCTCCTCGCCGTCGGGCCACATCAGGGAGTACCCCTCGCCGGAGAGAACAATGACGTGCGCACCAGGGCCGTGCCGGTGCCCTTTCTTGTAGGTGCCGACGGGAAACTCAGAGATGTGGCTGTTCATCGAGCCCTTGGCCATGGAGAACCGGACATGGCCGCCGCCGGCGCCGCGTTCCTTCGCCGGAATCAGCGGCAGGGCGAGGGCGTCCGGCACGAAGTTCGTGTCCAGGAGCAAGCCCTTCCTCTCGACCTTGGCGGCGAAGTAGTCTTGCGCACCGTCGAACCTGTGCGGGAAGTCCCGGCTTGTGCCGAACACGAAGTCGACGTCGTCGTACAGGTTGAGCACGGGAGGCAGGTTCGTGGACGAGACGAACTTGGCCGGGTCGAGGCCAGACAGGTTGCCGTGCTGGTGCCAGGTGTTGAGCGGGATCGCGAACATGGACCCGGCCTGCCACTCGAACGTGACCTCTTTGCCGGCGTCGTTCCACACCCTCGTCGAGCCCCTGCCGTCGAGGATCAGGATCATCTCCTCGAACAGCTGCCGCTGCGGGGCGAGCGCACCGCCGCGCGGGATTTCGCAGACATAGCAGTCATTCGAGGTCCGGGACGCGTCGTGGTTGATGAAGGCACCGCGGCCGCCGCGCCTGTCCCACGGCTTCAGTTCCAGGCTGCGCAGGTCCCGGACATAGTGGCCGGCGACGATATCGAGTCCCTCGGCCGCCACCCAGCGGGTGTACGGGGTCTCTTTCTCGGTGACGAACTTCTTGGCGAACCCCTCGTCGAGGACCGGCTCCATATCATTCGCTCCTGTCGCTGTCCTGGCGCGGACGACTTGGCAACCTTAACCGTAGATTGGGATAAATGTCTAATCATTATTCTGTTGGCGAGCCTTCGGAGGTGGCGGTCGTGCATGCGCACGGGGATGAGGACCATGAGGGCGGGCTGACCGAGGCCGACCGCGGGGACATGGTGGCAACGCTGCTCCAGCGAGAGACGCTGCGCCTGCTGACGGTGGGCATCGACATCGGCAGCTCCACGTCGCACCTGCTGTTCGCGCGGGTGCTGTTCCAGCGGCAGGGCAGCCGGGCATCCGCCAGGTTCCTCCCCGTGGAGCGGACGGTCGGATGGCGTTCGCCTATCATGCTGACGCCGTTCCTGCCGGACGGGACGATCGACGGCGGACGGCTGTCCGGTTTCGTTCGCCGGTGCTACGCCGAGGCGGGGCTCGAGGCCGGGGATGTGGACACCGGGGCCGTCATCCTGACCGGCGAGGCGATCAAGCGCGGTAACGCTCGCGCGATCAACGAGATCTTCGCCGGCGAGGCGGGCAAATTCGTCTGCGCGAGCGCGGGTCACCGGCTGGAGAGCACGCTGGCGGCACACGGTTCCGGCGCGACCGCCCTGTCCCGCGCCCGGGGCGGATGCGGCCTGCACGTCGACATCGGAGGCGGGACCACCAAGTTCGCGCTGATCGATCAGGGGGAAATTCTCAGCGTTGCGGCGTTCGCGGCCGGGGGGCGGCTGATCGCCAGGGACGGCGACGGGGCGTGGACACGGGTCGACGAGCCCGCCGGGCTGGCGGCCGCCGAACTCGGCCTCGGAACCTCGCCGGCCCAGCTCGCCGACCCGGCCGTCCGGAGGCGGATCGCGGAACGGTTCGCCGACATCGTCGCTGACCAGGTCGCCGGCCTCCCGGCCGACGACCTCGGGCGTGCGCTGCGGCTTACCGAGCCGCTGTCGCGCACCGCCGAGCCGGAGTACGTGACGTTCTCCGGCGGCGTCGCCGAGTACCTGTTCGGCCACGAAACCGAAGACCACGGCGACATGGCGCGGGACCTGGCGGCCGCTCTCGATGCCCGGCTACGGGAGCGGCCCGCACTGCCGATTGTCGACCCGCCGCAGCGTATCCGGGCGACGGTCATCGGCGCGTCGCAGTTCAGCGCCCAGCTGAGCGGCAGCACCATCCACCTTGGCGGCCGGGACGCGCTCCCGCTCCGCAACGTTCCGGTCGTGCGCCTCGGCCAGCCGCTCGCTGGCGACATCGAGCCGGGCGCGCTAGCGGCGGCGTTCGCGCGCCGCGCCGCGCGGCAGGACGCGGACACCGGGGGACAGGTAGCGCTGGCTTTCTCCTGGTCCGGGCCGGTCAGCTACCCGCGACTGGCGGCCGTCGCGCGTGCGATCACCCGGGTAGCCGGGTCACCCGACGGGAGCCATGATGCCGGCGACAGCCCGTTGATCGTTGTCGTGGATGCCGACATCGCACGGTCGCTTGGCGCGATCCTCACCGAGGAAACCGGGCTGCGCAGGCACCTGATCGTCCTGGACGGGGTGGAGCTGGCCGACTTCGACTTCATCGACGTGGGCGAATACCTGAACCCGCCTGGGGTGCTCCCCGTCCTCATCAAGTCGCTGCTGTTCGCATCCGGGGCCGGCGACGCGGGATCGCGGGCCTAGCCTGCGCCTCATCGTCGGCTGTGAATGGCCATTGTGGTATAAGGGTTCTACCAATGATGGCAGAGACTGATGTGCCGGGGTCTTCAGAGCCAGCAGGGTGGGCCCTGGTTTCGGGAAGAGCGCGGGAGGGGACTCATGCTGCGACTGACCCTGGCGTGCGGGGACTACGACCGCACCAGGCCGCTCATCGACGGCACGGTCCGGCCGCTGGGGATCGACCTCACCTGCCTGCCGATGACCATCGAGGAGATCTTCTTCCGGATGGCACGATTCCGGGAGTTTGACGCCGCGGAGATGTCGCTGTCCAGCTATCTCGTATCGCTGTCGGCGGGCGAGAGCGCGCCTTTCGTCGCGATCCCGGTCTTCCCGTCCCGGTCCTTCCGGCACAGCGGAATCTACGTCCACACCGGCAGCGGCATCAGCCGTCCGGAGGACCTGGCGGGCCGGACGGCAGGCGTCGCGGAGTATCAGCTGACCGCGAACGTGTGGATCCGCGGCATCCTCGCTGACCGGCACGGCGTCCCTGTCAATTCGGTGCGCTACAGGACCGGCGGCCTGCACCAGCCTGGCCGCCCGGAGAAACTGGCGGTCACGCTGCCGCCGGACGTCGAGGTGGCACCGATCGGGCCTGGCCAAACCTTGTCGGACATGCTGGCCGCGGGCGAGATCGACGCGCTGTACACGCCGCGCACGCCACGCTGTTTCGCGGCGGGGCATCCAAAGGTCGCCAGGCTGTTCCCCGACTTCCGGGCGGCTGAGTCGCAGTACTGGCGGGACACCGGGATCTTCCCGATCATGCACGTGCTGGTGCTCAGGACCGACGTCTACCGGCGCGACCGCTGGGTTGCCAGGTCGATGCTCGACGCGTTCGGGAGGGCGCGCGAGATCGCGCTGTCCGGGCTGGACGAGACCGCGGCGCTGCGCTACATGCTGCCCTGGCTGCCCGATGACGTGGCCTACGTACAGCGTGTGCTCGGCCGGGATTACTGGACCTACGGGCTGGCGGGGAACGAGGCGGCGCTGGCGGCGCTGACCCGGTACTCCTGCGAGCAGGGCCTCATCCCGCGGGCGTATGCTCCGCGCGAGCTGTTCGTCCCCGACGTGCTCGAGGAGACCGTCATCTAGGCGCTTCGGACAATTCGTGTCGTGTTGTGCTATTTTGCGGAGGAAATTCTGCCATGCAGACGTTGTGCGGGGGTGGACGAGTGGTGACGACACCATCGACCTCGTCGGAAGCCATCACGCTGGCGGTGCAGGGCAGCCGGGCGCTGGCGGCGGCGGGCCAGTCGGACATGGTCTGGGGCCACGCCAGCGTCCGCGACCCGGACGGCCGCGGCGCCTGGATGAAGTCCGCGGGCTGGGGACTCGAGGAGGTCGACCGGGACAGGATCGTGCTCGTGTCCCCGGACGGCGAGGTGCTCCATGGCGCGGGACGGCGGCACATCGAGTACCCGATCCACACGGAGATCATGGCCCGCCGCGGTGACGTGGGCGCCGTGGTGCACACGCATTCGGACGCCGCTAACGCCTTCTCGGCGCTGGACGTGCCGCTGCGGCCGCTGAGCCACGCCGGAAGCCTGTTCAGCTACCCCGACGTGCCCCGGTTCACGCTGACCGGAGGGCTGATCAGCACGCGGGAGCTTGGCCAGGCGCTGGCGGACGCGCTCGGCTCCGCCCCGGCGTGCCTGATGCCGCAGCACGGGCTGGTCGCGGCGGGCGAGGACCTCCCGGCCGCCGTGATGACCGCGCTGCTGCTTGACCGGGCCTGCCGGACGCAGCTCACCGCCATGGCGGCCGGCCCGCTCACCCGGTGGGGGAGCGAGGAGGACACGGTGGCCAAGCGCGCCGTGGTCTGGTCCGACAGCCAGCTCCACGCGGGCTGGGAGTACCTGGTCAGATCGGCCGGTCTTGGCCGTTCAGCCGGCGGGAGCGCCGGATGAACGGCCTCGACGCGCTGCTGAGCGACGTGCGCCGCGGCATGATCCCGGCGCACATCTACAACGACGAGGAGATCTTCCGGCTGGAACGCGAGCGGCTCTTCAGCCGGGCCTGGATCTTCGTCGGGCATGAATCGGAAGTGCCGCGGCCTGGCGACTACGTCGTGCGCCGCGTGCTTGACGACTCGTTCATCATTGCGCGGGGCGAGGACGCGCAGGTCCGCGCGCTGTTCAACATGTGCCTGCATCGCGGCATGCAGGTGTGCCGGGCCGAGATGGGCAACGCGTCGCACTTCCGGTGCCCCTACCATGGCTGGTCGTACCGGAACGACGGCCGGCTGGTCGGCCTCCCGTTCCACCAGGACGCGTACGGCGGCGACGCCGGTTTTCCCCGCGACAGGCAGCGCCTGCTGGCCGCGCCCGCGCTGGACACCTACAACGGGCTGATCTTCGTCAGCATCGATCCCGAGGCCCCGCCGCTGGCGGACTACCTCGGGGACATCCGGTTCTACCTGGACTACTACACCAGGCAGTCGGCCGCGGGGATCGAGTTGCGCGGCCCGCAGCGCTGGCGGATCAAGGCGAACTGGAAGATCGGCGCCGAGAACTTCGCCGGAGACATGTACCACACCCCGCAGACCCATACGAGCGTGGTGGAGATCGGGCTCTTCCGCGAGCCGAAGGCGGCCAAGCGCAAGGACGGGGCCACCTACTGGGCGGGCAACGGCGGCGGGACGACCTACAAGCTGCCGCCGGGCAGCCTGGAAGAGCGGCTCCGCTACGTCGGGTACCCGGACCCGATGATCGAGTCCATGAAACGCTGCTGGTCTGCCGAGCAGCGGGACGTGGTCGGGCGCGACGGCTTCATGATCTCCGCGGCGTCGGTGTTCCCCAACATGAGCATGGTGCACAATTGGCCCAAGGTCGGGGACTCCGAGCAGGTACTTCCGTTCATCTCCATCAGGACCTGGCAGCCGGTAGCGCCGGACGAGACCGAGGTGCTGTCCTGGTTCGCGGTCGACGCGCAGGCGCCACCGGAGTTCAAATCGCTGTCCTACAAGGCGTACCTGATGTGCTTCGGCAGCACCGGGATGTTCGAGCAGGATGACGTGGAGAACTGGGTTTCGCTGACCAGTACCGCGGCCGGGACGATGGCCCGGCGGCTGCTGCTCAACAGCCGGATGGGGCTGCTCGCGGACGGGACGCCGGTGAGCCAGGCGCTCACCCGGGCGCAGTTCGCGGGCCCGGGCGAGGCGCGCACCGGCTACGGCGAGTACAACCAGCGCCACCTGCTCAGCAGGTGGGCGGACTACCTCGAGCGTCCCCCGGCGCCCGTGGCGGCCGGGACGGCGGCGCGAGCATGACCTCGTACTCCGCCCAGTCACCGCTCGGGGCCCGCGCGCCCGCCCTGCAGCGCGCCGGCCGGACACTCCCGTTCAGCGACGAACGGCACCTCCAGGCGCACCAGTGGCTGGTCGACGAGGCCTACCTGCTGGACGCCCGGCGCTACGAGGACTGGCTCGCCCTGCTCGCCGACGACGTCCACTACATCATGCCGGTCCGGGTGACCACGGCTCTCGGCGCCGGCTACGACTCCGTGCCGGGCATGGCCCATTTCGACGAGGACAAGTACTCGCTGGGCAGGCGCGTCGCCCGGTTCCAGACCGAGCACGCGTGGACGGAGGACCCGCCGTCGCGGCTGCGCCACCACATCACGAACGTGCGTACGTTCGCCACGGCGGACCCGGGGCACCTGATCGCCGACTCCGGCGTCTTGCTCTACCGGAGCCGAGGCGACGTCAGGGAGCCGGCGCTGCTCTCGGCCGGACGCGAGGACCTGCTGCGCCGGACGGCGGACGGCTGGCAGCTCGCCAGGCGCACCATCCTCGTCGACGACTCCGTGCTGCGCACGCAGAACCTGGCGATCTTCCTATGAGCGCGCACCCGGCCGGCCAGCAGGTCGGTGAGGCGATCGAGCTGGGCAACGAGTTCGCTCAGGTCCGGGTCTGCCGCGTGGCGACCCGCAACGGTTCACGGCTGCTCATCGAGTCGCCGAAGTCCGGGCAGTGGGTGGCCCTGTGCCCGCTGGAGCTGGAA
>Ga0335075_10015708_pt1 | contig 11339 bp, 10 predicted proteins | sample Lox_Sample_24_FD_206723 | JGI IMG/M metagenome (GOLD analysis project Ga0335075, IMG submission 206723) | Soil microbial communities from Loxahatchee National Wildlife Refuge, Florida, United States - Lox_Sample_2.4 | ecosystem: Environmental > Terrestrial > Soil > Wetlands | place: USA...
GGATTCCTCTGCAATCGTCGTCAACACGGAAACAGCCGTCATCCTGGCTGACACGGCCAACTGTGTCGAAAGTGTCACACTGCAGGACGGGCGCGAGGCGCGCCTGCGGCCGGGCGATTTCACCCTGTGCGACCTCACCCGGCCGTACGTAGTCCGATCCAATGGTCCGTGCCATTTGCTCGTAGTGGGCATTCCACGTGCGCTCCTGCTGAGGTACGCCGCGTTTCCGGAGGAGTTGACGTCATTCGCAATGTCGGGCCGGGAAAGCATGAGTGGTTTGCTGTCCGATTATCTCCGCACGCTCTGGGCTCGATTTCCAGGTGGGTTGCCCTTACCGGACGCCTGGCAGGTTTGCCAGGCCACGATGAGCCTCATCGGGGGAGCGTATGAGCGACTGTCACAAGAGCGTTCCACGCGCCGCTCCGCAGCGTCGGCCCACCGGGCTCGGATCCGCTGCTACATCGAGAAACACCTGACGGATCCTGATCTGACCCCGGCATCCATCGCGTCGGGCTGTCAGATCAACGTCCGCTACATGCATCGGCTGCAGGCATTGGAGAACGAGACGCTTGCCAGGTATATCCTGCGGCGCCGCCTGGAGGAGTGCGCCCGGGCTCTGACGGCCCCGCAGCAGCGGCGCTCGGTCACGGCAATAGCCTTTCTTTACGGTTTCAAGAGCGCCACGCATTTCGGCCGGGCGTTCCGTGACCGCTATGGCGTAACCCCCGGCAAATACCCGCACTGCATCAACCGCATTCCCGGGACTTGACTCTGGACATTGGTCCAGAGTCTAAGATCGTCCCATGGAATCCATGGGAATCGGTAATCTGGCCAAGCGTGCCGGCGTCGGCATCGACACCGTGCGCTATTACGAGCGTTCAGGCCTTCTGACGCCGAGCCGACGGCTTGCTTCGGGCTACCGTCGCTATACAGCATTCGAGCTGGCGCGACTTCGCTTCATCCGCCGGGCGCAGGCGCTCGGGTTCACTCTGAACGAGGTGCGCGAGTTGCTCGCGCTTTCGGCGAAGCGTGACGTCGCCCGGGTCAAGAAGTCGGCGCAATCGAAGCTGGCGGACGTCGAGGCGAAGATCGCGTCGCTTCAAAAGATACGCGAGGGGCTTGCCACGCTCGTCGCCGCTTGCCCTGGTCACGGTCGTGCGGCGGACTGCCCGATCCTGCAGGCGCTTGGCGGGGAAGAGGCATGAGTGCGGATCCGGCTGAGAAGTCTTGCTGCGCTGGCCATGGCTCGGGACACGTGGCGCCGGCTCGCGCCCACCCGCACTCCCCTGGGGCTCATACTTACACGTGCCCCATGCATCCGCAGATCCTTCAGCAGCGGCCCGGTAGCTGCCCCATCTGCGGTATGGCGCTCGAACCCCTCGCACCTCATGAAACTCCCGCGGACGATACACAGCTGCGCTCGGTACGCCGCAAATTCTGGATCGCGGTGGTGCTCTGTGTGCCTGACCTGATCCTTGCGATGCTGCCGGAGTTGCTCGGGCTCAATCTAACGCGATCGGTGGCCTGGTCGCTGCGGATCGCCCAGATCCTTCTGACAGCACCGGTCGTACTGTGGTTGGCAGCCGACTATTATCGGCGGGGTTGGCTCGGTGTCGTCAATCGTTCACCCAACATGTATACGCTGATTGGATTAGGGGTCGCCGTTGCCTTCCTTTACAGTGTGTTTGCAACATTCGGCGCGTCTGCGTTTCCAGTGGGAATGCGCGATGCCAACGGCATGTTGGGAGTCTACTTCGAAGTCTCCGCGGTTATTGTCGCGCTGGCATTGCTAGGGGAGTGGCTCGAGCTAGCCGCGCGTGGCCGTACGAGCGCCGCGATCCGTGGCCTTCTTTCTCTGGCACCCCGAACGGCACGCCGGATCGGCCGGGCGGGTATCGAGGAGGACGTGCCTCTGGAGGCGCTCGTCGTTGGCGACAAGGTACGGGTGCGTCCCGGGGAGAAGGTGCCGATTGACGGCCGTATTCTTGAAGGCCAATCCAGCCTGGATGAATCCATGCTGACCGGGGAGTCGATACCCGTCGACAAGAGTGTTGGGGACCGTGTCATGGGGGCCACGCTCAACCAGAGTGGAGCCCTCGTGATCGAGGCGGAGCACGTAGGTGCTGACAGCCTGCTTGCACAGATAGTGGCTCTCGTCGCGCAGGCGCAGCGCACACGCGCTCCCTTGCAGCGACTGGCAGATCGGGTTTCGGCCTGGTTTGTTCCCGCGGTTCTTGGGGCGGCGGTGCTCACCTTTTGCGTGTGGTCATGGCTGGGACCCAGGCCCGAGCTGGCTTATGCACTGACGAGCAGCGTGGCCGTGCTGATCATTGCGTGCCCCTGTGCGTTAGGACTCGCGACACCCATTTCGATCATGGTTGCGAGCGGCCGGGGTGCGCAGGCCGGTGTTCTTTTCCGCGACGCCAGGGCCATCGAGTCACTCCGCAAGGTCGACACACTCGTGCTCGACAAGACCGGCACCCTGACGGCGGGTCATCCCTGTCTCGATCGCGTGATTGCTGTTGCGCCCTGGAGCGAGACGGAGTTGTTGGCGTTGGCAGCGGGTGCTGAGCGGTCGAGCGAACATCCACTGGCGCGTGCAATAACAACGGCGGCGTCCGATCGTGGTATCTCCCCACGCGCGATCCACAAGTTCCAAGCTCTCGCAGGCTATGGAGTTCGAGGTTATGACGGCGGACGCGCGATCTTGATTGGCAATCACGCCTTGATGCAAAAGGCCGGCGTCGGCATCGATTCGGTTGCGGACGAGGTGAAGTCTGTACGTGCGGAAGGTGCGACGGTCATTTTCCTGGCGGTGGAGGGCTCACTCGCCGCAGTCTTTGTGGTGAGCGACCCCATTAAACCGACGACCGCCGGTGCATTGCGCGCTTTGCGGCAGGATGGCCTACGTATCGTCATGTTGACTGGAGACGCGCTCGGCACCGCCGATGCGGTCGCCAAGACGCTCGGTATCGACGAGGTCATAGCCGAAGTCAAACCCGCCGACAAAGCCGCCGTCATCGGCCGGCTGCAGCAGGAGAGTCGCCTGGTAGCCATGGCTGGCGATGGCATCAATGACGCTCCGGCGTTGGCCCGGGCGGATGTCGGCATTGCCATGGGCACCGGTACGGACATCGCGATGGAGAGCGCGCAGGTGACTCTCGTAAAGGGCGATCTCAACGCAATCGTACGCGCGCGCCATCTGAGCCGCGCGACGGTGCGCAACATCCACCAGAATCTGGCCTTTGCCTTCGGCTACAACCTGCTCGGCATCCCGATCGCTGCCGGTGCTCTGTATCCGCTCACGGGCTTGCTGTTGAATCCCATGATTGCCGCAGTGGCGATGAGTCTCTCGTCCGTGTCCGTGATCGGTAACGCGCTGCGCTTAGGTCAGCTTGCGCATGATCCCGTCGGCGCCCACGCCAAAATCGCTGCCGCGCCAGGTGAGTCGTGACGTAAAGAAGCTGCGGCACCAGACCCAGCAGATCAACAAGTCGCGGACCGGCAGCAGCCACAGATCGGCGAACAGCGCTCGGCCGCCCTGTCTACGGTGGATGAAGTGCAGGCCGAGACGTGCCGCGATGGTGAGCTGAAACAGCACCCAGGCGGCCGTTGAGAAGGTTTCGGCTCCTAATGACAAGCCCAGCAGCGCGAGCGGCAGGCTGAAAGTAAAAAAGATGAAGCGGAAGCTGAGTGGCCGCAGGACGTACAGGGTGCGCATCCAGCGCAACTCGTGGCGCACGAGGGACTCCAACGTGGGCTCGTGGTGCTCGGCTTTGAGCTGGTAAGTGGACAGGACGATGCGCAGTCCGAGCCGCCGCACGAGTTGTCCGAGCTCGTAGTCATCGGCCAGGTGATTCGCGATTCCCCTCAGGCCGCCGATAGCCTGAAGCGTGTCACGGCGCAAGCACATGGTCTGTCCGGACACGTAGTTCTCGTGCCCGAACAGCCACGCCAGCAGTACCGAAGGCATGTACCACTCGTTGATATACATCGCACCGAGCCGAGACCAGATGAGCTGCGTGGGCTCGCCGTGGTACAGGCAGGTGACCAGCCCGACCTTTCGGTCCAACAGCGGTGCCGTGACGCTGGTGAGATAGTCGGGACCGACGAACGCGTCGCTGTCCGCCATGACGAGTGTGTCGTACCGCGCGTGCTTCAACATGTTGATCAGGCTGCTGATCTTGCGGTTGTGTCCGTGTTGCCGCGGATCGACGACGACGTCGATGGCCAGCGCGGGAAACTCCATCTGGAGCCGCCTCGCAACCGCGATGGCAGGATCGCTCGCATCGCCTACGCCGAAGACGACCTGGAACTTGGGGTAGTCCTGTTGGCAGAAGGAGCGCAGATGCTCATATAGCCCCGGCTCAGTGCCACACAATGGCTTCAGCACCGTTATGGGCGGCAGGTCGGCGGACGCTCGGCTACCGGCCCGCGCGTGCCAGACCAGCACGGCGATCAGGGCCAGCAATGCGTACACGGCGGCAAATGCCAGGCCCGTGACTCCGATGGTTCCAATGAGCGATTCAAGCGCGGCCATGTCTTCCATCACACGCACACGGGGCGCGAGCTTTGTATCACAAAGTGCACGCTCCGTTCTTCAACAAGATGAGGCTCTTACGCAAGCCTTACTCCTGCTCACGCTGCCTCGATGCCCTTTTTGCCTGCCGAATGTTGCAAGACCAAGTAATTCAAAAAAATTTCTTTCTGTCGCTCGCGGCGCACCGCCCGGAGTGCGACCACCGTCGCAGTCGGGGCGGTGGCGGCGGCTCCTCGAGCCTTGCAATTACCTTGACCGTTGTAGGAGGTAAAACGTTAAACTGGCCGCGCATGGTGACCGTAAAAGACATCGCCAAGGCTGTCGGTGTTTCGATGGCAACCGTCTCGAATGTTCTCAACGAGAGGCCGAACGTGGGACCTGCGATCCGCCGCAAGGTGCTGCAGGTTGTTCGCGAGCTGGGCTATCGGCCCAACCGTGCCGCGCAGGCGATGCGTACCGGTCGCACCCGTGCCATCGGGCTCGTCCTGCCGGATCTGACCAATCCCTTCTTTCCCGAGCTCGCCCAAGCCGTGGAGAACAAGGCGCGTAGCCTGGGCCTCGCGGTTTGTCTCATCGACAGCCAGAGCAGTCCCGACAGCGAGTCCGATGGTTTCGCACTCCTCATGCAGCACGCCGTGGACGGCATCATCTGGTGTCCACTCGGGCTGCGAGCCCCGCCCACACTGAAGAAGCTTACCGGTCCGGTGGTGCTGATCGATCGTCCACGGCCGGGCTTTGCCGTCGTCCATTCAAACTACGTGATGGGAGGACGGCTGCTGGCTGAGTACTCCCTGCGCATGGGGCACACACGTGTCGGCCTGCTTTCCGGGCCGCCGAGTCTGGAGAGCGCAAGGCAACGACGCGACGGCTTCGTGAAGGCTCACCCGAACGACATCGAGATAGCGTGGGAAGTGAATGTGCCTTTCGACGGGGCTCTCACAGCGGAGGCCATCGACGCGCTGCGGTGCCGGCAGGGCGCAACGTTGGTTGTTGCGGGCAACGATCTGATCGCCATCAGTGCGATCCGCTGTCTGGAAGAACGAGGCGCTGCCGTTCCCGAGGATGTCTCGGTAACTGGTTTTGACAACATCCGTTGGACCGAGCTCGTGCGGCCTCGACTGACGACCATCGCGCAACCGGTGGGCTCCATCGGGGCCCGGGCCGTCGAGTTGATGCTGGAGAGAATTGCGGGTGAGAAGACTGTTACTGCTGCCCGTATCGTTTTTGACGTCGAGCTCATTGAACGTGACTCGGTAAAACCTCTGGAGTGAGGACTGGAGATCGCCATGGCAGAGACACCCCGGATTGCCGTCGTAGGCAGTGCCAACACGGATCTGATTACATTTGCTGACACGTTCCCGAGACCCGGGGAGACATTGTTCGGTCAGAATTTCGATCTCGGCTTTGGCGGCAAAGGCGCCAACCAGGCCATTGCCGCCAGGCTGTGCGGTGCGCAGGTTCTGATGGTGGCGAAGGTCGGCAAGGATCTGTTCGGCGAGGCGACCCTACGGAATTTCAACTCCTTCGGAGTCGACACCACGCACGTGAAGATCGTCGAGGGCGCCCCGACCGGGGTGGCGCCGATCTTCGTCGAGCCCAGCGGGCAGAATCGCATCATTGTCGTCAAGGGCGCCAATGATCGATTGACGCCGGCGGACGTGGATGCGGCGGCGGCGGAGCTGAGTCGGGTTCACACCATCATCATGCAGTTTGAGGTCCCGCTGGCCACGATCTATCACACGGTGCGCTTTGCGCGTGCGCATGGCATCCGCTGCATCGTAAACCCCGCGCCTGCGGTGCCGGCGAGCCTGGGCGACCTGGTCGGCGCGGACTACTTCATCCCGAATGAGACCGAGGCGGAGCTCATCACGGGGCAGCCGGTCCAGACGATCGAGCAGGCGGCCTCCTGCGCCGCGTCGCTTCTTGGAAAAGGGTTCCGGCGCGTCGTCATCACTCTCGGCGCGCGTGGCGCGCTGCTCGCCGATGCGACCGGACACGTGCACATACCACCGTTCCCAGTGGCGGCTGTTGACACGACCGGCGCGGGCGACGCGTTCATTGGCAGTCTGGCCGTATTTCTCGCGGAGGGCCTGCCGGAGAAGGACGCCATAGCACGCGCGAGCCTGTACGCGGCGCTGTCGACGACCCGGGTGGGCACTCAGAAGTCATTTCCAAAGCGCGCGGAGCTCGAGGCCGAGTGGACGCGGCGGGCGAAGTAATCACAACGACCGGAAATTCAATAAGGGTTCGGAAAAAAGGGGGCGTCATGTTCATCGTCGAGAGCTATCCGTTGGCGGTTGTGTTGTGTGTCCTGACCATGTTCTGCTGGGGCTCGTGGGCGAATACCCGCAAGCTCGCCAGCAAGACCTGGCGCTTCGAGCTGTTCTACTGGGACTACGCCATCGGCGTGCTGCTGTTGACCTTGTTGTTGGGCCTGACCCTGGGGAGCACCGGCGGTCCCGGCCGCTCCTTCGGTGCCGACCTGTCGCAGGCATCCGGCGCCAGCATCGGCTCCGCGCTGCTGGGCGGCGCGATTTTCAATCTCGCCAACATTCTGCTCGTGGCGGCCATCGAGATTGCCGGCATGTCAGTTGCCTTCCCCGTGGGAATCGGCCTGGCGCTTCTCATCGGAGTCGTGGTGAACTACGTTGCCGATCCTGTGGGCAACGTGACGCTCCTTGCTGCCGGCGTGATTCTGGTCACGCTCGCCATCGTGTTGGATGCCATTGCATACCGGCGGCTGGCCGGCCACGCCGCGGGGGTCAGCACCAAGGGGCTCATCCTCTCAATCGCCTGCGGAATTTTCATGGGGATGTTCTATCGTTTCGTCGCCGCGGCGATGTACGCAGACCCCGCCCATGCCGAGGCTGGCAAGATGGGGCCTTATGCTGCCGTGTTCGTCTTCGCGGCGGGCATCTTCCTCAGCAATTTCATCTGGAACACGCTGGTGATGAAGCGGCCGTTCGTCGGGCCACCCGTGGCGTTCGGTGCTTACTTCAAGGGAGGTTTCAACACTCACCTGACCGGCATCCTCGGCGGTGTCATCTGGGGTGTCGGGATGTCGCTGAGCCTGATCGCCTCCGGACGCGCCGGGTATGCGATTTCCTACGGGTTGGGGCAGGGCGCGACAATGGTGGCCGCCTTCTGGGGAGTATTCATCTGGAAGGAATTCCGTGCCGCTCCGGCCGGTACCACGAAACTCCTCACGGCCATGTTCGGTTGTTTTCTCAGCGGGTTGGCGCTGATCGTTCTCGCACGCATCCCCTGAGATAGCGCTGCATCAAGGCGCGTAAACGAGCACCTTGAACGTCCCGGGGACGCCGGCACGGCGGTGTGAGCCTGCGGGCCGCGGCGCTGTGTCGGGCTGCAGGGTTGCGGCAGAAAGATAGATACGGTGCGTGGTGGGATCCAACGCCATCGTTCTGGCGCTCGCCTGGGTCTTCAGAGTTTGAACCACCGTCAGCTTGGACGGCGAATCTTCATGAGCGATGGTGACGGTGCCCGCGCCGGTCGAGCTGAACGCAAGTTGTGTTTGAGCGTCGAACGCGTTCGCATCGACTCCGGTGTCGATCGGTACCGAGCTGACGACCTTTCCCGTAGTGCTGTCCATCATCAGCATCAGATGATTTTCGCATCCCAGGAAAAGTCGATGATGCTCGGTATCGATGGCCATGCCGGAGGCGCTCTCACCGGGTGCGATAGGCCACGTGTCGGCAATCTGGTGAGTCCGCGTATCAATGGCGACCACCTCGTCCTTGTCCTCGATATTGACGAATACCCGTCCGGCCTTGGGGTCGGCCGCGGAAAACTCGGGCTTGCCCGGCAGGGGTAGCGTCGCCACCACCTGTCCGGAGGTCGCTGAAATGATCGTGGCCGCGTGCGCCTTACCGTCGTAGGCGTAAACCTCCTCACGCCGGGGCTCGTAGACAATGGCGTCGGGTCCCTCGCCGGTGGCCACCTTTGTCAGGGTAGCGAGAGTCTTCAGGTCGACGATGCTGACTTTCGATTCCGCGCCGTTGCTGCTGAATCCTTTGCCGAGCTCATGAGCGATCGCGAATCCGTGCACTCCCGGAGTGTCCGCGATATCACCTACAACAGTATCGGAATCCATATCCACGACGACGATGTGCGTGCCATGAGTCACGTAAAGGCGGCGCGCCTCGGCATCGACCGACAGATAGTCCCAGCCGGTGTCGCCGGCAATCGGGATTTCTTTGACCAGGTGGTAGGCGGGCGCTTGGTCCGCCGCGGATGCTTGCGAGGCGAGCAGGATTGCCGCCGCCAGGGTGAGACCCGACGACCCCCTTCCGTGACCTGAGCTGGGGCTCGCTTGCTTCTGTGCTGCCATTTTCCCGTTCACCCTTGGCTTGACGCTGCCGCAGCCTAGCACCGGGTGCGTAATGAAGCCGTTAGGCAATGTCGTGAATGGTACCAAGGTACCGTGGTACCATTGCAGCCCATGAAAGAAATCACTCGTGTACAAACTGGCGTGCGCCTGGAGGCCCGCCTGTTGAAGGTGCTCAAGGGGCTCGCGGCCGATCTCGAGATGTCACTCGGTGATCTGCTCGAAGGCATCGTTCTGCACGCTTTCGAGGGTAAGGCGCCTTTTTCGGCGGCAACCCTCAAGAAGGTGAAGGCGCTCAAGAGCGTCTACGGGCTCGACCTGACCGCGGAGGACTCACATCAGCTGCGGGAAAGAGACTCATGAGCGGCGCGGTGGAGATCGAGCTGCTGCAATTCATGCGGGGTGAAATCGATCCGCGCAGCTTTCCCCATGGCGAGCACGTTCGCCTGGGCTTCGAGATGCTCCGCCGTCACAACTTCGCGGAGACCTCGTTGCATTACTCCGCGGCGTTACGAGCGATGACGGCGCGGATCGGTAAGCCGGAGGCGTTTCACCAGACGATGACTATCGCCTTTCTGGCGCTCATTGCGGAACGGATGGAGGAGGGCGGCCACACGCAGTTCACGGCGTTCGCCGCTGCCAATCCGGATCTCATGGCCAGATCGATACTGGCGCGCCGGTACAGTCCGGAACGCCTCGCGAGTGCTGCCGCGCGTGCGACGTTCCTGTTGCCGGATCTCCCTGGCTAGTCACGATGGAACGACGGGCTCCCGATTCACAGCGTAACCCGCGCTCTGCGAATCGGGAGCCGGTCGTTCCATCGTGACTAGGCAATGCCGGTCACGCCAGAGGGCCGCAGCCGGGCGTGTCGCAGTCGCCTTCGTCCTCGATTTGCACGGTTGTGTGCTCGACGTTCAGGCGCTCGCCCAGGCGCACATGGATGGCGGAGATAATTTCCCGGTGTTGGGTGCCCGGCGCCAGGTTCGCGTGCAGCGTGACCATTGGACGCTCGCCGGTCATCGACCAGACGTGCACGTGGTGCACTCCGGTGAGACCGGGCACGTGTCCCATGAGCTCGGCTTCGATGCGCGTCACGTCGAAGCCCGCCGGCGCGCCCTCCAACAGGACGTCCGCCGCCTCCCGGGTCAGCGACCAGGCCGAGCGAAAAATCAACGCCGCTACCAACAGCGACAGTATCGGGTCGGCCAAGGTCCAGCCTTTGACGAGAACCAACACCGCCGCCACGCTGGCCATGCCGGAGCCCAGCAGGTCGCTCATGACATGCACCCGCGCGCCACGCTCGTTGAGCGAGCTTGCGCCTGACAGTGTCAGGAACGCGCCGAGGTTGGCCACTCCGCCTATCAAAGCGATGACGAGCATCAGCCGTCCGTTGATCTCCGGCCGACTCGTGAGTCGGATGATCGCCTCGTACACGACCCACACGGTGAGCAGCAGTAGTGCCTGGCCGTTGATGAAGGCCGCGAGCGGCTGATAACGGCGATGGCCGAAGGTGCGGCGCTCATTCGCGGGCCGGCGCCCGACTCGCAGGGCAACAATGGCCAGCACCAGGGAGCCGGAGTCCGCCAGCATGTGCGCCGCTTCGGCGAGCAGGGCGATCGAGTTGGCGATGTAGCCGCCTACCGCCTCGATCAGCGTGAAACTGCCCAGGATCAGCAGCGCGAAAAACAGGCGGCGCTCGCTTGTGTCCTGGGCGTGATGGTGATGGCTGTGGTGATGGCCGTCATGCCCGTGGTGATGATGGCCGTCATGTTCACGGTGATCGTGATCGTGTCGATGCTCAGGGTGCTTACTGTCCTGCCGGTCGCCCGCGGCACTGTGAGCACCGTGCTCAAGGTGGTCGTGACCATGTGAGTGCGCCATACCAGCGGGATTATTCCAGAATCGACCCGAATGTGGAAAACGAGGCGCCAGTCACGTCGTGCGGTACCAGGAGATTCCGGCCGCATCGTCTTTCCGCGTAATCTTACCGCGGTGAATCAGGCAGTTGAGGTGGGCGAGGCTTTCACCGCTGGCCATTGCAAGCATCTCCGAACCAACGCGCCGGCGAAACAACAGGCTGAAAACGTCGATTGCCCGCTTGGGCTCCACCAGCGCTTCGGTCAGACGAGTCAGGGCGGTCTCGTGTCCCCGGATGAGCTGCTCGAGCCGGGCCCACAGTCCGTTGAAGGGAAGATTGTGCGAAGGCAGGACCAGCACGTCGTCCGGCACGCGTTCCTTGATCGACGCGAGCGATTCGAGCCAGTCGGTCAGCGGATCGGCGTCGGGCTCGGTTGGAAAGACCGACACATTGGACGTGATTTTAGGTAATACCTGGTCGCCTGAGATCAGCAGCCCTGGGGACTCCTCGCCCTGCGCGCGGTACAGACTCAGATGTTCGGGGGAATGACCATGTCCGACTACCGCTCGCCATACCCGGCCGCCGATGAGCAACTC
>Ga0335075_10015710_pt1 | contig 11338 bp, 10 predicted proteins | sample Lox_Sample_24_FD_206723 | JGI IMG/M metagenome (GOLD analysis project Ga0335075, IMG submission 206723) | Soil microbial communities from Loxahatchee National Wildlife Refuge, Florida, United States - Lox_Sample_2.4 | ecosystem: Environmental > Terrestrial > Soil > Wetlands | place: USA...
GAATCCCATAGACCGAGGCCGCCTTGCCGTTCACCTCGATGGCGCGGCGCCCGAGCCGGAGAATCGTCGGCGCGGCTTCGGCGGCGCGGGCGCCGTCCGTCGAGCTCTGCGCCCGGGCGAAAATTGGCCGCGCGGCCATGGCCGCGGCGCCGCCGGCGATGAGAGCGCGTCGGGACAGCATGGGAAACCTCCTCGAACTCGACCCCGCGTCGGATCGAGCGCGCTTTGCTTTATCAAGTCTCCTCGACGAGTGGAATTTGTAGCGGCCGTTGTTTGCGCTCAAATGACGAAGGCGCCCGCGATTTGCGGGAGTTCGCGCGTCCGGATGGAACGGCGCCCTCGGGCCGGGCGTTTTGCCTCGACAGAGAGACGGCGCCGATTGACTTTACGCCCTTTCTGACCCATCTCTTAGCGTCCGCAGGGCTTATGCTCTGAGCGGGGGGATTGGCTGCGTCCTTAGCGAGAGCGGCCAATCTTCAAACGCCAACAAGAGGAGAGTGGCCATTCGTCGACCTATGAAAGCAACCGCGGCGCCGGAGAAGGGCGGCCCGCGCGTCAATCGCGACATTCACGCCATTCAAGTCCAACTTATTGACGCCGAGGGGCACAATCGCGGCGTCGTCAATCTCTCAGACGCTCAAGAGCTCGCCGACGAGGCCTCGCTCGATCTGGTCGAGATCGTTCCCAACGTGACTCCGCCGGTCTGCAAGATCCTCGATTTCGGCAAGTATCGCTTCCTCGAGCAGAAGAAGTCCTCCGAGGCGCGCAAGCGGCAGAAGGTGGTCGAGGTCAAGGAGATCAAGCTGAGGCCGGGCATCGACGACCACGATTACGAAGTGAAGATGCGCTCGGTGCGCCGGTTCTTCGACGAGGGCGACAAGGTCAAGGTGACGCTGCGCTTTCGCGGCCGCGAGATGGCGCACCAGGATATCGGCTTCAAGCTCCTCCAGCGGGTCAGGACCGAAACCGCGCCAATCGCCAAGGTCGAGGCCGAACCCTTGATGGAAGGCCGCCAGATGACGATGGTGCTTGCGCCGAAATAGGACGCGTAACGGTCTTTTGAACGGCCGCGGTGGGAAATAACCGCGCTTGAATTGACAATCGCGGGCCGAAGCGCGCATAATTCGCCATACCTTACAAAAAGGCCGCCTCGGCGGCCTGAATTTTTTTGGGCGGGCGGCCGATCGACTCTCGCCGCCCGGGGATAAGCCTGTGACGACTGCGCCGATATATACCGAGACCTCCGCCGCGACGCGGCGGGGCGCTCAAACCGCCACGCTCGGCGTGCTGATCGCGCTCAGCGCCTCGCACATGCTCAACGACGTGATGCAGTCGCTCGCCTCGGCGCTTTATCCGGTGTTCCGAGATCGGTTCGCGCTGAGCTTCTTTGAGGTCGGCCTCATCACCTTTGTCTTTCAACTCACCGCTTCTTTCCTCCAGCCGGTGATCGGCTTGAGCCTGGACAAGCGGCCGCTCAATTTCATCCTGCCGGTCGGCATGGGCTTCACCCTGATCGGCCTGGTGCTGCTGGCCTTCGCCAACACCTACGGATTGACCCTCATGTCGGTCGCGCTGGTCGGCGTCGGCAGCGCCGTGTTCCACCCCGAAGCGTCGCGCGTCGCCCGCGCGGCCTCGGGCGGCCGGCACGGCTTCGCGCAGAGCCTGTTTCAGGTCGGCGGCAATTTCGGACAGTCGCTCGGGCCGCTGCTCGCGGCGTTCATCGTGGTGCCGTTCGGGCAGCATTCGGTGCTGGTCTTCACGGTTCTCGCCTTGGCGGCGGTGGTCATTCTGACCGGCGTCAGCCGCTGGTATGCCGCGCGCCGGGCCGAACGCCGCAAGGCGCCGGCGGCGGCAGGCCCGACCCATCCGCGCCGGATCGTGGTGCGCACGCTCTTTGTCTTGATCGTGATGCTGTTCTCGAAGGTCGTCTATCTGTCGAGCCTCAACAGCTACTACACCTTCTACCTGATTCAGACGTTCGGACTGTCGATTCAGAACGCTCAGGTGCTGTTGTTCGTCTTCCTCGCCTCCGTTGCCACCGGCACGTTCCTCGGCGGGCCGCTGGTCGATCGGTTCGGCGCGAAGTTCGTGATCTGGGGCTCGATCCTGGGCGTTCTGCCGTTCACCCTGCTGCTCCCTCATCTCGGGCTTGTCGGTACGGTGATCAATTCGGTCGCCATCGGCCTCATCATCTCCTCCGCCTTCTCGGCGATGATCGTCTATGCGCAGGAGCTCACTCCCGGCAACGTCGGAGCGGTGGCGGGATTGTTCTTCGGCCTGAGCTTCGGCCTCGGCGGCGTCGGCGCGGCGTTCCTTGGCATGCTGGCCGATAAGACGAGCCTCACTTTCGTCTATCACCTCTGCGCCTTCCTGCCGGCGGTCGGCCTATTGGGCGGGTTCCTGCCCGATCCGAGCGCGAAAGCCGCAGCCGTCCGCTGACGAGTCGGCCCCGAAAGCAAAGGCCGAGCTTTGCGCTCGGCGTCCACGCGGGGTTGGCCGCCGGAAAGGCGATCCGCCACGCCTATCCGCCGAGATTGGCGTCCAGACCGGGGTTATTCCCGTTGAAGTTCACGGGACGGATCGCGAGAGCATCCAGCTTCCCATGCTGCATGACATAGTCCACCGCGACTTTCTCCCCTGACTTGAGGCGAGAAAGCTCGGCCCTTCTCGGCGCCTGGAAGCTGGCGCCGTTGTCCAGGACGAGCGAGCCCGCAGCCCTGTCGATATGGCTGATGTCGCCGCTCGTTGTCGCCGCGTAGGCGACCAAAGGCGCAGCCGTCAGGACGGCCGCGAACACGAGACTTCCTGCGATTCGCATGATGATCCTCCGCTGTTTGCTTTGGAAGCGGGACGGCCGCAATCCGCGCGTGCGCCGCGGAGATTGGGCGCCCATCATCAAGCAGCCTCTCACAGCGCCGCTCTCCTGGCGCTGACCATAGGGTTACAATCCGTTCATCGAGGGCGTGCGGCGGAGCTTTTCGCGGGAAAACCGCGGCCGCGCCGCTGGTCGCGATCCCTGCCGCTGAGGCTCTGTCATTCTGAGGCCACATTTGCCGCGTCCCATGAGAATGAACGTTCATTCTCATGGGCCTCTCAATGTCGCTGACCTCCGCTCCGACCGGACGGCGAGCCGCCGAAGCCGAACGGCGCGAGCGAATCTTGCAAGCCGCCGAGCGCGCTTTCGTCGGCAACGGCTTTCACGCGACGACCATGCAGCATGTCGCCGACGAAGCGGGCATGAGCGCCGGCAATCTCTACCGCTATTTCCCGTCCAAGGAAGCGATCGTCGAGGGCCTGTGCGAGCTCGATCAGGCGGAACTCGCCCGCGCTTTCGCAGAGCTGATGGCCGGCAATCGTCACATCAGTGAGGCGATGCGCTGCGGCTTGCGCAAGCATGTGCTCTTGAAGCCGCCCGAAAAAGCGCGGCTGCTCGTCGAGATCTGGGCCGAGGCCGGCCGCAATCCGCGGGTGGCCGCGCTGACCCGCGCGATCGACGCCGAGGTGCGTGCGCGCGTGGAGCAACTCATCGAGGCGGCGAAGGCGGGCGGCGCGGCGTCTCCGGACCTCGACTCCCGGTTCGGCGCCCGGTTCTTTCTCACCTTCGTCGCGGGCCTCTTCAAGCGAATAGCGATCGAGGGCGATTTCGACCCCGAAGCCGAGACGCCGATGGCGATCGGCGCGCTCAAAGCGCTGCTCGCCGGGGCGCTCTCGCCCGCCCCGGACGCAGAGGCCCGCTGATGCGACGGGCCCTGATCGTGGTCGTCGCAGCCGTCGCCGCCGCGCTCGCGGGCGCCTGGACGGCGAGCGCCGTCGCGCCCTGCGCCATGCCGCCCGCGCTCATGGCCAAGATGGCGCCGGGCAAGTCCGCCGCCTGCCTGGCGCAGGCCGAGGGCGCCGAGCAGCGTGTGGTCGAGCCGCCGGCGGTCACCGTCGTTTCCGCGACGAAACGCGAATTCGTCGATCGGCTGTTCGTCTCGGGCACTCTGGTCGCGCGCGAGGAAGCCGAGGTCGCAGCCCGCACCGACGGGCTCACGATCGTCGAGGTCGACGCCGAGGACGGCGATCATGTGAGGCAAGGCCAAGTGCTCGCCCGTCTCGATCGCACTCAGCTTGACGCGATGCTTGCCGAGAACGACGCGTCGACCAGGCGCGCCGACGCCGCGATCGATCAGGCGAAGAGCCTGATCGCGCAGTCTCAGGCCCAGCTCCAATTCGCGAGCGCCGACTACGAGCGCGCGCGCAAGCTAGGCGAAGGCGTGATGGCCGCCGCCACAATCGAGCAGCGCGAGACGGCGATGAAGACCGCGCAGGCGCAACTGGCCGGCGCCCAGTTTGCGCTCGGCGTCGCCGAGGCTGACCGCAAGAGCCGCGACGCGGAGCGCCAGGAGCTGCTGGTCCGCATCGACCGGACGGAGGTCAAGGCGCCTGTGTCGGAAATCGTGAGCCGGCGCTCGGCCAAACTCGGCGCTGACGCCTCCACCTCCGGCGAGCCGCTGTTCCGCATCATCGAGAACGGAGCGATCGATCTCGAAGCCGATGTGCCCGAGCAGGAGCTCGCCCGTCTCGCCGTGGGCATGCCGGCGGAGTTGAAGCTGCCGGGCGTCGAGGGCGCGGTCTCGGGCCATGTCCGCCTCGTCGATCAGGAGGTCGACAAGGCGAGCCGCACCGGCAAGGCGAGGATCGCGCTCGATGACGTCAGCCACGCCCATATCGGCGCCTTCGCCTCGGGCGAGGTCGAGCTCGCGCGGCGGGACGGCGTCAGCACTCCCGCTTCGGCTCTCACCCGAGACGGCGATTCGGCGCGCCTCGATGTGGTCGTCGAGGGGAAGGTCGAAGAGCGGCGGGTGACGCCGGGTATCGTCAACGGCGATGCGGTGGAGATCAAACAGGGCTTGGCCGAAGGCGAAAGCATCGTCGCGCGGGCCGCCGCTTTCTTGAGGCCGGGCGACCGGGTGCGGCCTGTGCCCGAAGCCTCCGCGGCGGGCGGCTAGGGGGCGGCCATGCGGATCAACGTCTCGGCCTGGTCGATCCGCCGCCCGATTCCCGCGGTGGTGGCGTTCGCAGTCCTGACGATCCTCGGCCTCGTCAGCTTTCGGACGATGTCGATCACCCGCTTTCCGAACATAGACATTCCGATCGTCCAGGTGCTCATCACCCAATCGGGCGCGGCGCCGTCGGAACTCGAATCGCAGGTGACGAAGAAAGTCGAGGACGCGGTCTCCAGCGTCAACGGCGTCTGGCACATCATTTCGACCGTCACCGACGGATCGTCCTCGACCATCATTCAGTTCACGGTAGGCTCAGTCGACATCGACCGCGCGCTCAACGACGTGAAGGATCAGATCGCCAAGATCCGCACCGACCTGCCGCGCACCATCGACGAGCCCGTCATCAGCCGCGTCGATGTCGAGGGCCTGCCGATCGTCACCTACGCCGCCTCGGCGCCCTCGCTTTCGGTCGAGCAATTGTCGTGGTTCATCGACGACACGGTCGCGCGCGACCTGCAAAGCATCCGTGGGGTCGGCGAGGTCAAAAGGTTCGGCGGCGTCGAGCGCGAAATCCGCGTTTCGCTCGATCCGGAGAAGCTGCTCGCGCTTGGCGTCACGGCGGCTGCGGTCAACGAGCAGGTGCGCGCCGACAACGTCGATCTCGGCGGCGGCCGGGGCGAGGTCGCGGGCCAGGAGCAGGCGATCCGCACGCTTGCGGGCGCGCGAAAGCTGGAGGATCTCGCCGCCTTGCCGATTGCTCTGCCGGGCGGGCGCAGGGTCCGGCTCGACGAGCTCGGGACGGTCACCGATGGCGCGGCCGAGCCGCGCACCTTCACCCGCCTGTTCGACGAGCCGATTGTCGCCTTCGCCGTCACCCGCGCCAAGGGCGCAAGCGACGTGACGGTCGATCAGCTGATCGCACAGCGGCTCAAGACCATCGAGGCGGCGCATCCGGAAATCAAATTCACCAAGGTCGACACCCAGGTCGACAACGAGCTCGGCAATTACCATTCGACGATGGAGACCTTGATCGAGGGCGCGGCCCTGGCCGTCGTCGTCGTGTTCATTTTCCTGCGCGATGTTCGAGCGACCCTGGTCACCGCGGTCGCGCTGCCGCTCTCGGTCATCCCGACCTTCTGGGCGATGGACGCGATCGGCTTTTCGCTGAACCTCGTGAGCCTGCTTGCGATAACGCTCGTGACCGGCATTCTGGTCGATGACGCGATCGTCGAGATCGAGAACATCGTGCGCCATATGCGCATGGGCAAGTCGGCCTATCGCGCTTCGCTCGAGGCGGCCGACGAGATCGGGCTCGCGGTGATCGCGATCTCGCTCTCGATCGCCGCGATCTTCTCGCCGGTGAGCTTCATGGGCGGCATCGCGGGCCAGTATTTCCGCCAGTTCGGGCTCACGGTTGCGATCGCGGTCATGTTCTCGCTTCTCGTGGCGCGCTTCGTCACGCCGGTGATCGCGGCTTATTTTCTGCGCGCGCCGCAAGGCGAGAGGCGCCGCGACGGCGCGATCATGCGCTTCTACACCCGGCTGGTCGGCGCCTCCCTGCGCCACCGCTGGGTGACGCTCTCCGCCGGCGCTCTGATCTTCGCCCTTTCTCTGTGGTCGACTCAATTGCTGCCCTCGGGCTTCATCCCGGCCGACGACTACGGGCGCGCGCTGCTCGCGATCGAACTGCCGCCGGGCTCCCGGCTCGAGGACACCGACCGCGTCACCCGGGCGATCTCGGAAAAATTGCGCGCCATGCCGGAGGTTCGCTCGGCGCTCATTTTCGGCGGGAAGCTGCTCGGAGGCGCGGACGACGAGCCGCGCAAGGCGACGATCGTCATCAACTTCGTCCACAAGTCGAAGCGCGAGGCGACGCAGAAGGACCTGCAGCTCAGGATCGGCAGGATGCTTGCCGACGTGCCCGACATTCGTTTCTGGTTCCGCAAGGACAATGGCCAGCGCGACCTCCAGCTCATCATCGCGGGCCCGGACATCAAGGTCATCAACGACACGGCGAACCAGATCGCGAGCGAGATGCGGTCGATCCCGATGATCGAGAATCCGATCTCGACCGCGGAGCTCGACCGGCCGGAGCTGCGCATCACGCCGAAGCGCCAGGTCGCGGCCGATCTCGGCGTCTCGACCGAGGCCTTGTCGGACACGATCCGCGTCGCGACGCTCGGCGACATCGACGCCAATCTCGCCAAGTTCAACGCCGGCGACCGGCTGGTCCCGATCCGGGTCGAGCTTGACGAGGAGGCTCGCTCGCGCGTCGGGCTTCTGCAGGACCTGCGCGTGCCGACCAGCGGCGGCGCGACGACGCCATTGTCCGCGGTCGCCGACTTCTCGGTCTCCCACGGACCGACCGCGATCAACCGCTACGACCGCACGCGGCGGGTGACGATCGAAGGCGACCTCAAGGGCGACGCCGCGCTGGGCGCCGCGGTCGCCGCGATCCGCGCGCTGCCGGCCGCCAGAAGCCTGCCGCAGGGCGTCGAGATTCGCGAGACCGGCGACGTCGAGATCATGAGCGAGGTGTTCGCCTCCTTCGCCGCGGCGATGGGGGCGGGCCTCATGATGGTCTACGGCCTCCTCGTGCTGCTGTTCGGCAGCTTCCTGCAGCCGGTCACCATCCTGATCTCGCTGCCGCTTTCGATCGGCGGGGCGATCATCGCGCTCCTCATCACCCACAAGTCGATGTCGATGCCGGTGGTGATCGGCGTTCTGATGCTGATGGGCATCGTCACCAAGAATGCGATCATGCTGGTCGATTTCGCGGTCGAGCAGATCGGCCGGGGGACGCCGCGCGCGCAGGCTTTGATTGAGGCTGGCCGCAAGCGCGCGCGTCCGATCGTGATGACCACGATCGCGATGGCCGCCGGCATGTTCCCCTCGGCCCTGGGCCTCGGCGACGGCGGCGGCTTCCGCTCGCCGATGGCGATCGCGGTGATCGGCGGGCTCGTCACGGCGACGATGCTGTCGCTCGTTTTCGTGCCGGCCGTGTTCACGGTGCTCGACGACGTCGGCGGCTTTACCTGGCGCTTGCTGAGCCGCTTCGTTGGCGAAGCGGACGAGCCGGCGGCGCCCGCGCGCCCCGCCGGGCCATCGCCAGCGAAGAGGCCGCGGCCCGACGTGCCGGTGGCGGCGGAGTAGAGGGGCGCGCGCCGCACGGTCTGTGGACGCGGTCGTTGACCGCGTCCGCGGCGCTCAACGAGCGCGGCTACAATTGACCGCCGACAGCATCCAAGTTACGCCCGCTCGAGGCGTTCGGGAGGCCGCGCGGCCGCCGCCTCCAGTCCAAGCCCGGCGCTCGTCGGCTGAATCTCCGAACGCTTCGCAAATAGCTGGCGATAAAGCGTGGCGACAGCGTCCACCGCCGGATCGACCACAAGCCCCATCACGCCATGCGGGTCGTGCCTGTGCCCCGACACGCCGAAGGAAAGGCGCGGCGGCTCGACGGAGGGCATGCGCAAGCTGCCCATAAGCCAGTCCCAGATCGCGAGGCTCGCGCCCAGGTTGCAGTTGAAATGGGCGGGATCGGCGGAATGGTGCAATTGATGGTGCGCCGGGCTCATGAACACGCGCCCCCATAACCCCGTGAATGGGATCCAGATCTCCGAGTGCTGCAGTTGCGCGGTCAGATAAATGTAGAGCAGCATCAGCACGTTTTGGTCGAACAGGGTGAACGAGACCGCCTTTCGCCCAAGCGCATACTGCGCCGCGCCGCCGATAAGCCCGATGATGAGCGCGAGATTGTTGGCGAGGATGAGCGAATCGAGGGGATGAACCCGGAAGTTGACCAGCGGCGTCAGCACTTCGGCCGAGTGGTGCGCCTTGTGCAGCTCCCACAGCGCCGGAACGCGGTGTTTGAGGGTATGGTCGACGAAGAAGCCGAGCTCGTAAGCAAGAAAGAGCGCAAGCGTGCGCGCGGCGTCGAGCGCGAAGTCGGGCGCGCGCGGTTGGGACGGAGGGCCAAGCAGCCTCGTGAGAAAGGCGGCGACGCCGTCGCTGATCCAGGACGTCGAGACGACGGCCCAGCCGATGATTCCGCCCAAGGTCGCGAGCCCGATGACGCAATAGGCGAGGTCGGCGAAGGTCGAGCGATGCATGAGAACCCGGCGCGAAAAAATGGCGCGCGCGAGCATCCCTAGGTCGATAGGCCGGCCGCGGCGCGCCCGCCGCCAGGCGAGCCAGGCGAAGGCGATGAGGGTCGCGAACCCGAGCGAATAGATCGAGCATATCGACGACGGCGCCAGCAAAGTCGCGACAGCCGGCTTGAGCGGCGAGAGGAGCGTCTGGACGAAGATCATCGGCGCGAGGTCTTGGCGGGGCTTCGGCGCCGGCCGGCGCGGCGGCCAAAGCGTCGCGGAACGTTAGCGGCCAAGACTTAACAATTGATAGAGTTAATCTGTAGATAGCCGCGCCTTCGGACCGCCCGGCTTTTCGCGGCGCCGCACTGTGACCCCGGTCACGGCATGGAATTTGCGACAGCGCTATGTTGTAGATATTGCAACTTAAAGGTTGCAACTAACAGGCGAATCGCGCAGGAAGTGCGATCGACCATCCGGCACGAACACGGGGGCGAAAATGTACTCGATTCTTATCCTGATCTGCTCGACCGCGTTGTCGCACGCGGATTGTCAGGCGAAAACAGCGGTCGATGTGGTGCGCGGCCCCATAGTCGACAATTTGATGATGTGCGGACTAAACGCGCAGACCATGATTGCCGGCACAGATCTTGTGCAAGCCGACGGCTCTCAGTACGTAAAGGTGGTTTGCGCTCCCCAGAAGAACGCCGAGGAATGGGTCGCCGAGATTGAGGCGCGCAAGGCCGCGCTGCAGTAAAGCGGGCTTGCCGCGGCGCGTTCGCCGGGCGGCTATCGTTCGACGAGCGGTCTTTCGCGACCGAAGACGTCGTTGATAATGGCCGTCTGAGCCGCGTCGATCGCCATTTTGCCGGCGAATCCGTCGCGCCGCGCGGCGAGCGCCTCCGCGCGCAGTCCGGCCTGGTCGTGGTGGCCGGTGACGGCCGTATCGATCGCCGCCACGCCTGCGGAGGCCGCGGCGAGGAGCGTCAAGTCGCGCGCCAGGCGATAGGGCCCGCCGTAACCGCCGTGATCGTCCCGGTCGGTCTCGGCGCCAATATCGCTGCGTAACGCCTCGGCGCTCCAGGCGATTCCCATAAGGCGGGCGCTCGCGCCGCGATAGCTCCCCATGCCGAGCAGAGCCCGGGCGGTGTCGGCGACCGCGATGATCCGGGTCGCTCCGTCCTCAAGGGCGAAATCGGCCTCGCGCACCGCGAGCTTGGCGGAAAGCTGCTCAACGCTCGCGGCCCCCAGACTCCCGGGCAGCAGGATGGCGTCGGGCGCATGAGCCATCACCGCGTCGAGATCTAAATCCGCCTCGCCCGAATCGAGAGGGCTGAGCCTGACGATGAGCTTGGGCGCCCCGCCGCTGCCGCGCGTCGCCTCAAGAAACCGCGCCGCCGAGGCCCGCGCCGCCTCTTTCTCGGCCGGCGCAACTCCGGCCAGATCGATGACGACCGCGTCCGCGCCGCTGTTAAGCGCCTCGGCCAGCCGCTGCTCGTCCGCCGGCGCGGTCAGGAGCGAGCGCATGGGGAGCCGCGTCAGGCCGTCAGCATCTCGGGCTCGCGCCGGCGCATGAACGCGGTGCGCCGGCACTCGGCGACCAGCGTGCCGTCCTGCTTGAACGCACGGTGCCGGAACTCGACCAACCCGGCGTCGGGACGCGACTTCGAGGTGCGCGTGGCGATCACCTCGGTCTCGGCGCGGACGGTGTCGCCTTCGAACAACGGCGCCGGAAAGGCGACCTCCGCCATGCCAAGATTGGCGATCGTCGTGCCGACGGTGGTGTCGTTGACGGAAATGCCGATCATGAGGCCGAGGGTAAACAGCGAATTCATGAGCGGCCGGCCCCATTCCGTTTCGGTCGCGCAAAAATGCGCGTCGATATGCAGCGGCTGCGGATTGAGCGTCATGTTGGAGAACAGCATGTTGTCCATTTGCGTGACCGTGCGGGTCAGCCGGTGGCGAAACACCTGCCCGACCGAGAAGGCCTCGAAGTAGAGGCCGCCGCGCGGATGGCGAAGAGGTCCGGTCTCCATCGATGTTCCCCGCCTACAACCTTAAGTTGCCATTAACCACGCTGGTGCAATCTCGGCAATGAAACTTCCGCCGCCATGCCGGCGAGGGAGGGCGATCCTCATGAACGCCGAGCGACCGATGACCGAGCTTTTGCCGCCGCCCTCTTTCGCCAAGCCCGACATTGTGCGCCGATTTCTCGCCTGGGCGCAATCCGCCGACGCGGACGCGCGCGCGGAAGGGGCGAGC
>Ga0335075_10015711_pt1 | contig 11338 bp, 9 predicted proteins | sample Lox_Sample_24_FD_206723 | JGI IMG/M metagenome (GOLD analysis project Ga0335075, IMG submission 206723) | Soil microbial communities from Loxahatchee National Wildlife Refuge, Florida, United States - Lox_Sample_2.4 | ecosystem: Environmental > Terrestrial > Soil > Wetlands | place: USA: Florida...
TGCAAGCTGCGCCGTCGGCTCGAACGAGTGGGTGATTGCGGGTAGTCGTACCGCAAGCGGCAAGCCGCTGCTCTCGAACGATATGCATCTGGCCTTCTCCGTGCCCGGCGTGTGGTACATGGCTGAGCTGCGCGCCCCCGGATTTCATGCGGCAGGAGTTACGCTGCCCGGGTTTCCGATGATCATTGCCGGGCACAACGACCACGTGGCGTGGGGATTCACCGACCTGATGGCCGACGTACAGGATCTCTACGTGGAGAAGCTCGACGGCAAAGGCAACTATCTGGCCACGGATGGAACCTGGAAGCCGCTCAGCATCGATCGCGAGACGATTCACGTGCGCGGCCGCAAAGATGTGACGATCGATGTGGAGTCGACGGATCATGGACCGATCGTCAATCCGATTCTGACGATGAACGAGACGCGGACCATTGCGCTCAAGTGGAATCTCTACGACCCATCGCTGGAGACGCTGCCGCTCTACGCGATGAATACGGCTGCAAACTGGACGGAGTTTTCCGCGGCCCTGGCGCAATGGTGCTGGCCGGCGCAGAATCTTGTCTACGCCGACGACCAGGGGCACATTGCGTACCAGGCTATCGGACGCGTGCCGCTGCGGCCAGGCGGGCTGATGGGCGTGCCCATCGATGACAACGAGCACGAGTGGCAGGGCTACATTCCCTTCGACGCGATGCCTCATGCAGTCGATCCACCGTCGGGATTTCTGGCCACGGCCAACTCCCGCGTGACTACGCCGGAGTCGCCGTACCCGCTTACCCTCGAATGGATCGATCCGTATCGGGTGGAGCGCATCTACAAGTCGCTCGACGGACGCGATCAACTGACTCCGAAAGACATGCTCACAACGCAGACGGACATCTACAGCGAAGTAGACCAGGAGATGGGCCAGCGCTTCGCCTACGCCATTGACCAGACGCCGGGCGCGGATGCCCAGTTGCGCAAGGCCGCCGACCTGATGCGGAGCTGGGACGGGCGGCTGACGACGGACTCGGCCGTGGCGTCGATTGTGACCCAGACGCGCGCGGCGCTGTGGCCATTGCTTCTGAAACCGAAGCTGGGCGACACGATGTACGACTACCACTGGGGCGAAAAAGACTTTGCCGAGGAAGAGATCGTGATGCACGCCATGCCTGATTGGCTGCCACCGGGCTATAAGAACTGGGATGCGCTGTTGACCGCCGCCGTGCGCAAGGGCATAGAAGACGGCCACGCGCCTGCGGATGTGGCCGCGTGGAGCTATGGAAGCTGGCACACCATCGACATCGAGCACCCACTGGCGCGATTTTTGCCCTTGATCGGGCGCGTGGCCGGCACCGGACCGCAACCCATGAGCGGCGACACCACAACTGTGAAGCAGATCGGGCGTGATGTGGCTCCGTCGCAGCGGTTCACCATGGACTGGAGCAACGTGGACGGGTCGACGGAGAACATTGTGCTGGGCGAGAGCGGCAATCCGCTGAGCCCTTACTTCAAGGACCAGTGGAACGACTGGTACAACGGCACAACCTTCGCGCTGCCGTTCACGCCCGCGGCGGTGGCGGCGCAGACGCGGCATACGCTGCGGCTGGCGCCATGAGGCGACAGGGATCGGGGGTCAGAGATGAGAGATCGGCTGCGGTTTCGCGCGGATCATGGCGCGACCGACTGACTGGTCCGGCGATAGTTCTGCTCGCGTCGCTTGTCGCGGTTGCGCCACAGCTTGTGCGCGGCAACTCCTGCGGGCACGACTTCGACGTGCATCTGGTCTCGTGGCTCGACTGCGCGAACGCCTGGAAGCATGGGCTGCTGTATCCGCACTGGACGCCAAGCGCAAACTACGGCGCGGGCGAGCCGCGGTTTGTCTTCTATCCGCCGCTCACGTGGATGCTGGGCGCCGTACTCGGGTTGGTGCTTCCCTGGCGGCTGGCGCCAATTGCGCTCACGTTTCTCACGTTTGCCGGAACAGGCCTGGCCACGCGGGCGCTGGCGCTCGAAATATGCGACGGCGCAGTATCGACGCTGGCCGGATGCGCGTCCATCTTTTCCGGATTTGCATTGTTTACCGGATACGAGCGGTCCGCGTTCCCTGAGTTCATGGGCGGCGTATGGCTGCCGCTGGTGCTGCTGTTCGCGCTGCGCGAGCGGGATGATTCAGAAACACAACCTGGGATATTTCGGCGCGCGTTGGACGGATCGACTGTGCCGCTGGCGCTGGTGCTGGGCTGTGCGTGGCTCTCGAATGCGCCGCTGGGAGTGATTGCGAGCTACCTGCTGGCGGCGGTTGCACTGCTGGCGTCCGCGCTGCGCAGGTCGTGGGCGCCGCTGGTGCGTGCGGCGGTTGGGGCGGCGCTGGGAATGGGAGTGATTGCGGCCTATCTGCTGCCGGCAGCGCTCGAACGGGCATGGGTGGATATTCGCCAGGCCTACCAGGACCCCGGCTACAACTTCGAGAACAACTGGGCCTTTGCGCGCCATGCCGATCCGGCGCTGGCGCTGCACGACCAGGTTCTGCGGCAGGCTTCAATGATCGGCGTCACGATGATTGCCGTGGCCCTTGCCTCTCTGTTTGTCTGCTGGCGGCGCGGGGTATTGCGTGCGCAAAGGTCGAATGCACTGCGAGGCTGGTGGATCGTGCTGGCGGCGATCCCGGTGGTAGTGCTGATTCTGTTGTTTCCGGTGTCGCGTCCGCTCTGGTACGCACTGCCGGAGTGGCGGTTCCTGCAGTATCCGTGGCGCTGGCTTGAGGCTGTAGAAGCGCCCATGGCGATCTTCTTTGCGGCAGCGGTGTGGCCAACACGCATGCGCTGGCGCAGGGCGGTTGCCTTTGGTTGCGCGGCTGCATTTCTGGGCGCGCTGGCGTATACCAATGCGGCATTCTTCCAGGTTTGCTACCCGGAGGACACCGTGGCCTCCACGCTGGCTGACTACCGCACAGACGTGGGCTTTGAAGGCATGTACGAATATGCGCCACCGGATTCGGACCTCGAACTCATTCCCATGGGATTGCCGGCCGCGTGTCTGACGACCGATGCGAAGACGACGCTGGGCAAAGTGGATGACGACGGCGACCTGGTGTGGAGCGCAGACCAGCATAGCTGCGTGGCAACCTTTGCCGCGGCCGACACACCTCGATCGGACCCGGAGCATCTGCGGATTCATGCGATCACACCCGAGAGTGGCTACCTGGTGCTGCGGCTGCTCAACTATCCGGCGTGGCGGGTGTGGGTGAATGGGCGGCTGCTGACCGCGGAGCATGCAAGCGCGCTTGAAACCCGTGACGACGGGCTGATGGCGTTTGCGGTACCGCAGGGCCCGGTAAACGTGGACGTGGACTGGATGACTACACCGGACGTGACCGTAAGCCGTTGGTTAAGCGCGGTGTGCGCGTTACTGCTCGTATTTGTGTTCATTTTCGAGCGACGAAGCCGGCGGTAGTGGGTCAGTCTGAATTTACCCAACGTTGCGACATTCGCCAATCGCGTTAAACTTAGGCCATGCCTAGACGCTCAAGCAAGGATCACGATTTCGCCGTCAACGCCTTTCGAATAGTTGAGAAGGCCATTGGGGAGCACATGGACGGTACGCCTGTAGAAGACCCCAACGCTGGTAAGAACCAAGCAGCAGTAGCGCTCGGCAAACTGGGTGGCGCGAAGGGTGGCAACGCGAGAGCGGCGAGACTCTCGCCCGCGAAGCGAAAGGCTATTGCTAAGAAGGCTGCGCAGGCCCGGTGGAAAAACTCATAATCCCTGCCCATTATCCTCGGGGTCTGGAAATGCAAGAAGCATATTCTGGCCAAACCGAGGCGCCACCACGTTCAACTTCCCAATGAAATCTTGGTAGTCCTTGCTTAGCTTCATCAAGGCCACCACTGCGCCTAGGTGTTCAACGAGTTTCATATATCCGATATTTGAGGTTAGCCGCTGAAAGTATTTATGCGTAGGTCGCCCCGCGTCGTTTCTGGTTGCGACTCTTTTCAATTCAGCCAATACTCCTGGAGCCAACCTCCTGTAAACAATGTCATTTGTTAGGCACCCGAAATATTGGGGCCGCTTCACTGTGTCGGCTCTATAGTCCAAACCGCGAAGTTTAAACAGATACTCATAGAACTCTGGCTTAAATGTGCCTCGCACATAGGGCTGGAGTTCCTTCGCGATGAATGCCTCTAGAATCCGTGCCAATCCATCGACGGCTCTCTTCTTCTGGTATCCGGTTGCCTCGTCAATTAGGGCGATGATTCCAGTGTGCGCTAAGGCGCGCATGAGGATATCAGCGGACCGCGCGATTTCCTCTTGGCTATCCAAGAGTGCCCGTGAGTCCCTCGCTTTCAGGAATACATCGCAGATCATTGGATAAAGCTCGCCTCGTAATCCGAATGCAATTGCCCCGCTGCCCACCTTGTAGTGATAACGAGTATTGAGTCCTTCCCATAGTTCATCACTAATAAATGGGCGCAGATTCGCAGCGGATAGGATAGGTGGAAGATTCGCAATAGAGGAATCCTGCTTGGCGCGGCGCCAGTGGGAACCGCCACGCTTGCCGCCGAGCGACTTCACCAGTTCCCTCTCAGAGACAAGCCTGATTACCTCGCCTTCGACAACGACTACGGCGCAAGGAATGGTTTGGCCGATGATCGGCAGGTCACCGATTGCTTCTGGTTCATACACAGGATTACCCCTTACTGCAGCCCACCGCGCCTCGGCGCCGCTCTTCCCAAGTTTCTTGCGTTGAGCAGGAGTCAATTGCGCCATCCGAGCTTCGCCGGACCGCGCTCGTCCACTGGTGCCATTCAAGTCATCTTGCGGCATATTTTCACCTCGATAGTGCCAGCATATCATAAAAATACTGGTATAAATAAAGTTTATGCCAGTATTGACAATGGCGCCGCAGGTAAGCATAATGGTCAGTATGAAACAGCTTTCGACAGCCCAACGCGCACAAGTTGTACGGTGCCTCTGCGAAGGAAACAGTATTCGGAGCACAGTCCGGATCACCGGCGTGGCAAAGAACACCGTCACTAAGCTGCTTTGCGATATGGGCTGCGCATGCGCGGATTTTCACCATCGCGCAGTTCGGAATCTGACCGTACAGCGCCTCCAATGCGACGAAATCTGGAGCTTCGTTGGCGCGAAGAAAAAGAACGTGACATCCGAGCAGGAACAAGATGGTTGGGGCGACGTTTGGACATGGACTGCGATTGATGCAGATACGAAGCTGTGCGTAACCTACTTCGTTGGGGATCGCGGCAAGCATTCTGCGTTTGCCTTTATGCAGGATTGCGCATCGCGGATCAATGGTCGCCTACAGATCACCACGGACGCGCACAAGCCCTACCTGGCAGCGGTTGAGAAGGCTTTTGGCGGTGATGCCGACTACGCCCAACTACACAAAATCTACGGGGCGACGGAAGCAAATGAAGCGAGGTATAGCCCCGCAACGTGCATCGGATGCGAGATGAAGACCGTTAGCGGTGTTCCCGCTCCAGAGCATGTAAGCACCAGTTTTGTAGAGCGCCAGAATTTGACGATGCGTATGTCAATGCGACGGTTCACTCGCCTCACGAATGCCTTCTCAAAGAAAGTGGAAAACCACGGACACGCGGTTGCTCTCTATTTCGCTTACTACAATTTCGTGAGAGTACATCAGACATTGCGCGTCACTCCCGCGATGGAAGCAGGATTGACGGATCACGTTTGGAGCATGGAAGAGTTGATTTCGCTCATGCCCGCAGAGCAGCCAAAGAAGCGCGGCCCATACAAAAAGCGCGCTGCCTGAGGGCAAGGACGACTATAATTTCCGCACAATGAAAAGACTAGAAGATTTGGTCGGCGAAGAGGTCGTGCTTTATTGCAGGCAAGACCTAATTCAAGAAAACGCAGGCGTCTTGACAACGAGACTCGTTGCCGTAGAACCGAACGGAATCTGGATCGAAGGGCGAGCCTTCGCCAAATATTTAGAAGACAGATTCAAGCAGCTCGCCCCAAAGATGCCCATATTCTTTGTGCCATACGCACAAGTCGGCTGGATAATTGAAGGTGCAGATTATCCCTATCTTTCGGAGAAAGCTTTTGGAATATCTGAGTCTTGATCGACTCAGGAAGTTCCACGAATTGCATATACCCTCCTCATAATTTCAAACTGACCCACCACCAAGCCGGCCTGACGCTCGTCTATCATCCTGACGCTCGTCTATCATGAAGAGTATGCCAGTTGACGTGAAATCTCTTCTGCAAGAGGGCGTGGAACTCACGGATCGGGCGCTGGAGGCGCTGATTCCCAGCGTCGATACGGTTCCGGCGTCGATTCACGGGGCCATGCGCCACTCCACGTTTGCGGGCGGCAAGCGGCTCAGGCCAGTGCTGGCCATACAGGCGGGCGTGACGATAGCCGGCACCATGCCCAGTGGAATCGAACGCCTGGGTGCGGCACTTGAGATGCTGCACACTTACTCGCTCATTCACGACGACTTGCCGGCGCTGGACAACGACGATCTGCGCCGCGGCCAGCCCACCTGTCACGTGGTCTTTGGCGAGGCCATCGCCATTCTGGCCGGCGACGCGCTGCAGACGCGGGCCTTCGAGGTGCTCGCCGGGCTCGATTCGCCGCCAGCGGCAACCGTGCAGATCATGCAGCTGGTGTCAAACGCCGTGGGCACCGTGGACGGGATGATTGGCGGGCAGGTTCTGGACATCGAGAGCGAAGGCCGCAAGCCGACGCCAGAGCTGGTGGAAGCGATTCATCGCGCCAAGACGGGCGCGCTGATCCGAGTGAGCGTGGTGGCGGGCGGGGTGTACGGGGGAGCGAATGCCGACGACGTGGCGCGGCTCGACCAGTTCGGGCGCAAAGCCGGACTGGCGTTCCAGATTGTCGATGATGTGCTGGACATGACGGTCGACTCGGCACAGCTCGGCAAAACGGCAGGCAAGGACCAGGCGACGGAAAAGGCCACGTGGCCGGCCGTCTACGGCGTGGAGCAGAGCCGGCGCGACGCGGCCCAGTTGATCGAAGAGGCCTTTGCGGCGCTCGAGCCCTACGGGAGCCGGGCGGACGGGTTGAAATCGGTGGCGCGGTACCTGGTGGAGCGGAAGAACTGAGAGATGCTCTCGGAAGCCGACATCGAAACTGCCCTGCGCGATTGCGTCGACCCGGAGGTAAAGCTGAACCTCGTCGACCTGGGGCTGATCTACGCGATCGAGACGGGACCCGATCCGGATTCGACGCCGAAGTGGCCGCGGCAATGGGTGAAGGTGACCATGACGCTGACTACGCCGCAGTGTCCGGCTTCGGGGCTGATCTTTGAACAGGTGCACAACCGGCTGGCTGGGATTTCGGATATCAGCACGGTGAAAGTGGACCTGGTGTGGGAGCCGAAGTGGACGCCTCACCGGATCAGCGAGGCGGGGCGGAAACAGCTAGGGATTTAGCCTGACCGCGCACAAGGCTCGACTCCATTTCAACGGACGGAGTGGCCTGCCAGGTCTCAGAAGCGAGACCTGGGGCGCCCATTTTTTGTGGAGTTGGCCGGATTGCGGCTGCGCTTCAGCTCGATTTCGACATGATTTGGTGCAGGCGCTCGCGCTGCGCGGTTACGTCGTCAAGAGCAGCCTGTACGCGGCCGAGCATGGCCTGGGCTTCAGCGACGTAGGCGGGCAACACATTCCACCAGGCGCGAACCGCTTCCTTCTGGTCAAGCATGGCCAATGCAGTGCCTGTGGCCGCGGTGACCAGGCCGGCGCGGCGGTTGCCGCTTACCAGCAAAGCTCCGCCGGCGGCCAGAGTTCCGGCTGCAAGCATCGAGACCCAGCTCATGGATTTGGGGCCGCATCCGTGCGGCGCGCGTTCAGAGCTACCCGCAGGCTTGGAGAGAGGAACAACCACCATTGTTACTCCTTACAGTTTCATGATGCCGGTTTGTGCCGTGTGGGCGGACTCACAAGTATGCCGCAAAACCTGTGGCGAACGCGAATTTTTGCCGACGCAGGAATCAAGGGAGTTCCCGCTACCATCTTCTCGTGAGATGCGCGGAACTCAGTCGAGGTCGAATTCGCGCAGGGGCCTGCCTTCGGGAGCGTCCTTAGCCTTGCGCAGCGCTTCGGCAAACTTCTTTTCGAGCAGATCGGCCTTGTTGCGCTCGGCGTCTATAGACTGGCGAAAGATGGACTCCTTGCGCTCGTCCTGCTCGCGCATGGCTTTTGCGGCCATCTCCAGATCCTCGAAGGTACGCTTGCGCGGCGCGGAGGTGTGACTCACCACCAGGCCTGTGGCTCCATCGATCTTGAGCATGGCCCCGCAATCGGGACATGCAACCTCGAATACTTTGCTCTTTGCTGCAGCCATAACAAAAAGCATTGTAGGCGGTTCAAGGGGGGCTTGCACAGCCTGAGCGATGGCACGTGGCGCCTTGCCGCTTGGGCAAAGCGCGGCATCGCCACTGCCAGGACCGAGCCCGATCGGCACACACGCACCGCGATCCGGCAAATCCGGTTGCCAGAATATGAGCATCGGTCCATCATTGAGTGAGAAGTTCCTCACCCGCTTTGACGCCAGGTCGCACGTATCCAGTTTCATTGGAGCACGGCCGGTAGATCGAAGTCCTGAATTGGGCCCTGAAATGTTTTGAAGAAATATGAAGGCGCGCCATGTCTTTCCCCCCCAGAGATTTGTATCTCTTTGACGAGTTCGAGCTGAGCCGTTCCCGGCGCACGCTGGTGAGAAACGGCCAGCCGGTTTCACTCTTACCGAAGACATTTGAAGTGCTCTCCTGCCTGGTGAGCAATCCCGGGCGGATTGTGGCCAAGGATGAGATTCTCAAATCGGTCTGGCCCGAGTCGTTTGTCGAGGAAAACAACCTTACCCAGCACATCTCGCTTTTGCGCAAGGCGCTGGCCGATCGCGCCGGCTACATCATCACGATTCCGGGCCGCGGGTACCAGTTCACAGCGGATGTGGCGGCGGAGCCTGAGGCAGATGAGGCTGCGCTGCGGGCACAGGGCAATGGTGTTGCGGCGGGCACCGCCGAGCCAACTATCGGGGGATTTGTCGAGCGCCGGCGGCAGCATGTCGATGGGCATGCTCAGGCCGCGACACCCGCGTTCGTTCCGGCCGTGTCGCGCTGGCGCGGAGTTCCACGCTGGGTCTGGCTTGGCGTTGCAGTTGTGGCGCTCTCAACCGCTGCTGCGGGTGGATTGGCAGCGTGGATGCGGTGGGAGCATCCCCCGACGCTGCGCCGGGTGCTGGTGGCCGACTTCGCCAACTCGACCGGTGACGCGACCTTCGACCATACGCTCAAGCGCGCCCTCGAGATCGACCTCGAACAGACGCCGTATATCGACGTGATGGGTGAACGCGAGGCCGTGAACACGCTTGGGCTGATGGGGCGCAGCCCAGACACCGAGCTTTCACCCGACGTGGCGCGCGAGATATGCGAGCGCAACAACCGTCAGGTGCTGCTGACGGGCAATATCCTGCCCGTGGGACGCGACTATCTGTTGACCGTGGAGGCCACCGACTGCGAGTCAGGCGGGAAGTTGACTGCGGCCAAGGCCGAAGCGGAAAGCAAAGAGAAGGTGCTGGCCGCGCTGGATGAAGTGGCCGGCCGGGTGCGCCGGGGGCTGGGCGAGCCAAATGCGACGATCGAGAGCTATGAAGTGCCGATCATCCAGGCGACGACCGCATCGCTCGATGCGCTGCGGTCCTACTCGATCGGCCAGTCGATGGATGCGCAGGGAAAGAACGAGACCGAGACGCTGCCCTTCTACGAGCGCGCCATTGAGTTGGACCCGCAGTTTGCCATGGCCTATGGCGCGATCGGCAATGAATATTACAACCTGAGCGAGCCAAATCTTGCCGCGCAGTTTTACAAAAAAGCATTTGACCTGAGCGACCGGGTGAGCACGAAAGAAAAGCTGGTTTTAGCGGCCCATTACTACTCCGAAGGCCAGCAGGATATGGAGCGGGGCATCAACACCTACCGGCAGTGGACCGAGACGTATCCCAACGACTGGGTGCCGTGGGTTGACCTGGCCAACGACTACACGCAGATCGGCCAGTACACGCCGGCCATAGCGGCAGGCCAGCAGGCGCTGCGGATTCAGCCGGACCGGGCTATCAACTACAGCGTGCTGGCGCGGGCGCTGAAGCGCGCCAGCCGCTTTACAGAAGCGCGGCAGGTGGGCGCGGCCGCGATCGCCCGCGGCAAGGATTCGGCCGGGCTGCATGCGTCGCTCTACGAAATGGCTTTAGCCGCGCACGATACGGAGGCTGCCGCGGCCGAAACGCGATGGGCCGCGGCGAACAGCAGCGGATGGTATGGATGGTACTTCCTGTTTCTCGAAGCGGAACAGGCGGCGGCGGCCGGCAAACACACACAGGCGGAGAGCCTGTTTCGCAGTGCATGGGAGGCTGCGGAGCACCAGAGCCTTGACGAAGCCGCCGACGACATCCTGCAGGATCAGGCCTCGTTCGAGCTGAGCATTGGCTTGCCGCAGGCGGCGCGCGCCGTGCTCAATCGCGTTCACGATCCCAACGTCGATTCGGCCGACCTTGCGATTGTGCGCGCGAAGCTGGGCGACCTGTCGGCGGCGGAACGGTTCCTGGAGGCGCACGGCGCCAGTGCGTCCCCGGGCACGCTGCTGGCCAACGTGGACCTGCCACGGGTACGCGCCAGCGTGGCGATGGCCCATGCCAAGCCACTGGACGCGATTGCGGCGCTCGAACCGGCGCAGCCTTACGAACTGGCCAGCTACGCCGTACCCGAACAGCGCGCCGAAGCGTGGCTCAAGGCAGAACGGCCGGAGATGGCAGCCGAAGAGTACCGGAAGATTCTGGCCAACCGGGGCATCGATCTGCTCTCGCCGCTGTATCCGCTGGCGCATCTGGGACTGGCGCGTGCCTGCCTGCGCCAGAAGAAAATTGCCGAGAGCCGCGCCGAGTATGAGAGCTTTTTCGCAGCATGGAAAGATGCCGATAGCGATGCGCCGGTGCTGAAGCAGGCGCGCACTGAGTACGCGCGGTTGAACCCGAAATAATCGCGCTCTACCGGCCGCACACACGCACAGAGAACGGCCAGCGCACAAAATGGCCTTGCCGCCACGCTGGCGCTGGCGGTGCGAAGACTGCGGCAATCAAGCCGATCGTCTCCACGATCTTGCCCGCTTGACACAGACAAGGTGCGCCGCTAAAGATGATTGCGCCGGAATGCAGAGCAGATCGCTTTGCTTTCACGCCGGCACGGCAGCGCTTGCGGCGCCGACCTCATTTTCAGGGAAAAGACATGCAATCTCGAATGGCTTATCGGCTGGTCTGGTTCGGAGCCCTGCTTGCGCCCTGCGTGCTCGCGGCC
>Ga0335075_10015713_pt1 | contig 11337 bp, 9 predicted proteins | sample Lox_Sample_24_FD_206723 | JGI IMG/M metagenome (GOLD analysis project Ga0335075, IMG submission 206723) | Soil microbial communities from Loxahatchee National Wildlife Refuge, Florida, United States - Lox_Sample_2.4 | ecosystem: Environmental > Terrestrial > Soil > Wetlands | place: USA: Florida...
GCGGCGCGGGTGCGGCCGCCGGGCGGAGCTTAGAACGAACGGCGGCTTGCGGCTAGTCAAATCGAAAGAGCAGGGAGATTCAGAACTCGACGTGAAAGCGGAGGCCGGGAACGGTGACCGGGCCGCGAGCTTTGTTGTAGCCGGGATTATTGACGTGCTGAAGATCGAACGAGGCGAAAAAGCCGCGCCAGAGATGCGCGGTGTAGAAGCCTTCGAAGATTTTTTCGTGGCCATAGGTGAGGCCGCCATCGCCGAGTAGGAAACCGAGGCCGCCGAGAGCCAGATATTGCTGGTGGGCCGCGACGATGCCGTTCATGGCAAACACGGCCCCGGCGCGGTCGTTTTTTCGCTTCCAGGAGCCGCCCGTGGCGAAGCCGCCGAGTTCCAGCGCGCGGTCCACTTCGGTGTAGGCGAAAGATTCGTTGCGGCCGTCACTCCATCCGAGGCGGCCGAAAGCAGAGACGGGGCCGAAGAGGCTCTGCTCGAAATTCAGTCCGAAGCCGTATTTGTGGCGGCCTTGCCGGCGCGTGGCGGTGATGTCCGGAGTGGAAGTCTGGCCGTCGAGATATTCGTCGATCGCCTGTCGGTAATTGCCCATATTGGCGTGGTTGAGGTAGGCGAGAAGGCGAACGGCGCCCGCGCGATGGAGGAGCGCCTTGCCTTGGGCGTCGAATTCCAGGTTTGCGGCGCGGGCGCGGGCGATATCAGCGTCGAGATTAATGCCGTTGGCGACTTTGGGCATGAGCGTTTCGGCAAATCGCGCGGTGAACCAATGGTCGTCGTATTCGAGGATGACGCCGTCGGTGTAGCCGCGCGTATTGGCGGCGTAGTCGTAGGCGCCGTTGTTGTCGACCGTCCAGTTGAGGAACTGCAAATGACTGTCGGAGCCGTAGGTGTTCAAATCGAAAAAATCGACCATGCCGAATTTGCCGAACCGCAGCTCGATGCGCCGGGCGGGAAGAGAAGTGGCGAATCCGAAGGGACCGCGTTCCGCCTCGACGCGTTCGCTGCTAAGCGGAATGATCTGGCGGATCATGATGCGGGCAATGTAAGGCACGTCACCTAGCTCCGGATTGCGAACGACATCTAGGTTAGTGAACCCCGCCAGCCCTTGAGCATCACTGATGCCGTGGCCTCCGGCGCTTTCGATATCCAGGAGAACTTCGGTGGTTGATGTGAGTTCATAGCCGAGAAATAGCGTGTAGACCTTAGAGGTGGCGTTTTCGGCGTAGGGATGAAGGCTATGCGGACCGCTATAGGCTGCGGGGAACGCTCCGTGCCATTGGAGAACGATATTTGCCTGGCCGGAAATCCAATAGCGGCTGGTCTGCGAGTGGGGGAAGAGAGTGAATGAATCCGAATTTTCCTTCGAGGAATCCCGCGAGCCAGCTGATGGATCCGGATTATTTTCAGCAGGTGAAACGGAAGCCGCCGGCGCGGAAGACAGGGCCGGCGGATTGGCGGATATGAATTGAGCGAACGTCTGTCGAGGAACGACGAGACACACCGACGCCAGACACAGGAATGGCAGGACGAATTTGCGCACGCACGTCAGCATGTGTCGATTGCAGAAGAACGCCGCGATATCTATCGGGTTCCATGCCGCTACCATAAACCGGAAACTGTAGTCCAAGCAACATTAAAGGAATGTAAAAGGCGGATTTCGGTCGCCACCGGCTGAAAAATATAGTGGCCCGGCCCGATTGGGGCAAGGCATCCTGATTGCCGGAAGTGGACATCTTTAGTAGTCTCTAGGTTTGCGCCAATGGCGCCAGACCAATCCTACACGTGCAGGGGAATGAGTTTTGCGGTCTATCTCGAAGCTATCACTTTGGGCGTTGCTGATCGTCACGGTTGTGCTGCCATCCTGCGGCGGGTATATCAACAACCCCGCGCCAGTTCTGAATTCGTTGAGCCCGGACAACGACGATGCGCAATCGCCGCAATTTAACCTGACGCTGGTCGGCAATTACTTCACGCCTTCTTCTGCGGTGATTTGGAACAACCCTGCCTCGACATCTGTGACGCTGCAATCCGAATTTGTAGATGTGCAGCACATGACAGCCATCATTCCCGCTGAGCTAATCCAGAACCCGGGGGTGGTGAGCGTAACCATCTTCACGCCCCAACCGGGCGGCGGGACATCCATTTCGCAGACCTTCACAATCAATCCGCGGCCGAGTCCCGTGCCGACCATTAGCTCGATTACGCCGACGACAGCAGACGTCGGAACAACGTCGGTGACAGTGACGATCACAGGAACCGGATTTGTGACCCAGTCGGTGGTGGAAATCAACGGCACGAATATGACAACGACGGTGAATGGCTCGACGTCGATTCAGGTGACTCTGCCAGCTTCCGTGCTGACGACGGCTGGCCCATTGCCCATCGTCGTCTTGAATCCGCCGCCGGGGGGAGGAGCGTCCGATCCCTATTATCTGAATCTGGAAAATCCGGTGCCGCGCCTGAGTTCTATCTCACCCACAGGTGCCACTGCGGGCTCGAGCCAGACGACTCTGACAATTACGGGCAGCAGTTTTACGCTTAGTAGCGAGGTTTTAGTCAATGGGACAGCCGTGTCGACAACGCCGGGAGGAGACACCGGACTGTCCGCAGTGGTTCCTGCGTCGTTCCTTTCCGGAGGAACAGTCTTACAGATTTCCGTGCTGAATCCGGCGCCCGGCGGTGGGACATCGAACATTGTCACGTTTGCGGTGAACGCAACCACGACAATGGGGCTGCCGGCGATCGTGGATTTGGCGCCGGACGGCAGCCAGGCCGTCAGCGGCATCTGCGGAACGCAGGCGAATTGTACGAACCTGAGCAACGGCCTCGAGCCGCTGACGACTTCCGGCCCGTCCGCCAGCCAGACGGGACAGTACGTGGTGTTTGCTTCGACTTCAGACAACTTGGTCCTGAACGACGCGAGCCCGCAAAGCCAGGTGTACTTCCGGGATACCTGCTACAACTCCGGGGCGACCTGCGCACCGCTCACGACTCTCGTCAGCGTCGATCCAAACGGAAACGCGGCCGATGGACCGAGCGCCGAGCCTTCGACAGATACGGGAGGCGAGCATGTCGCGTTCAGTTCGCTGGCGCAGAATCTGGTGACGGGCATCGAGGTGACAGGAACGCACCGGCAGGTATACTGGACGACGCCGTGCAAAACCGCGACAGGCTGCACGAGCATCACCACGGCGCTGGTTTCGCAATCCGCGGACGGTTCGAGCGAGGGCAACGGAGACAGCTACGATCCGGTGATCAGTCCGGATGGACGCTATGTGGCGTACGTCTCACTCGCCACGAACTTGGCGTCGAACGTGAACGCCGACGGCGTCACGCCGCAGGTGTACGTAACGGATACTTGCGAAGGCGCAGTCAGTGCGGGATGCTTCCCAACGACGTATCTTGTTTCGACGCCGGACGGCACAACTCCGGGAAACGGAGCGAGCAGCCACCCCGCCTTATCGAGCTCCGGACAGTATGTGACGTTCACATCCACAGCCACCAACCTGGGCTCGCAAGCGCCCAACCCACAGCAGGCGCCGAACGTTTTCGTGCGCCAAATCTGCTATTCCACGCAGACGACGTGCACTTCGACCTCGACGACGCTGGCCTCGACTCCCGACGGGCAGGCTCCTGCAAACGGCGCCAGCGATTTCTCGGTGATTTCGAGCAACGGGCGGTTTATCGCTTTCCAATCCACGGCGACAAACCTGATCATCGGCGATGGTCCTACGCAGCAGATCTACGTCCGCGATACTTGCCTTTTGGACACGACGAGCACCACGTGCACGCCCACCACCTATCTGGTTTCCACCGTCGATGGCACGACCCCTGCAAACGGCCTCAGCGAGCGTCCCACCATGAGCACCACCGGGCAGTACATGGCATTTGCGTCCCTGGCGACAAACCTTTCGCCGAATACGGCCAACGGCGTCGAAAATATCTTTGCGCGCAATACGTGCCTTTCGGTGACGATCACGACTACGAACACGTGTACTCCGTTGACCGTGCTGGTAAGCCAACCGGCAGGGACGCAACCGCCACCTGCCAACGGAAACAGCCTGATCCCGTGGATCGGCGGGGAAGGGCACAATGTCGCGTTCCTGTCGTTCTCTTCCAACCTGATCGCCAACGATGTAAACGGCGCGAACGGCATCGGCGACATCTTCCTGGGAACAACCACTTTCTAGCAGAGGTCCGACGCCGGGATCAGCGAGCGGACTGGTGTGCCATGCGCGCGAGCACCGCGGCACGAGTGGCCGCAAGCGTGAACGTCAGCGATTCGCGCGGAACGCTTTCGACGAACGGCCCAATCATCCATCCGAGACCGAAAGGAATGTCACGCGTGAGAGAGACCGACTGCGATTCCACGTACGTCCCTCCGTCTTTCTGCTCGAATTTCCAATAGGTATTCATTCCCCAGAGGAAGCCATTGTCCTGGCCCGGAGGATCGAGGCGCTCGGTGGGAGTGCCAGCGTTTTCCACCTGCTGAATGCGCGTTGCGCGGGACCAACTGGCGGCGCGAGTCGCGGAGATTGTCTCGTAATGAACTTCGTGCTCCGTATCCAGCACGACGGTGATGATTTTCGTTTTCTGCAGGCGCAAATAGATGTCGAAATCGTCGCCGTTGCGATGAAGCAGTCTTGAGCGAACGACATCCGGCTGAAAATAAATCTGGTGGTGATCGTAGTCCTGTTCGAGAGAGAGCGTTTCTTCCAGCGTTGCGCCGGGGATGAATACGGTTGCAATCCAGTGATGAATGATTCCGCCGGGAACGGCGATTGGCCTGCCGCCATCGAGCGTCGCCATTTCTTCAATCACAACATTACCCGCCCGGAGGCTCGCATAATCTGCGTTCCGCGGCGAGGACGGCAGCGTGTCGATCCAAAGAAAGGGGCCGGAGGCCGTCAACTGCGACTGGAATTTTTTCTGGGTCAAGGCGGCATAGCGGTCAAAGGCTTCTGAGGTGCGAGGCCCCAGAGCGACTGTCGGTGCGGCAATCGCCGTCCGAGGAAGAAGCGCCATGACGACGATGAGCAAGGTTGCTATGGACACCCTCGTGAGGCTGCCTGAAAAACACTTCATTCGCCGCTTCTCCCCTTCGACGGCACGCGTTTCAAGCCGCTTTTCGGGCGCTGATTTTATATAGGAGGCAATTCCAGAGCCAGGAGATGCCGCAAGCGTCGGGAGGAAGGATGGAAAGAAATGTATGTAAATTGGACGGGCTGGGAAGCGTGCCACGGCCCCTTTTCTGTGGAACCGTCGTCCCCGCATCGCAGCTCTCAGCCCGCACGAAGAGTTTGCGGGACCGAGCTGCGGGCAGACCATGGCTCGCCGGGGGCAAATTTTCGGTACGCGGGTATTAGTACCCGCCCATCGGAATGGGGGCAAATAGGGCGTCCTGACCGGAGTTCCATTCCCCTTGACAATCTACAAGAGGGCGTGGATGCTCTTGTAGATTTGCTAGGGGAAGATACCCGCTGGAGGAGACGTTGAGCCCGTCCGCTGAACTGCTGCAAGGAACTTTGGACCTGTTGATATTGAAAACTCTGGCGCTCGAACCGATGCACGGCTGGGGGATCGCGCAACGCATCCAGCAGGTGTCGCGAGACGCACTGCAGGTTCAGCAAGGCTCTCTCTATCCGGCGCTTTACCGGCTGGAGCGGCGGGGGTGGGTTCATGCCCAATGGGGCGCTTCGGAAAACAACCGCCGCGCGAAATATTACTCGCTCACGAAGACAGGACGTTTGCAATTGGAGAGGGAATTGGCGAATTGGGAGCGCCTGTCCTCCGCCGTGGCGCTGATTTTGCAGCGCGCCTGAAATCGCGATGGCGCGGCCGGTTTTGCAGGACGCGGAACAATTGAAGGAAACCATTCGTAAGGAATGACAGGAACCATACGGGCAAAACGCCGGCGGAATCGCGATGGCTCCATCCAACGCCCGGACGAGGAATCATGAGCGAGACGCGGCAGCCGAAAACGAGGAGAAACTGGGAAAGCGAAATGGGCGAAGAGCTGCGATTCCATATCGAGCAGCAAACTGCCGCCAACGTGGCGGCGGGAATGACGCAGGAAGAGGCGCGGCGGCAAGCGCTGCTGCAATTCGGCGGCGTCGAAGCACTGAAAGAAGAGTGCCGCGAGGAAAAGCGCGGGATATGGCTCGAAACACTGTGGATGGACGTGCGCTTCGGCGCGCGGATGCTCCGTAAGAGCCCTGGCTTCACTCTCGTGGCGGTGCTGACGCTCGCGCTCGGCATCGGCGCGAACACCGCAATTTTTAGCATCATCAACGGCGTGCTGCTGCGGCCTCTGCCGTTTCGTGATCCGGGAAGACTCGTTTCGCTGCGGCAGACCGAAATTTCTCCCGGCGATTTTCCTCTCACCGGCGCGGATTACCTCGACTGGCAAGCACAAAACCGCACACTGAAAGCAACAACCCTGTTCGACTACACGCATGGATTCAACGCGAGCGGCGCAGGTGAACCCGAAGCGGCCGCCGTGGTCCCGGCACAGGCGAATTTCTTTTCCGTGTTGGGAGTGCAGCCGCTGCTCGGCAGGGGATTTGCCACTGGCGAAGACGCCGCGGGGAAAAATCACGTGGCAGTGCTGAGCCACGGCTTCTGGAAGCGGCACTTCGGCGGGCGCAGCGACGTGCTGGGCCGTTCGCTTGAGCTGAACGACGAAGCCTATACCGTGATCGGCGTGATGCCTGACTGGTTCCGGTTTCCCGCCGCGACCGATTTGTGGATCCCGATCGACATGTCACCCAAAAGTCTGACGCCGCGCGGAAGCCACCAGTACAGTGCGGTCGGACGGCTGCGCGAGGGCGTGACACCGGAACAGGCCCAGGCGGACCTGGCGGGGATTGCCAAACGGCTCGAGCAGGTGTATCCGGACACGAACGACAAGGTTGGTGCGGTCGTTATTCCTCTCAAGGAACAGCTCGTCGGGGATACGCGCACGCCTCTGCTGGTCTTGCTCGGTGCCGTGGCGCTGGTCCTGCTGGTGGCATGCGCCAACGTAGCCAACTTGATGCTGGCGAGGGCCACGCGCCGCTCGCGCGAGATTGCCGTGCGCGCCGCGCTGGGAGCAGGACGGCGTCGAATCATTCAACAATTACTCACGGAAAGTTTGCTCCTGTCCGTTGGGGGAGCAGCAGTCGGATGCCTCGGAGCGGAGTGGTTCGTCCGGCTGGCGCAATCGGACACAAGCCCGCTGCCGGCGGCGCAGGTGATTCGCCTCGACACACGCGTGCTTTTGTTCACCATCGGCGTGAGTGTGCTGGTGGCAATCCTGTTCGGACTGGCACCGGCGCTGCAAGCAGTGAGAGTGAACTTGAGCGAGGAATTGAAGGCCAGCGCTGCTTCCGTGCTGAACGCCGGCGGCGGCAGGAGAGCGCTCCGGGACAGCCTGGTGATCGCCGAGATGGCTGTTTCCCTGGCGCTGCTGCTCGGTGCGGGCCTGCTGTTGCGCAGCTTCGCGAACATGCGCAACACGCGGATTGGAGTGGAAACGCAAAACGTGCTGACCGCTCGGCTCGTGCTGCCGCCTTCGAAATATGCGAATTTGCAGGCCCGGGAAGCTTTCTACGATCAGCTCCTCGACCGGATGAAGCAAATTCCCGGCGTCGAGACGGCGTCGGTATCGATGGCGATCCCTTTGATGGGAGGGAGCAACGGGACAGTCGATATCCAGAGCGGCATGAACCCGGCGATGGCGGACCAGTTAGTCGAATACAATTTCATTTCTCCGGATTACTTTCACGCCTACCGCATTCCGACTGTAGCCGGGCGAATTCTCAACGAGGAAGACGAGCAGCGCGCCGCCGCGATCGGCGCGAAAGTGGAAGCTCCCCAGGCGGATCAATCCGCGTCCGCCGATCTCGCGCTGGACGTGGTCATCAGCCAGGGAATGGCCCGTGATTTCTGGCCGCGTGAAGACGCATTGGACAAGACGTTTACGGCCGCCGGCGTGAAGGTCCGCGTGATCGGCGTCGTGGGCGACGTGAAGGAATGGAGCGACATTCGCCATGCCCCGGTTCCTCAGGTCTATTTTCCGGTTGGCTGGTTTTACGGCCGCACGGGCAGTTACTACGTGACGGTGAAGACGCGCGTCGCTCCCGCGAGTCTGACGAACCAGATCCGCAGCCAAGTGAGCCAGTTGGATAGCGGCCTTGCGCTGTTTCACGTGCGGACGATGGACGATGTGGTGAGCGAAGTCACGCAGGGTACCGCGTATCAAACCGCGCTGCTCACGGTTTTTGCGGCGCTGGCTCTGCTCCTCGCCGCATTGGGAATTTACGGCGTGATGGCCTACGCCGTGACGCAGCGGCGTCACGAATTCGGAATCCGCATGGCGCTGGGCGCGGAGCCGGGGGACGTGCTGCGCATGGTGCTGATGCAGGGTACGCGGCTGGCGCTGGCCGGAGTGCTTCTAGGCGCGGCAATCGCCCTGGCGATGACGCGGCTGATTGCGACCCTAGTGTTCGGCGTCAGCGTCCACGACCCCGGCACTTTCGCCGCCGCTTCGATTCTCTTGCTCGCCGTAGCGCTCGCCGCCTGCTATTTGCCCGCACGGCGCGCTATGCGCGTGGAGCCAATGACGGCGCTGCGATACGAATAGAGGATCGCTTTCCTTGGGTTGCCGGCTTTCGCGTTAATCGCTCGATTTCTTGCGTGGGATTACTTCCAGACGCACTTCGGTTTGTTTGCCGGTTTTTACTTCCACGTTGTGCTTCCAGGCGCTCCATTCGCCGTCGGAGTAGGCGCGCACGTCGTAGTAGCCTTGCGGAAGTTGCGGGAAGAAAAATCGTCCGTGATAATTCGTCAGAGTTGTCTCGGGCTCGGTTCCATCCGCGCCCTGCAGCGTCACGCGCGCGTCGGAAACGGGCGTTCCTGCGTGATTCACCACCGTTCCCGCGACCGTGCCCACCCCTTTTTCTCCTGCGCGGACGGCCTCCTGCGGCAGCGTCACAAAAAAGGACAAGACCAGCGTGGCCACCAGAAGAAACGCCGCCGCACCGAGACGCCCGCGCCCACTCTCGAGTAACTCGTGCGTCATTGCGCCTCCAGATGGAGCGTCACTTCGGTCGTCTTCTTCGAGCGGATGACGACGTTCCTATCCCAATCCGAGAAGGCCCCATTGGCGTAAGCGCGGAGGTCGTATTGACCTGTCTCGTAGCGAACAAACTCAAACCTGCCTTCGCGGTCGGTACGTGTGGCGTGCGGATGAAGGCCGTCGGCGGTCTGGATGAAGACGGTCGAGTCGGCCACCGGCTTGCCGTGCGCGTTGAGCACCGTTCCGGAGATGTTGCCGACAGGTTCGCGGCCCTGCGCACCCGCGGACAGGATGAGAACCGCAGCGAAAAGAGCCGAACAAACGAAACGGATCAGAAGAGCTTTCACGGGACACCTCCACGTCGTTGTTTTATCCGTTCATGTTAATCCGTCGAGTAGATGGATATGGGCGCCGCGGCCGGATGTTTTTCGCAAGCGACACCTGTACGCGAGGACAAGTGTTTGGCCTCCGTGCTCAGTACTTGTAGTGGCGGCTGGCGGCGGCGTGGGCGGGCTGGTCCTGGCGGCCGGTATCCGGGTTGATTCCCTTTTCGAGGGCGATGAAATAGTTGAGCAGTTGGAGAGGAACCAGATGAACGAAGGCGGAAAGCCATTCGCCGCATTCCGGCACAACGAGAATTTGTTCGGCCGAAATATCTCGATTCGCGGAGGGCACGATGACGGCCGCGCGCAGAGTGTGAACCTCCCCCGCGGCAAGGAGGATTTGGCGCGCTCGCTCGTCTGTAGGCCTCCCGGTGAGCATTCCGATTAGAGCGCCTCGGGAATCAATCTCCGAGAAAGGTCCGTGCAGGACTTCTTCCGTCTCAAAGCCCTCCGCGGCGATGTAACAGCTTTCCTTAATTTTCAGCGCGATTTCGCGGGCCGTGGCCCATCCGGGCCCGGCGCCGAATATTTCGACGCGCGGGAGAGGCGCCACGCGGCGGGCCAACGCGCGAACTTCCGGCTCAAGGGCGAGCGACTGTTGCATCAAAGACGGGACACTGGCCAGCGCGTCGCGTGCCGCTAGCGCCGAAAGCAGGTTTTTGCGTTCGGCGAAACGCAGCAGCAGCAAAGCGGCCGCAGCCAGAGCCGTCGTGTAGCTCTTGGTGTACGCGAACGCCACTTCCTGTTCGCACGTTTCGATGAGGAAATCGGCCGCGCGGGCTCCTTCGCCGCAATTCTCACCGACGATCGCAATCGTCAGCGCTCCGGCTGCCTTGGCGCGATGAATCGCTTCGACAGAAGCGCTCGATGTTCCCGTGTGCGTGAAGAAGACGACCGCATCTTGCGAATCGAGCGCGAAAGGATGGTGCAGAAATTCAAACGACTGCTCAAATTGCGCGCGAAAACGCCCGCCGGTGAATTCCCGCGCCCACAGTTCCGCCAGGCGCGCGGCATGGAGCGACGTGCCGATGCCCACGAAGACGAGGCGCGATTTCGCCGCGGCGGCGTCAGCAACATTTTCAATGAGCGGGCGGCGCAAAAAAACTTTTTCGATCAGCGCCGGCTGCGCCATCACCGCGTCATACACGTAGTAGGGATGCGAAGTCCGGCGCTCGGCCATTTGCTTTTTCTCCGGTGGCAGTGTATTCGGAATGGGAGCGTTTGCGGGGACACATTGTAGCGGAACAGGAGCGGGAATGGCTCGTTACCTCACGCAACACACGCTGGCGTGCCTGACGCGCCAGGGAGCGGCGGAGCTGGCGCAGAGGCTGCACGGCGCGAAGCAGGTGGAGGCGCGCCGAGTGCTGGTGAACATGCAGGAAGGGAAGATGCTGGTGGAATTCGAAGCGCCGAGCCGCGAGGAGCTCGAGAAATTCCTGGCCCAGGAGAAATTTCACTTCGATTGGGCACTGCGGATCGAGCTGGAATCGACGGGTGCGGGGTTGCAGCCGGTTTAATGCAGCATCAAGCGTTCCTGCGAAGTTGCGGAGCGCACGCGGCTTCTTTTGCGGCCTTTTTCGATCAGGGGATTTCGTTATCCGGCACGCCGGCGTGCCGCGCCTGGTCCTGCAACGCGGCGATTTTCTGCAGAATATCCTCGCGCCGCGATTCCAGATCGTCCACTTGCTGCTGCCAGCTTCCGGGGCGGACTCCAACGTAAGGGCGCGAGGACGTGTTGGGGTCGTTGACCGTCCCGCCGCTGATTCCCTTTTTCAGCTCGGCAATTTTCGCGTCAATGGGCGGAATTTTTTCCTGCAATTTTGTGATCTGCTGGCGGTACCAGTAAGCGTCGCGACCACGCGAATTGGCTGCTGCGCCTTTGGAGTTGCT
>Ga0335075_10015714_pt1 | contig 11336 bp, 9 predicted proteins | sample Lox_Sample_24_FD_206723 | JGI IMG/M metagenome (GOLD analysis project Ga0335075, IMG submission 206723) | Soil microbial communities from Loxahatchee National Wildlife Refuge, Florida, United States - Lox_Sample_2.4 | ecosystem: Environmental > Terrestrial > Soil > Wetlands | place: USA: Florida...
GACACCACTACAAGCCCGGGCCTGCGAATTGATCCGCATGTTCCCAGTAACCGCAAAGTGATTCCTGCGCTATCTGTCTGGGAATCAGCAGAATACTCTTTCCAACCTTACGGAACTTCGGTTTAGAATCTGGTGGCCAGGGACGGGATCGAACCGCCGACGCCGGCCTTTTCAGGGCCGCCTACCGACAATGCTAAGTGGTTCGGAAACAAGGTCAAGCGTTTGAAATAGAGAGAGTTCCGGTGAATCGCATTTGGGATTGGTTGGGATGATTTGGGCCTTATTCGTATCCTCGATGTTCCCATATTGTTCCCATGCTCTTCGTCGGGTGTGCAGGAAGTCGATCAACCCAGAGGTCCGGAGGATCGCCAAGTCCCACCAATCCTATCTCACCTCATCCCGTCATGCCGTTCTTTACACCTGTGCGACCTTCCGAGGCAGTTGAGCGCGGAGGTTTGGCAAATGACAATACAACCGTTTGGCGCGATGCCGGGGCCGATGCCCCAGGAATGTCGATGGCCTGGACCGGTAGGTGGAGCACGCTCCACTTCCCGAGGATGGCAAGGAGCTGCAGGACGGCATCCCCGAGCGGAGTGGACACCGTGTACTCGACGTGTTTTATCTTCCCGCTCAGATCAGCTCGGGTGATGATCCCCTGTTTCTCCATGTCGTGCAGGCGCTGGACCAGCATCTTCTTGGTGGCCTGAGGAATGCGCCTGCGAACTTGGCCTAGCCGAACAGGGCCATCCATCAGCAACTGCAAGATTTGAATTTTCCACTTTCCACGGAACAAATCCAGCGTCAATTGGGCATCCGATTTTCGCGCGGCGGGTTGCCGGCTTGAATTAGGGCTTGGGGTATGCGCGATAAGGCTGAGAGTGGGCCGCTTCGGGGAACCCTCTGCAAAAGGTCCGGTGGCGCTCCGGCGATCATTCGTGATCACCGCGACCTTAGTCCGTCTTGATTGCGCCGACTCCGGCAATCTCCACCCCGTCTGCAGGAGGGATCATCCGCAGCCACCTCGCCGCCGCAGTCCTCCTACACTCACTAAAGGCACTCGACACGGTCGGTTTGGGGCATGGAGCGGGGCTTTCTCTTTGCGAGAATTTGCAGGTATGTTGCCTATAATGGCAACACTGGTGGTTAAATCCCCCTCCGGGCAGATGCTCGCAAATGCCGCCAAGCGAACCGCACTGGGAAGAGCTGACATGGAGTTGGGCCTGGTCGACGGGGCGCCGCGCTTCTGATCAGAGACTGGAGCCGGCCGCGAAAGCGGCGTGGCCGTACGCTCTCCTGTGTGCCTGGATTTATCTGAACGACCGCGATCTTGCACACGACCTGATGGATCATGCTGTCCGCAAGGCGGATGAATACCTTGGCCGCCATCCGAACCTGCCGGACGAGAAGCTCGTTGGGCATTTCAAGGGCTTCATTCGGCGCCGGGCGAAGCAAATCGCTCGGAAGCGCAGCCGGGAAATCGCTTATGGCTTGCTGCCAGACCTTGAGCACCTGCTCGTCGGGTCCTCGGGGCTCGAGCAGCAGGTGATCGCAAGGGAAATGCTCGCTCGGCTCTCGCCCTTCATTCAAACTGTCATTGATCGGCGCGACCTCGGTTACACCTGGCGGCAGATCGCCGCCGAGATGGAGATCGATCACACTGTCGTCCGCCGTGCTTATATTCGAGAGTTAAAATCTTTGCTGCGCGGTGTCTCCCCGTCCGGAGAATCTCCTCGATGAATCCATTTGGGCGTAAATCCTCGCGCGCCGAGGACCGGTTTGAGGCGTGGATCTCAGAGAAGCATCGGGAAAGAGTGCTCTCCGGCGAAACGGAGCCGGTTGGTCCATGTCCGGACGAGGCATTCCTGCACGGTCTGGCCCGGCGATCAAAGACGATCTCGCTGAGCGATCCGCGCATCGATCATGCCGCCAACTGCGCCATTTGCATGAATCGCATCCTGGTCATCCGCCAAGGCATTCGCTCAGAGAGGAAGAAGCTGACACTTGGCCTATCGGTTGCGTGCCTGGTCATCATTGTTGGATTGATCGTATGGTCTCAATATCGATTTGATCATCGGCAGACTGTAGCTATCGCAGCGCCCGTATCGAGAACCGTGGACTTGTGGAGCACAGGTACATACCGCGGCGAACAGCCTGGCCAGTTGCAGTCTGTGGTGTTGCCGGCGTCACTCGTGAGGCTCACGATTATCCTGCCCCGATTCAGTTCACCGGGGCAGTACCTCGTGGCGGTGACTCGCGATCAGAGCGGAAACGGCGTCATCGCGGAGGGTATTGCATTTGCAGGCGCAAGAAACGGACAAGATAAGATCTCTGTGGACATCGATCTCCGCAGAGCCAAAGCGGGCGCCTATTTCCTTTCCACGACTCACGAGCAGGATCAATCTGCATACTATTTCCCACTCCGCATCGAAAAGAGAGAAGCGCCGCAAAAGTGATCGACCTGACCATGCACACCCAGAGGTTTTTACAATACGGCCAAGGTGACTATAGGCTATGGAAAGCGAGGACTACAAGGACTCTGACCTGAAGAACTGCCCGTCGTCGACGTCGCCGTCGCCAACCTGGCTTGAGCAATATCAGGCCAGCTAACAGTCGGATTCGTCTCCTCTTTCTCGATAAGTGGCAATTGAATGTTACCCATCATCAAGAACAGCCCAAGGTTCACAGTGATGCTATCCCCGGAAGTTACAACCGTGAAATGCATACCTGCCATCGGCAGCGGTGAGTACTGGCCAAAACAGTTTGACGCCGCGGCTGTCAGACCCAGATCGAATGTTCCGGTGGCCCCCTTCGAGGCATACTGCGCCACGTTTGCCAATGCCACGTCCCGAAGCGCACGACCTACGATCGTGAGACAGCTCTCATCTAGATAGTATAACCCACCACCCATTCGGATTGGACAAGGTTCATTAGCATCTGCATGTATAACGTGAATCGCAACACCCGGAGCAGACTTGTCTCGCCAATACTTTGGCCATCCAAACGCTTGGCCCCCTAGCCGCCGTCCTATGCCAAGTGCAACAGGCACAGTGGGGTCTTTTCCGGGTCCAAAAGGCGACACGTCTATTGACGCCACATATTCACCACCCAGAACGGCGGCCAGAAGATCGACGTTCCTGGCATCCGGCTTTATCTTCCGCGCCGCGTCCAATAGTGTGGATCCCGATTGTGAGATCAGGTCAGTGTCTTGGCCCTGAGGCACTGGGACACCGTCGATAGCGAAGAAATACAACCCAATCATTGGAGCAGTTACCGGCGGCAGTTCAACGGATACTTTCGGGGGGCTCGTGCCGACCTGATCAGCCTTGGCGGCGCACGTCATCAACTTCAGCGCAGTACGACACACCTCGTGTGCGTCAGCTACGGCATTAGAATATGCTGTGAGAACATCCCTCTGTTTGGATAATGCGGCATCAGCTTCAGGCTCGCGAAAAAGCAGCCGCCGTTGATCACCTGATTGCATCAATGAACGCACATTGCTTAGTCGCCCAGCCGTTATAAGGTAGTCATTTTTCAATTCTTCCAGACGCTCCACGACTTGATCGTCTAGAAAATCTCCGTCCGGCATTCCGGGGAGCCTTGCGAGTTGATACTTTACCGGTTGCCCCTTAATTGTTATCTTGGCCAACGCTTCGCCGAGTTTGGCCGCAATTCCGTCCAATCCGTCGGCATCAGTAATTCCGAGCGCTGCCGCGGAAACCGGGATAGCGGCCTGATCGATACCCTCAGCATAGACGTCCAAAGAAAGGGCGCCTGCCTTATTAGCGGCGCTAATAGTGGCGTCACCTCCTAAGCTTGCCTTCGCCGATACGACACTGAGGCCGACATTGCCAGTAGCGCTACCGCTGTAACTGGTGAGCGACGTATTCATTGTTTTTGAAACGTGGATAACCACGAAGAGACGATACTCATAAAACTCGCTCTCAATGTAACGATCGCCGCAATCGAGACGGACCCGTGCGATTTGGTCAGGCGCACCCGATTGCATCATGCCGTCGTAGGGGGGATTCCATTTGACGTCATCAAGTGTACGCCCGTCATGTTGTCCATACGATTCGACAATAATGTCGAATGCAGAAGCCTTGCCGCTCTCTTCTTGGCCAAAGTGAAATTCTTCGCCTCCCCCTCCGAAGCCCAAGTAAGACGCTTCCGCTTTCTCGTCAATGTGGAAGGCCCTCTTGTAGTCATTTTCGGATGCCACAATGCTTACACGGGTAGAGGAGTCCGACGCGGGGAGTGGAGACTCAGTCCCGGTAATGCACGCGGACTTCGGGTGTTGGTAGTCATTACCTAGGATGCCTTTGCGCAGTGAATAACCAGCGAAAGGTGCATAATCCAGAAGTTGAGCGGGCACTTGGGGCGCGACGAGAAATAGCAAGAGCAGAGGCGCGATCCAGTTGAAAATACGTCGGACTGATATCCGTGCAGAGTGGCAGATGGTCATGGTTGCCCCCTCGGATTGATTAGGTCTTTATTGCATATCGATTCACGCAGCTATTCGACGCTGATTCTGAGTGCTCTAGACGTTGAGTCCCCATACAGTCGTCTTAGCTGGTCAACCGCTGATTGGCTGTTGACGAGATGGCAGGCATCACTTGATTGGGTGCCAAGGAGTATGCAGCCCGTCGAATTGCGGGGCCAATTGCCTAGGTGGATTTCGATATTGGCGCGTATGTGGCTCGGGTCAATCAGTTCGAGGCGCCACCCTAGACGTCCGTCTTCGCGAACTGATGCGTCGTAGGAGCCAGTTGGAATCGAACTGATGTCTTGGTTGTTCGATCTCCACGGGAGTTCGAGTGTATCACTGATGTAATCGCCGGTCGGGTCAGATAGGCTTTGAGCCGGATTGAAGGCGTATAGCTTTCCGGTGATGCAGTCCCCGAGATTCAAGGTTTGTGGTGAGCCGTGATCCCGCACCAAACGCAGATTCAGAGGCACCAGCTGCGCATCCGTACTTACTAACAGTACAAAGCTGAGCGCGGTCATCGAAATCCAATGCGGGGAGCGTGTCATGATGGTCCCTATAAGGTCCGTGGGCGTTTGTCCGAAATATCTGTTTTGCTATGGGCATCACGCGAAAAAGAAGAGGAAGTGATTCACAGTAGACATGTGCGGAGGCGATTGTCAATAGGGTAACCAATCAGTATAAGGAAAACTGCCGATGTATACAGCAGCTAGCCCGCAGAAGGGGCTGCGCGGAGAAACGTCGACGCATATTGGAGTTGGCGATCCGAACCCGCGCGGCGGTCCCGCCAGTCAAACTCGACCGAGTGGTCTGGTTCAACTGGTGTTCCTTCGAGAACGGATCCCTTCCAGGTGTAATAGGCACCCGTGGGGAGCGCCAGCCGAAACCCCATCCCAACCTTGACCGATGTGGCGGACAGGAGTCGTCCGGCGGTTTTCTCGCCGACGATCTTTGCCAAATGGTTCTCCCGAGCGAAGGCGACGATCATCTCGGCCGCGCTGGCTGTGTGTCGATCCACAAGCAAAGTAATCTTTCCGTGGAAAGGCATCGGTCCGAGCCCTTCGGTTTCGAGAACGATCGGCTTCTTCGACACGATCGCGGTGGCATACCGAAGCCCGAGCAGCCAGAGATTCCTTGGAGTGGACGGGATTCGGGAGAAGCGGCGAAAGCGCAGCTTCTCGGTCTCGATATTATCTTTCGATCGTTGGCGGTCCAGCGCAAATCCGACCGGGATTCTGTCCGGCGTAAGGAAACTCATCACCCGCAAGGCGGCGATTCCGCCCCCGGTATTTCCTCGGAGATCGATGATCAGGCGATCGATGTTGCCCAGACGCGCAACCGCACTGGATATCTGATTGGCGACGAGGACCCCGACTATTCCCGGGAACATGGAGATCTTCAGATAGCCGAGACCCGCGCCGAGTCGCCTTGCCTCGGCCAGGGTTGGCTCGATGAAGTGCAGCTTCTTTCCTTTGGGCCGGGCCACATCTACGGAAACTGTCCTCGTCTGGTCATCGTTCGCAACAAAATCGACGGTGGTCAGCTTCCCCATCGGGAAAATGGGATGCTCGGGTGGTACGATTTCGCGGCCGTCAACACGAAGCAGGATGTTTCCCGGTTCGATACCGGAGATTGCCGCGACGCCGCCGGCGTGAACGTCCTGGAAGATCCAGCGCTTTCCATAAGGCGTCTCGTCGCTCAGGTAGTTGGCGCTGAGTGCGGCCCGGCTGGAAGCCCTGCGGGCAGTGCCGTGAAAGAAGCCGAGATGCGATGTGTGGAGCTCAGCCAACAAATTGCTCATCGCCTGTTCAAACGCATCCGGCGTGACGGCACCTTCAATGATCAGCCGATGTCGTTCAACGGCTGCTTGCCAGTCCGCATTCAGCTTCTCAGGCTCGTAGAACCGCTTCCGGAGAGCGGCCAGCACATTCTCAAGGATGGCGTGGCGATCCTTCTCCGAGAGATGAAGGGATACAGCGGGCGCTGAGATGGCAGTTGCGGTCATCGGCTCCTCCGGAGGGTGATGGGGGGTGCTGTTTTCCCGAAGACGCTGTCGCTGGGTTCTCCATCCAGCTCAAACCCCGCCCAGAAGTATGGCGGCGCCCCCGATTTCGCCATCTGGAGTTGGGCTTGCCTCAGAGCTTCGGCCTTGGCCTCGCGATCACCGAGATGCCGGAAAAAGGCAACCATGAGGCTCGCCGTCGCCTGATCCTGGACTTGCCAGAGGGTAAATACCACGCTTTGCGCCCCGGCCTCGATAAAGGCATTCACGATGTTTGCCACGCCATCCTCTCCGACCGGCCCGACTCCAGTGTCGCAGGCAGAGAGCGTGACGAGATTGGCATGAAGCGGAAGGCGGCGGATATCGCGAACCTGCAGGAACCCATCGTTGACGGGCGGGTCCGGAGCGAAAACGAGTGCGGACCGGTCCGGAAATTCGGGATCGACATATCCGTGAAGCGCCAGATGGATGACGTTGTACCGGCTCAGCGGGAGCTGTGTGAATTCTGTTTCCGTCGCACCGGAGCCCAGAAGGATCGTGTCCGGTTGGGGAAGGTCGTCAGCAATCGTTTCGACTTCATATTTGCTTGTGGGGAGGGGAACGAGTTCGCTTCTCTCTGGCCTTGAGACGGCTCGGCGAACCACCGCGAGCAGGGTTTCCGGGGGGGCTCTCGATATCCAAGCGGCCACACCGAGGTAGGCGAGTTCATGCCGGGGGTTCACCTCCTGTTCGCGATGCCTCAACATATCGAGCACGGTTCCCGAGGGTGCGACTGATACCAGATGTGTCGCCAGCACGTACCGCCGAGCGCTCATCAAAGCAGCGAAGGGAATGAGGTTGAGTTCGCCATCAGGAACCACGATGAGGTTCGGCTTGTCTTTGTATTCCGGGATTGGGTCCAGAAGGTCGTTGAACAGGTGCTGCGCCAGAGCAGGATCCGTTTTCTGCTGTATTAGTTCTGAGCGGTACTGCGATGCTTCCTGATTAAGAACAGTCTTTGCCGGAAGCGTATAGCAGTGGAGCGTGTGGCGCGTGACTGCGAGCGCATAAGACTGAGGATTTGCCAGGACGTATTCGATGAATAGCTCGGATGGGCTGAGGTCGCCCTGCAATTTGCCTAGCGGGACCGGCGTGGGCGGAATGAAGTCCGTCGATGAATTGTCTCCGATCTCTTGCTCAGTCGTGTAAATCGTGCTGAGGATGTGCCCTCTCGCCGCAGTTCCATCCGTGTCCAGCAGTTCCACATTCAACTTCGCGAGGCGCAGTTCCGCCGGCCCTGGTTGGTGCGGCAGGATCACTTCATGGTGGGTCAGAAGCTGCGCTTCAACGCGCCCGCGGGCTCGCTCAATAATCTGAAATGCGGCAGCCAGCTGCTCCTGCTTGGTCAGTGAGGCGAAGTAGCCCGCATAAACGGTGCTCAACTCGTTCAGCAACTGTCGCTCGATCATCGGTGTCGGGACTCTGCTCAGGAGCGCATCCAGCAGGTCGGCGCTCTTCCCGTAAAGGGCGTTGGACTCCTTCACTTTCCCCATCCGCGCCAGGATTTCCGCTTTGATCCCAAGGTTGCGCGGAACGAAATACAGCTCATCGGGAACGTGCTTGTCGGCGTCAATGGCTTCGTTGATGGTCGTCAGCGCCGGTTGCAATGCACCCTGGTGAAGGTAGGCCCTTGCCAGGAGGCCGCCGGATTCGCTGATGCCGCGCCAGTACGAAAGCCGCTTCGCGTACTGGAGGGCTTCCTGATAGTCGGAAATGGCCTGACTCCAGTCGCCCATCCGCTGGTAGACCCCGGCTCGCACACGGTACAGGTCGTAAAAATGGCCAGCCAGATGATAAACGGAGACGCGCTTCATCTCGCTGGCCGCCAATGCCAGCGCCGCTTTGTATTCTCCCAACCCGCTCAGAGCCTGGATCTTCGCGGTAATGGCGATGGTCGGATAGGCAACTCCCGGCGTCTTCTTGGCCACTCGGATCGCCTCGTTCAGCGGCCCCAGTGCCTCCTTGTATTTGCCCAAAGACACCAGCCCCGTCCCGTACATGCTGGCGTATCGAATGTGGGCGGCAGGATCGTCGACTTTTGCAATCATCCACGCCTTTAGAACGTCCTTCTTCGCGGTGGCAATATCGCCCATCAGGAATGCCGCGATGCCCTGCTCGCCAATAGCACGCGTTGCCAATAGGTAGTGATGGCGATGCAGCGCCAGTTTCTCGACTTTCGCCCAGGTCTGACGCGCCATGCCGGCGTCGTAGTTCACCTCCAGCATTCCCAGAATCGTCAGAATGCGCAGCCGAGTCTCCCGATTCCGCGCCGCAGGCAGGGTCACATCGTCAAGCAAAGCAGCGATCTGCCGAGGAATAGTTGTCGAGGATTCACTGTGCGCGGGTATCTGGCTGACATGCGCGTAGAGGGCTTTCGAGGGCTGGTGCTGCTGCGTGAACTGGATCTCGGCGCGCCGGTAAAGCGGCGCGGCCCCAATCCAGTTGTTGAGCCATGCCATCTCATCGGCTCGCTTCAGCAGCGCCTCTGGAGCGTTGGGATTCCGACGCCGGAAGACTTGATACCCGACGAAGCCCAGGAGGGTCGCCAGCAGCAAACCGGAAGCGATGCGAAAGGTGGGGGAAGAAGCGATTCGCATAACGTCCCGTTAACGTAGGAGTTAATGATGCCAGAGTATGATTTTCAGATCAAATCGTCCATCGCGGACTCAATGAGCGATAAGGCCTCGACGCAACGGTTGACAGTTCAGGGTCTTGGCAGGAGCGAATCTCTACCGAATAAGCGTAGAATTCCGCTACCGATACTGCCGACATTATTCGGCTCGTCTGAATCGCCTTGGTCAGCAGCAGTTGTTGTTCGGGCTCTGTTGGGCCATTACCCGAAGAGCCATAGACGCGCGCTGCGGCTTGGCGTGAGTTGCGCCGTCGATCTCGTCGCATGACAGGTCGGCGTGAGCCGCGGAAGTGAGTGAGGTACAGCTCAGGAGCAAGTGAAATGATGCCAGAACTCGAAGGCGCAATAGGATCTTCGCGGGCGGTGTGGAAAGGGCGTCTAATCTGGACTCTGATTATCATCGGCGGCATTCTCACGTCGCTTTGGGTAATCAGTGCCACGATAGACCTGACTATTTGGGGAGCCTACAGGCACTACATAGATACACTGAGCGATCGTCTTTCGATCAACCGCTACTTGGCAAATGTGCTCAACCTGGTTTTCATTGCCCCGTTTTTCCTCGGTGTCAAGTACTATCTTTTCTCGGTTCGTGATCGCCAGCGGAGAAGGAGGATAGGATTAGCTCTGCTGTTAGGCATGGGCGTCCTTTACAATTTAGCCCTATACTATGGAACAAGGAACGAATATTTCGGTCCTAATGGACCGGTAAAGTTCTACGCTCTAGTGCCTGGCGGGGTCGTCTTCTCAGACCGAGCGGGAATTGAGTCGACTTATGGTATTCCATTTCGACCGGTGAATCAGAACAATATAAAATGGTTGCTGCGCATTCAACAAGGCAAAATTGCACTGCTTGCTGACCCTGCGCATCACGATTGGTTTGACCGTGTCACAGGTGACCCACTCCTGTGGTATAGCACCGACGGCGCTGGAAGCTACCGCTTCTTCGATGGTCCGGGTCACGACCCCGCAACCGATGCCGAATTGAAGCCAGTCACCCCTAGCATCCAGAGGGATTGGGAAAAGAAGTTCGGTGCCGCTGCCGACTCCCGCGTTCAAGGGGCTGCATCTGCCGAACTCGCCGCCAATTCGATGGGAACTCCCCAGATCACCGCGGTTAGCAACGTGCAACCTCAACAGCTGCAAATGATCACAATCAGCGGCAGCGGCTTCGGCTCGAGGCCACCGTATACGGGTGATTCCGACTACATTAGGGTGAGCGATGTAACCAAGAGCTGGAATGCTGGCTCGATGAAGGATCCTGGAACCGACAAGGTTACCTTGTATGTGACGACTTGGACCGACACTGCGATCGTAATAGGGGGGTTCGCTGGTTCCTACGGAAGCGAACGAAATTCGATAGATGCGGGAGATCAGCTCGAATTTCAAGTCTGGAACGCACAGTCGGGTTCCGGCCCTTCTGTTTTCAGTGTTGTAGCTGCCCAAGGTGGATTTGGGGCCGAGGATGCTCATCCTGAGACACCAACACGGCAAACATACCAGCGAGTCTCTGCTGATGATTTCCTATTTGAGATTCAATCATGCGTGCTAAGTGGTACCGAGCTCACTTGCGATTTTACTGTGAAAAACGACTTGGATTCAGACAGAACATTGGGCCTGCTGATTTACTGGGGCTCCTGCTCTCAGATTTTCGACGAGGAAGGAAATGAATACATTTCAAAGAGTGGGCAACTGGGAAGCGATTCCGGCACACCGGGAATTAGCGGACTTGGAAATACACTGATTTCAGGTGTCAAGATCAATGCATCCCTTAAGTTCGAGGGAATATCCCCCAATATGAAGTTAGTAAAGTTATTGAGAATCGTGTTTGCCTCCCCACATGGGAGCATGAATCATCTTAGTGTGGACTTTCGTGACGTGCCAGTTCAAGGGAGATAGATTCTGCGTCTAAATCTGACTTGTGACTCTCCCGAAGGCGGTGACCCTACATGATTGGAATGGCCGGAATTCTCAGGCCTGCGATCAATCCTGAGCAATGCAGCCTTCCCATGGACAGTGGCGTACTGGTAAGCCGTGGAGGGCAGTTTCCGTCTATCTAGCCCGAGTTTACCGCCCCGAGCAAATTTGACGCAGGCGGCAGCCACCTCAGAATCCGCTCCGGCCCGCATCTGGAGCGGGTTTGAGCCGCCAACCCTTTCCGGGGCAGCAGTCGTTTAGTGTAC
>Ga0335075_10015716_pt1 | contig 11336 bp, 13 predicted proteins | sample Lox_Sample_24_FD_206723 | JGI IMG/M metagenome (GOLD analysis project Ga0335075, IMG submission 206723) | Soil microbial communities from Loxahatchee National Wildlife Refuge, Florida, United States - Lox_Sample_2.4 | ecosystem: Environmental > Terrestrial > Soil > Wetlands | place: USA...
TCTTTGCCTGTGGACATTGCAGAATTTCCCCCGTATCTGCTGATCCCGCAACAGCGAGGGAATCACCGCTTACAGGTTCACGAGCATCTGGCGATGGATCTCTAACTCTCCATGTGCGTTTTTGCTTATGTTGACTGGGGCTTGGGGCCGAAAATTTTCCCGACGATTGTTCCAGGTGGGAGGCCCGTAGACGTGTAGGTGGAGAAATCAAAGATGCGCGTGTGGAGACGCGTTTAACTGGAATTGCAATTAAGTGGGCCATTGAGTTGCCGTAGTCGAGACTTGCCTGAAGATCTTGAGACGGAAATTAAGCCATTCAAACCGGGGCATCCTTTCTAGAGCTGCTAATTTCTCCGACCTAGCTTCCAAAGCGTGCTTTGAGGGTGACATGGCAAGACCACCAACATTTCGAGTCACGTGTAGAACATTCCATCGTACAGGGAGCGTCCCGAGCTTCTTAGATCAATCAAGCAGGTCTAACTTGAAAAGAGTGACATCATGTCCGAACAGACAAAAGTCCAGCTCGATATATTCACCTTTGGAGGGAGAGATTCGTCTTGTCACTCTTCATCCAGCCACGTGGAGCGAGCAAATCCGATGCAGCTCATCCAAACGTTTCCTCAGGCCAGATATCCAATTTGAAGCCTTGTCTTGGTGCTGGGGTATTCCTAAACCGAAGACAGATCCTAGGATGTTGCTTGAAGATCAGGACATCTCAATCACCCCAAATATAGAAGCAGCGCTTTGTCGCCTCCGACGTGAACACCACCCAAAGGTGATATGGATAGATGCTCTATGCTAGGAACAAGCAGGTTTCGTTCCAAAGCTGGCGTGAAACCTTGGCAAGCAATCCATCTGACGATGAACCTACCCCCAGCGCTGGCAGGGTATGAGCGAAGATGACGAAATCCGCCTATGGCGTTTCGAGCTTGCAGTGCGAGATGCATTTCTTAATCGACAGTGTTTCATCACTTCGGACTCTCGCATGGGCTTGGGACTGGACGGTGTGCACAAGGGCGATCTCATTGCGCTGTTTCTTGGTGCATAGGTGCCGTTTGTTGTAAGAGAGGTGACATCCGACGTGTATATTTTAGTAGGCGAGTGTTATGTCCACGGCATTATGGGTGGTGAGGCAATGCAGGATGCTGCGAAGTGGCACGCAAGTCTGAGGGATATCGTTCTGAAATGACCTAGGCGATCGACACCAACCTTGATATTGCGCCATCAGCGAATCTATCCTCACTGAAACGTTGCAGGGATAAGCCGGCAACTTGTTTGTTCTGACATTTAGAAGGCACGGTGTATAGTGATCGGCAGCCACTTCGATTCATCTTCACTACTACATTTTTATGCATACATTATCTCATAGTACCATTTCTCATGCATAGAAGCGCTTCAAGGAGCACCCGCCGAAGCCACGGAGATGATTCTCTGATACTCGTACTAATGGTCATCCTGAGCAGCACGCTAGGTCATATTGTCCATCTCCTTATGGTCTCAATAGACACTCCCCGCAACACTTCGCTCCTTCTTCTCTTCCTCGAAAATCTTCTGCATCTCAGTCTTCTCCCGCTCCTTCTCCTCATCCATCTCCGCGTCCGTCTTTTCATCTTCACTCTGATCGCCCAAGGCATCAGCCAATACTCGTCCAGGTGGTCCACCATCCTCCACACTTGTACTAAATTCGCCTTTCAGTGCCCTTGCTAAGGAGCGAGGCTGCACTCCTCTTGCGTCATGTTTCGACCATGGGACCTTGACACGTTCTTGTGCGATCGTCAATGGCTCAACATCCTCTTCATCTTCATCCGAGCTGCTAGCAATGGACCCAGCACCTGATTTCGTACCGCCGCCATCACGTCCACCAAGTGAGAGAAGACTAGGGCGTTGGAGTCGGGCCTGTGAGAGGGACATCTTGGTAAAAGAGAGGTCGATACTGTCGTGCAGACCGTTCACACTCTCGGAGGATTCTCGCTCAGCCTCTGCCATGTCTCTTCTCTCAATCTGGTCGAGGGCAGTACCCTGGTCGACACTGCTCGGTTGAACGGTGGCTTCAGAGTTATTACGGCTGGTAATGAGTGGGCTGCTACTTGCAATCCTTGGAGGTGTCTGGGAAATTGGCTCATTTTCGTCATTGAACAAGTCAGCTGTGTTTTGTCGGACAGGTGGTTTTCTGAGCGTTGAATTCGGGATGTGATTATGCTGGTCATGCGCACACCCCTCCGGACAACCGCCCCATTTCCTTCTCATGGGGATCGTGGGAGGATCAGGTTGCGAAATGCTTCCTCTGGCTAGACGTTCACGCTTATACTCAGTCCAAGTCCGAAGCTGGTTCTGAAGGATATATTTTCCGTTCACAGGGTCTTTCTTCATTACGATGAACTCGCAGTGGTTTATGTTGCGGAGGTCCTCAAAATACTCGACGGAAAAGTGATACCATTTCATCAGGAAGACACGTGACATGAGGCCATGCGTAACGAGAATGCAGACGCTAGCAAAGTCGGGTTCTTCAAAACGCCGCCAGAGCGAGTCGTTGAATCCTGTAGTAATGTAAGATTAGCCAAGCCAGATAATTTGAGGGAGAAAATTGTACCGGATACTCTATCATACGCGTCTGCGGCGCTTTCACCATTCGGTATCCGATAAAAGACTGAGATGAGATTAACTTGCGATCTTCGGACAAATTAATGGCTAAGGTTTCTTTCATACAATGGCCGTAGTCCGCTCTTTCTTGCCACATCCGACTCATCTCGGCTGCGCCTGGCTGAAAATTCCCAAAGTCCTGTTCGCGTAGGCGAGGCTCTTCGTAGACCTTGATCGTGTGCCGAGGGAACGGTGATGGGGTTGGATCGTCAGATGTCAATTCCGCGAGCATTCCCTCCGCGGTTTGCCGAGTTCTCAGATACGGGCTCACGAAAAAGTGGACGGTGTCTGTTGGCCGGAGTAGTGTGCGGAGCTTCCGGCCTGCTTCGTGGGCTTGCTGCCATCCTTCAGTGGTAAGCGGGACCCGGTGATCCGGTGTGGATTGATGGATTTCTCGATTTTTGTTACCCTTTCATTCTCGTCAATGCGGGACGAAGAAGATGCAAGGAGATACAGTACCTCTGACTGTGCATGTCGGCAAATTATGATGAGTCTAGGCTTTCCCATATTCCTGGCAGTGTCGTGAAACGTCCTTTGCAGATGCAGATGCAGAGGCAAACGGAAAAGTGGATGACGGCGGATGCAGGATGTGGACAAGAACATAAAATATGGGTGATATGTAAGCTGCTTAGAGGTTGTTTTAGTTCCTCAATATGATCGTTGTTGCTTTCTCGACAATGTCTACGCTGTTGTGGGCACAAGTGAAGCGCGCGCGTGATGGTCGCAAAATACTGCGTGAATCATGGCAGGAACAGGCAGCCACTCATCAAAAAGGTCGGAGAAGCGGTCTCTCGATCCTCGGACTAGTATAGCTACGACGAACTCTTCAATCTTCTTCAGACGAATTGGCTTCGAATTTTGTCGTAGGACAAGACGATTTTTAATTGCTTGCGCGACTGCAATATTGTCTGTGGTAGTTTCAGGTTTACTCCAAGCTTTGATGGCATCGCCTAAAAGCGCTCTGAGGGCCTAAGGGCTAAGGTGGATCAGAAATTAGTTACAACAGCGCTAGCGAAAGTCCCCTGTCGCAAATCCGCCGCTTTCAGAGAATCTTAGCACAAGAACAGCGCAGGACCCCAGTGACAATAAACCTAGGCTGTTGGATCTTAACGCGCTCTGCTGATTTTATTGATCGCGTGTCTGTATTATTACGCACTCTTTGGTCCTTTCTTGCACAATGAATCCTCAAATGCAGGGCGGTTACCGCCCTCAGTATCAGACGCAAACTAGATCGCCAGCTACGCGAAGGCCAGGTAAGAGCACGATGAGAGGAAACACACTATAACTCTTTCTCACATGAAATGCAGGACCGATGCCAGCTGGAGTACAACATGGTCAACCTGCACCGGGTATGCCTAACATACACGCGCAACAACGCAATGCCGCCCTAGAACATCAACTTGCTCAGCGACGATCGCGGAAGCCGAATGATCGCAACATGCCAGAGGGAGTTGAGGATCTAGTCATTGGGGATGCAGTTCAGCAATACAAGGATCTGCGTGACGTGGAGCGGAAGCTGGACTACACTATGATGAGAAAGAGGCTAGATATCCAAGACTCGATACATCGCAACGTCAAGAGGCATAAGACCATGCGCATCTGGATCTCGAACACTGCGGACAACCAACCTTGGCAAGCTAAAGGATTGGACGAGAATGCGTTCGACTTTACGACTGGTGAGGATGGAACCTATCGTGTCAAAATTGAAGGCAGACTACTGGAAGATGATTCCGATGAGACTGCATTGGTGAACAACAGCGAGGATGATTCTGATGACGAAGATGAGGCCAAAGAGAAAGACACAACGGACAACAAACAGGCTAAGCTACCCCAGAAACGATTATCACATTTCTTCAAGTCGATATCAGTGGAATTCGAAAAGGCGAAGGGAATGCCAACCGAGGCCATGACACAGATCGAGTGGAAAAAACAAGCAGGCGCAGCAGATTTTGACTGCCTGGAATTCGAACGCAAAGGTGATGAAAATCTCAATGTCACAATCAACTTAGTCAGAGACGAACTGCCGGAACGGTTTCGGCTGAGTCAAGCGTTGAGCCAGACCTTAGATGCAGAGGAGGCTGATCGCGCCGAAGTCGTCATGGGGATATGGGAATATGTCAAAGCTATGGGCCTACAAGAAGACGAGGAAAAGCGGAGTGTGCGTTGCGACGACCGACTGAGACAAGTACGTTGCAGTCAATTCTCGGCTGCAGCCGAAGCCATTGCTAATATTCTCAGGTCTTTGGTGCCGACACTGTCTTCTTTCCACAGATCCCCGAACGGATAATGCCTCACTTGCATCCTCTCCCTCCGGTGAAACTTCCATACACCATTCGAGTTGATCCTGACCACCACGCGAATCCCGAACCAACCGTCTACGACATTAAAGTCGCAACGGAGGATCCAATCAGAATGAAAGTTCTAGCCATGAGTCAGAATCCAGAATATCATTCGGCGCTGAAGCAGATCGCGCAACTGGATGATTCATTGGCTACGACTGTACAAGCAATACAACATTCCAAGGCAAAGCATACATTCTACAGATCGATGGCCAAGGATCCGGTCTCTTTCATAAACAGGTGGATGTCTAGTCAGAAGAGAGATCTTGAAGTTATTACGGGAAGCGCAATGCGAGGTGGCGGTGAGGATGGTAGTGGGCCTGAGTTTGCTCGGGGTGGGAGTAAAGGAATCTGGTCGTCAGCTCTCGTATCAGAGGCTGTTCGGTATAGATTAGCGAAGCCAGAGCCGCGTGCACCGTGAGGGAGGATCATCTGCAAATGAGATCATCTGGCGCATCGTGGCCTCGTCAGGCTTCACGAGGGTTTTGGTATGCGTTTGGTAGCCTTGTTCACCAATTATGGAGAAACTTCTCGTCCGAGATTATCTTCTAATCTTCTCGATCATACCTTTTTCACTCTTGAAAAGTCACTATTTCCATCTTTAGCAAAATAGAAGGTTGAGGAACTGAAACCGAGTACGATGCTTCGCCGATGTACGGGATAGAAAATGCGGGCCTTTGCTCTCTAATCGCCCCAACATTGGAGCTTACCGCCAATCGAAAGCAGAAACTTTCTGCCGGGTTGTGGATCGGCGGCGATATCGGGTATTGAGGCCTTGTCAAATGCTCATCGCTGACGTACATTGCGGATATTAATGCCGCGCTGCAAAAGAATATATTCCGCATCAATTCCTCACTTGACATCATGTTGCAGCTGCATTTGAGAAATATTCGATATCTGAACAGTGACCATGGCTGAAACTGAAGCGCATACACGAGGTTATGCCGCTACAGAACCCGACTTATCACCCATAAGCAGCACCACTACCTCTTCCACTCACAGTCGCTTCAACAATGGCGAAAAGCGAGAACCCCCTAGCCACCCCAGTACCGGCATTTCCCTTCGACGCACAATAAGTCGGCGTGAAACCGTTCTGTCGCGGATTCGAAGCCGGCCACCAATTGGCAACTTCTCGCATCCTCTCAGCCACAAGCAAACTACTATTGAAGAGCTTGTTGATTTCGATGGGCCAGACGATCCTTACAGACCTCTGAATTGGACTTTGAAGAAGAAGGTTTATACCACAGTCCTGTATGGCTTCACGACGATGGGGAGTACCTGGGCAAGCAGTGTATTTTCGCCAGGTATCGGTCAGATCGCAGAGCAGTTTAATGTCTCCACCGAGGTCGCGACGCTAGGCTTAACACTACTGTTGTTAGGGTTCGGAGTTGGACCATTATTATGGGCGCCTCTCTCTGAAGTGTATGGCAGGAAAACAGCTGTGCTGACTCCGTATTTCATTGCAGCTTGCTTCTCGTTTGGGACGGCAACCGCCAAGGACATCCAAACCATCATGATCACTCGTTTCTTCGCCGGCTTCTTTGGGAGTGCTCCAGTCACAAATACAGGTGGCGTCCTGGGCGATCTCTATTCACCCAGCCAACGTGGCATTGCAATGGCGGGCTACGCATTGGCCGTTGTTGGCGGCCCGGTGCTAGGACCCATTGTTGGTTCGGCTGTTGTGGTACAGCCATTCCTACGCTGGCGGTTAGTACCCTCGTTCCTTGAATTGATATCACTGTTACCATTTTCGGAGACTTTCGGAAGATTGCAGGTGTTGCAGCTCAACCGCTACTATTCCATTGTCTCTGCAGATTGCCAATCTGAGTTAACATTGCTAATCATGGTGGGAACAGATGGACCGAATATTTGACCGGCATTCTCATGCTCTTCATTTTGTTGCTAGATATCATCTGGATTGATGAGTCATACCCACCGGTACTCCTGGTCTATAAAGCCAGGCGCCTACGCCATGAGTCCGGAAATTGGGCTCTGCATGCTCAGTTCGAAGAGTGGGACGTTAGCATTCAGGAGCTGGCTAAAAAGTTCTTAGTTAGGCCTTTCCAGTTGCTGGCTACCCCTATATGCTTCCTCATGGCCCTTTACGCTAGCTTCTGCTATGGAATATTGTACCTCCAACTCGGCGCGATCCCAATCATCTTTCAAGAAGGCCGCGGCTGGCATCCCGTTGTCGGGTCGCTTCCATTTCTCGCCATTGTTATTGGCGCATGGTTTGGATGTGCCGCCAATGTGTACAACCAAAAGTTGTACAATGTCAAATGGCATAAGGCAGGTGAGCGGGCTGTTCCAGAAGCTAGGCTTCCGCCCATGATGGTAGGATCTGTTGTCTTTGCGGCTGGCATGTTTATAACCGGCTGGACTGCTGACAAGAGGTTCCCCTGGATTGCTCCTTGTATTGGCCTTACCATGATGGGCATTGGGTTCTTCACTATCTTCCAAGCGGCGCTCAACTATCTCGTGGATACTTTCCAGAAGTATTCGGCGAGTGCTGTTGCTGCGAATACTTTCCTGAGGAGCGTCTTCGCCGCGGCCTTTCCATTGGTCGTTTCACCGATGTATCATAACTTGGGTATACCTTGGGCGAGCAGCTTAATCGGTTTCATTGGAGTTGCAATGATCCCGATCCCATACGGCTTCTTCATCTACGGAAAGAGAATCAGAGCGAAGAGTAAGTGGTCGAAGGATTCAGTATTCTGAAGGGCGCTCCAATCTGAATTTGCAGTTAGCGTAGGCGCTATGGGGTATAGGTTATAATCAAGAAACTTTGCAGAACAATGATTGATTCAAATCGTCTGCCTCGAGTACTCTGAACCGCGTTGACACTCTCTTTACTCTCGACGCTGATACAGCGTATACGCAAGCCCGAGCGTGACGTACCCCCGATCGATTTGACTAGCCCCAATATCGATGTAGAGGATTAAGCTTTCCGGGGGTGGCAAGACATTTTATTTGCTGGCGCGTACAAGGCTAACTAACGTTGCACCTTCAAACTTCTTCCAAGGGCTTACACGCGCATTCGTCAGGCCAGCAATTCCACGTACCTCACGTTACAAGTGTCCACGACGGCTCTTGGAAGCCCCTGATCGACGCCAAAGCACGTTAATAATGCCACCCTATCATGACGCTCGGAGTCCGGAATGATGACGCTTCCAGCTGTGGAGCGGATTCGGTGGCGCGTCCTGTACTCCCGTTTCTTTTTGTTTCCTTGTCCTTAACATTCAGTGCTCGATCTGTAAATGGCAAGCATGGCCGTATGGAGGCACTACGCCTCTTTCGTTCTAGATTCTGTTGATCTCTGGCTGACTGCAGTTCTCTAATTCCAGTTGACATTGGCATTTTAAGCGAATCTTTGAAGCTGCCTGGCCCATGAATTTACCTACATCTACAAGTATCTTCCCTTTAGAAGACAATCCATCTCACCCGAAGAATTGATGTTATGGCGGTCGACGAAGAGAATTTGGACAGCTCTGTTTCAAAAACCGGGATGGACGAATATTCACCATTGCTATCTACTCCGGTATCGATTACACCACCTAAAGCAGATCATGCCCAGCAACGTCGCAGGCGAGCGTACATTGTGGTATTTGCTTTGTTGATCTGCGTCACCTCGGGTGTCATCATCTTCGAGCCAGCGCTAGCACGGATCTTTGAATCTGCTTATTGCCGAGCTTGGTATCAAGAGCATGACCCGGCCTTGATTGGACCAGGTGGAGTAGAAGAGGTGCACTGCAAGATACCGCAGGTGCAGGAGGATGTGGCGTCACTCACAGGTACTTGAATATTGTCCGCAATAGTCCATGGGTGCTCTCCTAATTGTACACTGGTCAGGTTGGAGGCAGACTCTCGACGCCATGCCTGGTACGTTCAGCCTTTGCAGACCGTTCCTCTGTTTGAGGTTCGACTAACATACAAAAGGGCTATTTCTCGCCATACCCTTCGGAGTCCTTGCAGACAAATATGGAAGGAAATGGTTGTTACACTTGAACGTGTTTTGCTTTTGTTGCCGATACTCATGGGTTGCGGTGGTTTGCAAGTCATTTATCCCCTTCGAGAGAAAAGTTTACTAACTTATCTCAGGCTGGTTCGCTGATAGCTTACCACTGCGACTTGTCTGGTTCGGCGCCGTCTTCAATTTTATCAGCGGTGGCAATATAGTCGCTGAATCACTCTTTTGTATCATTTTGTCCGACATTACCCCACGACAGCGGCTGTAAGTAAAGATCCATATGGTTCCTGTTTAATTGACTGATTGACTGATTGCCTTGAATAGAGCCAACATCTTCTTCGTCGCGACTGCTATTAGCAGCGCAATCGGCGTAGTGGGCCCGATAATCTGTGCGAGTCTTATGCGAAAGAGCATCTGGTATCCCATATGGCTGGGGCTTGCTCTGCAAATTTTCTCCGTTGTGGGCGCTTTTGCCCTTCCAGAGACTCTGGCACGATCGGAGAACAGTCAAACCGACCAAATTCTGCCTCCTGTAACGCCCTCCCAGCACGATCCTTCGCCAAATGTCTCACCGCCTTTCACAAAGACTACGAATAAAATCTACGCTGAACTGGTCGCATCTGTCAATGCTCTTACCATCATTTTTGGTGATTGGAAGATGGGGGTGACGGCTGGTCTTTACCCTGTACGCATGATGTACGCGGCGTTGTCGGACCTACTACCTCGATACATATCTTACCGCTACCATTGGTCATTTGCGAACGCAACGTATCTCTTATCCCTTCAAGCACTTGGTGCTACATTTTGTCTACTCATCCTACTTCCAATCGTCTCCGACAATCTTGGGAAGAGTTTCGAACTCGGTGCTGTACAAAAGAATGTTGTCCTTGCTCGACTCAGTCTCGGTATCCTCAGTGTGTCTCTTCTCCTTGAAGGCCTCGCTCCTACCATTCCAATACTCATCTGCGGCCTGCTGGTCGGGACGTTGGGGGTCGGTGCATCTTCTGCATTACGCGCCTTAGCTGGCTCATTGATTGACCATAAAGACACTGGAAAGGTGTTCACTGGTCTTGCTGTAACGGAGACGCTCAGCGTGATGGCAGCGTATCCAACAGTAGCAGGGCTTTACAATGCCGGAATTGGGAAGGGTGGCGGGGCGTGGCTTGGGATACCCTTTGACGTTACAAGTTTGATTTTGGGCGTTAGTACAGTTATAATGTGCCTCCTGAAGTTCGGTAAGGCTCGAGGGTCATAATATTTGGTCACATAGACTGGGAAATCGGCGAAGTTGCGAATCCCAGCGAGAAAGGTATACTCCCAGAGCAAAGATTTCCACTAGCACAATTCGAAAGAGGTTCTGAAAGAGAAGGTATGGGGTACCTGTAGAATAGAGTGCCTTGCGCACATCTTGTTCAAGTCATTGCAAGGACTGCTTGTAGCAAGTTATACTTCCGTGACTCACCCCCTCGCAGTTTTCACATCTCCAGCCAATCATCATGGCAACCATCATAGCTTCATCCTGTACATCAGAGCAATTCGAGATAAGATATCAATTGACATAGAGTACTTCCTAGCCCATCAAAAATGGTCAACCTCGCCCAGCAGGCCGACGGCACCACCGAGCAAGTCGAGACTCCCGAACCTGAGAACGAAAGTCTGAGTCCGGATGCAAGTTTCTTCATTCTAATCGAAGATTCCTTTATCAGTTTGGTCGAGTACTAGAGTGAGAAGTCCTTCGTCATTGACAAAGACAAAGTTAAACCTTTCTTTTGCCTCGCTCTGTGAATGTGTGAAGCCTAAGCGAGCACCTTAACCATAGAGTTCCTGCTTCGGGCCCGAGGACGCGTGCACATGGGAGCCAATTGCGAATAGTCGTTCGCTAGTGTTTGTCAGCGGAGTCTACCCCGCGCTTCAGGATCATAACATCATAATCTCCCATGTTGCACCACCTGCCAACAACTAATCCCGTCATCTCTCGTCTAAACATCTCTCCCAATCTCTTTCAACCCTCGCTATCATGGCGTCTGCAACCGGCATCCCAGAGCAAGATCCTACAACCGCCGCAGGAGAAGACGAGCCTCTTCTGGGAAGACCTGGAGATGCTTCCCAAACTACTAATGGACTGCAATACAACTTGGTCCTCGGTTGGTAGCAGATCTGTTGTGAGACTGAAGCTAATAGCAATACAGGCACAGCGATACTAGCACAAGCTGGCATCTGGATTCTAGCAGCCCTGGTCTGGGCCTCCGTCTTCATGGCACCGGAATTCACCTTTGTCTGCTACCATCCGGTAAGCTCCCTTTTTCAACACTTTGCCTCCGTCGATCCAGAACACAGCCCCAATTTGAGGCCTCGAATCACGCCCGATCTATGTCTACCATCATTCAACT
>Ga0335075_10015717_pt1 | contig 11335 bp, 7 predicted proteins | sample Lox_Sample_24_FD_206723 | JGI IMG/M metagenome (GOLD analysis project Ga0335075, IMG submission 206723) | Soil microbial communities from Loxahatchee National Wildlife Refuge, Florida, United States - Lox_Sample_2.4 | ecosystem: Environmental > Terrestrial > Soil > Wetlands | place: USA: Florida...
CCGCCACTTTGCCCTGAGCGAGTTGGAAAAGATCGCCTTCGATCTCGGCTTCGCTGATGACGCCATCCTGGATCGGCTGCACCAGATCTCCCGCCACCCCGATCGTGAACCACCGGCTATCCACGAACAGCCGCCCGCGCCGCATCACTTCGTCGTCCGTCTCCCGCATTTTGGCAGTGAAGGATCCGACCAGGTCGACATGCGTGCCGGGCCTGAGCCAGGCGCCGCGAAGCACCGGACTGCGGCTCGCGGTCGCGCAGCAGATCACGTCCGCCGTCTCGGCCGCTGCCGCGAGATCCGTGACCGCCGAGCTCTCGATGCCCCGTCCGCGGAGCCACTCGGCGAGCATGGCCGCCGCCGCTGGCGTGCGATTCCAGACCAGCACGCGCTTGAGGCCCGGTCGTACGGCAAGATGCGCCTCCACCATCGAAGGCGCCTGCCGGCCGGCACCCACCATCAGCATCGTGCGCACATCGCGGCGCGCGAGATAATCGGCACCGAGCGCGGAATCGGCGGCCGTCTTGCGAAGGGTGAGCGGGTTTGCATCGATCACCGCCAGCGCGACCCCGGTCTTGCCATCAAACAGCACGAACACCGAGGCAATCGTCGGCATCCCCGAAGCCGCATTCCCGGGAAACACGGATGCGAGCTTCACGCCGATCGCCCGCCCGCGCTGCCACGCGGCAAGGGCGAGGAAATGGTCCTGCCCTGCACCCGCCGCCGGCTGTTCCAGGAGCAGCCGCTCGCTCGCTTCGATCCCTGCACGATGCCCCTCGCGCAGCGCCGCCACGAGCGAAGGATAATCGAGTGCCTCTTCCGTCTCTGCGGCGCCGATGACGCGAAGCAGCGAGGCTTGCTCGGTCACGGCAGGAGCGAATCCGTGAACGGCGTGCGCGACAGCGGCACCGCTCCGCCGGCCGTGATCACCACCTGCTGCTCGAGCTTGACACCTTCGCCGCCGCCCACCGCGCCGAGGTAGCTTTCAACAGAGACCACCATGTTCTCCTCGAACGTCCCGTCATAGCCCCACTCGGCAAAGTCCTGCACGTACGCAAGCGAGGGATACTCGTCCACCAGGCCGACGCCATGCACCATCGTCATATACCGGTTGCGCACGAACTCGTCGGGCACCTGCCACGCGCGCTCGGCGAATTCACGGAACGAAAGGCCCGGCCGCAGCAGTTCCATGTTGTACAGGACCTGCTCTTCGGCGAGGCCGTGCAGCGTCTGCTGCACATTGCTCGGCTTCCTCCCCGGGCAGACATAGCTTCGGGAAATATCCGCGAGATAGCCGTTCGGTCCCACCATGTCGGTATCGAAGGCCACCACGTCTCCGGCCTCGATCACGCGGTTGCCGCATTCCTGAAACCAAGGATTCGTTCGTTCTCCTGAGGCGAGCAATCGGCATTCGATCCACTCGCCATCGTGTGCGATATTCGTTTCGTGCAGGATGCCCCAGAGCTGGTTCTCGGTGATCCCCGGCCGCAGCGCCGCGCGCATGCGATCGACCGCCGTGTCGCATACCTCCATCGAGAGCCGAAGGCAGGCAATCTCTTCGGGCGATTTGATCGCCCGCGCCCGTTCCAGCGGTTCCTGGGCATCGAACAGTTCGATGTTCGCGGCGCGAAGTGCCGCGGCGCCCCATGGCTCGCAGCGATCGACCGCGAGGCGGCGGTTCCCACCTCCATGACGTGCGACCAGCTCCGCCACTTCTGCCGCCCAGGCCGCCGTCTTCTCGGCCACGCGAGGCCCCGCCAGGAAATAGAACCAGGGCGTGCTGAGCCGGCATTCGTCGATTGTCCCGAGCCCGGCGGCGAGATGCCTGGTTGCGGAAAATTCGAACAGCACGACCGGTCCGTCCGTCGCCACGAATGCGTAACGGCCGGGCGCGTGCATCGTCCAGATCGCCATGTTCCGTGCGCCCGTCGCGTAACGGATGTTCATGGGATCCGCAAGCAGCGCACCGGCATAGTCGCGCCGCGCCAGTTCGTCGCGCACGCGCTGAAGCCGCCAGGCGTTGAGGGCGCGCTGATCGATTTCCGCGAGCCGCACCGCAAGGTCGAAACCAAGCGGCGCCACCGCCACGTCAGCGTCCGCTTGCCGCGGCCAGCGCGCCATTCGCGCAATCCTGCTGCCGCTTGCCGGCCGCCCAACCGCCATGAACGATTCCCCTCCCCTTGCTAATGTCCCGGCGATTGTCCGGCCATGGGCGCGGCCGCCGCGTGCGCCGCCCCGAGCGGCGCAGCCGTGCGCAATTCCTCAAGCGGGATATGGCAGAATATAAGATGCCCTGCGGCTCCCGTGCGCACCGGCGGCGGATCGGTGTCGCAGATCGGTCCGAGCTTGCGTGGACAGCGTGTGGCAAAGCAGCAACCCTTGAACGGCCTGGTTCGGCTCGGCAATTCTCCCGCGAGATGAATTTGCCCCGCCGACGCATTGGGATCAATCGACGGCACCGCGGAAAGCAGCGCTTCGGTGTAGGGATGAAAGGGGGGTGCATAGAGCGTCGCGGTCGGCCCGACCTCCATCACCCGGCCGAGATACATCACCACGACATGATCGGCGAGATAGCGCACCAGGCCGAGATCGTGGCTGATGAACACCATCGTCGTGTTGCTCTCCGCCTGGATCTGCAGCAGCAGATTGACGACAGCGGCCTGCACCGAGACGTCGAGCGCCGAGGTCGGCTCGTCGGCGATCAACACCTCCGGCCGCCCGGCAAAGGCGCGCGCGATCGCGATCCGCTGCTTCTGCCCCCCGGAAAGCTGGCGGGGCAGCGAATGACGCACCGCCGCCGGAAGCTTGACCATTTCCAAGAGCGCGTTTAGCCGCGCTGCGATCTCCGTGCGGTTGCGGCCGATCCCGAACTTGCGCAGCGCCCGCGTGATCGGCCAGCCTGCCGAGAATGACGGATTGAGCGTGCCTTCCGGATTCTGGAAGACCATCTGGATCTGCGCCACCTGCTCGGCAGAGCGCTGGTGCACGGTCCGCTTGGCGATGTCGATGCCAGCGAAATGCAGCGTCCCGCCCGAAGCCACCTCGAGCCCGGCGAGAAGACGCGCGAAGGTCGACTTTCCCGAACCGGATTCGCCGACGACCGCCAGCACCTCCCCGCGCAGCACCGTGAGATCGAGGTTGTCATTCGCCCTGACCACCCCGCGGCGAAGCGCATAGAAGCGCGAGAGCCGCTCGGCTTCGATGATCGCCTCGGTCACTCTGTTTCCGGTCTCCCGGGCGGCCGGCGCCGGAACGGACAGCCGGATGGCTTCCTCGGAGCGCAGGCAGCGCACCCGATGCGCCGCTCCGACCTCGGCCAGCGCGACCGGGCCGGCATCGCACTGCCCCGGCAGCATCAGCGGGCAGCGCGGGGCAAAAGCGCACCCTTGCCGGCCGCTGCCCGGCGCCGGCAGCGAGCCCGGGATCGGCGCCAGCGCCAGGTCGTGCTTGCTGGCGCCGAGCCGCGGAATCGCGCGCAGCAGCCCGCGCGTATAGGGATGGCGCGGCTCTGCAAAAAGCGCGGCGACAGGCGAATCTTCCACCAGTTCGCCGGCGTACATCACACCTACCCGGTCCGACACACGGGCAATCAGGCCGAGGTTGTGCGAGATATAGAGCAGCGCCGTCCCGTGCTTATGGCGAATCTCGTCGACCAGATCGAGAACCGCCGCCTCTACCGTCACGTCGAGCCCGGTCGTCGGCTCGTCCAGAAGCAGGAGCGCCGGATTGGCCAGCAGCGCCATCGCGATCACGACGCGCTGCTTCTGCCCACCCGAAAGCTGGTGCGGATAGCACTCCAGGAAGGCTTCCGGATCCGGAATATGTACTTCGGCCAGGACCTCCGCGGCGCGCCGCCTTGCGGCCTTGCGCGGCATGCCCTGGTGCACCATCGGAACCTCGACGAGTTGCCGCCCCACGGTCATGCTCGGATTGAGCGCGGTCGCCGGCTCCTGATAGACGATGCTCATCCGTGTGCCGCGCACGCGCTCGAGTTCGGCTTCGCGCGCATGAACGATGTCGCGTCCCTCGAAGATGATCTCGCCGCGGGTGATTGCTCCGTTCGATCCGAGATGGCGCATGATCGCCATCGCCAGCGTCGATTTGCCGCAGCCCGATTCGCCGACCAGACCGACGCTCTCGCCCTCGCGAAGGCTGAGCGAAAAGTCCGGAAGCGCAACCATGGTGCCGCGGGTCGTGTGATACTCGACGCGGAGGTTGCGTACCTCGAGCAGCGTTCGCCCAGCCGCTGCCGACGCTTGCTGCGCCGCCGGCACGCTTGCGGCCTCAATCTGCCCGGGAAAGCTCATTGAGCCCGTCGGCCAGCAGATTGAATCCGAGCACCAGCGAAACCAGCGCCAGCACCGGGAACAGCGCCATCTCCGGATAGACGGTCAGCATCGGCGTCGCCTGTTGCACCATGCCGCCCCAATCCGGCGCAGGCGGGGGAATGCCGAGGCCGAGAAAGCCGAGTGTGCCGATGGTGATCACGGTGTAGCCGAGCCGGAGGCAGAAATCGGTGATCAGCGGCCCGCGGCAGTTGGGCAGCACCTCCACCACCATGACGAACAGTGCCGACTCGCGCCTGAGATGCGCCGCGGCGACGAAATCCTGGCGCACCAGTTGCAGCGTGAGCCCGCGCACGATCCGTGAAATCGCCGGAGCGGAAGCGACCACGACCGCAACCACGATGTTGAGCGCCGAAGCACCGACCGCCGCGATCAGCACGACGTAGAGCACGACTACCGGAAACGAGAGAATGACGTCGCTCAGCCGGCTGATCGCACCGTCGACGAACCCCGGATAGTAGCCGGCAACCAGCCCCATCGTGCAGCCAACGATATAGGCGACCACCACCGAGACCGGTGCCACCACCAGCACGATCCTCGCACCCCAGATGAGGCGCGAGAGCGTGTCACGACCGAGCGGGTCCACGCCGAGCAGGTGATGCCACGAAGGGCCCGGATGCGCCATCGAGAGATAGTCCTGCGCGGTCGGCGAGGGGATCGGCAGAACGGGCGCGAGCAGCGCAAGGATGACCCAGAACAGGATGATGCCGATTCCGACCATCGCGACCCGCGACGACGGCAGGCGTTTGAGCAGGCTCGGGCGCGCGACCCCGATCGCTTCGATAGTAGGCGCGGCGCGCAGAGCCGCGGCGCCGTCGCCGCCCTGGATGGTCTGGCCCGCGATCGTGTCCGACGGTGCCCGAACCAGCCGCGACTTCATCCGCGCACCTGCGGGTCGAGCAGCCAATAGCCGACATCACTCAGAAGCTGCGTCCCGATCGCGATCACGAGCGCTATCAGCGTGGCCGCCTCGATCAGCGAAATGTCGCCGAACAACGAGGCCTGCAGCAGCATCCGACCGAAGCCCGGATAGGCGAATACGGTTTCTGTCACGACCACACCGCCGATCAGCCAGTTCACCTGCAGCAGGATCACCGTAAAGGGTGCGATCATCGCGTTGCGCAGCGCGTGGCGCAGAATGACACGCCGCCGCGGCAAGCCCTTGAGGATGGCGGTGCGAACGAAAGGCCGGCCCAGCACATCGATCATCGAGGCCCGGACCATGCGCGCGACATAGCCCGAGTCATAGAGAACAAGCACCGCCACCGGCAGCACGTACTGGCTCGGCAGCGGCCAGCCCGTGCCCGTGGCGAGCGGCGAGGTTCCCGGCAAGACCTTCAGCCAGACCGCGAACAGCGCCGCCAGAATAACGCCGATCGCATATTCCGGCATCGACGTCATCGTGATCGAGGCGACCGAGAGAGTTCGGTCGACGAAGCTGTCCGGCTGCATTCCCGCAAGGATGCCGAGCAGCATGGAGAGCGGTACAATAATCGCGAACGCGATCCCGGCCAGGATCGCCGTATTCCCGAGCCGGTCCCAGATGATCTCGTTCACCGGCACGCGGAACAGGGTCGAGTATCCGAAATTCCCGAAAAACCGTCCCCCGTGCGGTTCTTCGACGTGCAGGCCGAGTGCCGGGTTGTCGAGCGGATCCTTCCTCACCCCGAGCAGAACCTCCGCCCAGCGCACATAGCGGACGACCAGCGGGTCACCAAGTTGCAGCTTGCTGTAAAGAAGGTTGACCTGCTCCGGCAGTGCGTAGGCGCCGAGCGTCTCACGGGCAACGTTGGTCGGCGAGAATTGGGTGACCGCGAAGACCAGGAACGACGCGGCCACCAGTGTCAGCACGAGGGCGGAGGAACGGCGGATCAGGAACGCTACCACGTCCCGCCTTCCCTCGCCCCGTAGCCGCGGTGCAATTCAGACCGTCGCCAGCGCCAGCCGGTTGCCGAAGACGTAGTTGGTCGGATGCATCGAGAACCCCATCACCTTCTTGTCCATGAAGGTGAACGCTTCGGCGAACACCGGCTGCGCCATTGGCCCGTTGCTCTGCAGGATGCGCTCCAGCTTCCCCATCACGACGGCACGCTTGTTCGGATCCAGGATGCCGCCTGCTTGATTGAGGAGCTGGTCGAATTCCGGGTTCGAATAGCCGCTCTCGTTCCACGGCACGCCGGTCCGGTACGCCAGATTCAGGAGCATCACGCCAAGCGGCCGATGGTACCAGATGGTGCAGCCGAACGGCACCTTCGTCCACACGTTCCAGTATTCCGCTCCCGGCATGATATTGAGCTTTACCCGGGCGCCGATCGCCTTCCATTGTTCGACCGCCGCCTGGCACTGGGCCACGATCCAGCCGATATCGGCAGGAACGGCGAGCTCGGTGTCGAATCCCTTGGGCAACCCGGCCTCGCTCAGCAGTTGCTTTGCTTTCGCGATGTTGCGATCGATATCCGGCACCTTGCCGTAATCCGGCAGCACCGGCGCCACGTGGCAATCCTGGCCGAGCGTGCCCAACCCGCGCGTCGCAGCCTCGATGAAGCTCGCATTGTCGAGGCCAAGGCGCATCGCCATCCGCACCCTGGGATCCGACCATGGCTTGAGATCGACATGGAAGCGAAGCACCGCGCACTGCGCGCTCCCCACCTTGTAGAGTTGCAGGAACGGCATTCCCTGCAGCGCCGGCGCCTGGCTCGGATCCGTGACCACCAGCCCCGCGACCTGGTGCGAGGCCATCGCCGAGATGCCTGTTGCCATATCATCCCCGAGATCGATGAACTGGATCTCGTCGAGATAGGGTCCGCCGCCCCACGCGCTCTGAACCGTCGCACCCCAGTAGTTCTTGATCGACTTGACGCTGGCGATCTTGCCGATCTGGTACTCGGTCATCGTGAAAGCGCCGGTTCCTTGCGAACCGACACCGAACACGCCCTTGTCACCCGGATAGAGCATCAGCGCCGGATAGTGGAACAGGTACTCGGGTATCGCGACCTGCGGCGTTTTCCCGTTCAGGCGGATGGTATGGGAATCGATCTTTTCGATCGCGTTCGCATCCCACCATACCAGCTTGGTCTGAGGCTTGCCCGCCTTGTCGGTACCGTTCGGCACCTTCTTCAGCAGGAAGTCTTCGACCAGGCCAATGAAGGAAGAGCCGACAGCGGGGTCGGTCAGCCGCTTGAGGTTCCAGAGCACGTCGTCGGCGGTGAAGTCCTCGCCGTTGTGCCACTTGACATTGTTGCGGATGCTGAGCGTCCAGGTCTTGAGGTCCGGGCTCGCCTCCCATTTCTCGAGCAGATAGGGGTGGGTGATGTTGTCGCGATCGGTGAGCGTGAGGTACTCGCACACCTGGCGCGTGACATTCGAATCATATCCTCCCCACGAATAGGTCGCAGGGTCGCTCAGCGACTTGACACGGGTGCCAAGCCGAAGTGCGCCCCCGCGGGGCAATTGGTTTGGCATCGCCGCCGCGGCGCGCCTGGCAAAGCCGCCATCGAGCGGTTCGCCCACGAACGCATACGCGGCGGGCGCCGCCATCCCGACCAGGATGGCATTGCGCAGGAACTGGCGCCGGTTGATCCTGCCCGCCGCCAGCTCCTCCTTGAGCAGGCGGATATTCGGATTTTCCTTCTCCGTCGACATCGAACCCTCCTTCTTGCTTCTCGTTAAGCGACCAAACCCGGCCTGTCCCCAATAACCGCAGTTGCGGCGCCATGCACGTGAACTTGCTGTCCCCGCCTACCGGTCGATCACGACATCGCTGGTCGGGCGTGAGCAGCAAAGCAAAATCATCCCCTGCTCGATCTCGCGTGGACGGATGCCACCCTGGTGCCGCATCTCCACCGTGCCGGAGACCATCCGGCTCTTGCACGTGCCGCAAATTCCCTGGGTGCAGGAGAACGGAAGTTGCATCCCCGCCGCCGTGGCCGCCTGGAGAATGCTCACGCCTGCCGCGCAGACGACGCGGCGATCGCTCTTCCGGAACGAGACGTGGAAACCCTGCCCGACAGAATCCGCCGGAATGCTTCCGGCGCCTGGCATGAGGGTTTCAAAGCAAAAGCTCTCCTCATGATAATGCGCCATGTCGAACCCGGCCGCGCCCAGCATCGCCCGGACCGCCGCCATGTACGGTGCCGGGCCGCAGGTGAAGATCTCGCGTTCCATGAGATCGGGCGCGATCAGGGCCAGCATCGCCGGATCGAGCCGGCCCCGCAGGCCATGCCACGCCTCAGAGGGCGAATCCGTTTCGCAGATCGGCATGAAGCGAAAGCCCGCGCGGTGCCGCGCCAGCATCGCGAGCTCGTCGCGGAAGATGATATCGAGCGGGCTGCGCGCGTTATGCACGAAAATGATGTCCGGCTCGCTCGCCACGTCGTCGTGGCTGCGCGCCATCGACATCAAGGGCGTAATCCCGCTTCCTCCCGAAAGAAAAAGGTACTTGCGGCCAGGATGATGCGCGCAACTGAAGGTTCCTGCCGGGCCGCACGCACGAACCGCCGTGCCGGGACGCAGGTTCTCATGCAGCCAGGGCGAAACCTCGCCGCCGGGCTGGCGTTTGACGGTGATCGAAATGACATGCGGCCGCGCCGCCGACGAAGCGATGGTGTAGCATCGCTTGATCGCTCGCCCCTCGATTTCGAATTCCCAGGTCATGAACTGGCCTGGCAGAAATTCGAACAAGCGCGGCTCGGGCGCGGAGAAGACGAATGTTCTCACATCGGGCGTCTCGTTCCAGACGGCCCGGCAAATCACCACGCCCTCGCTTTCGGCATCCCATGGTCTCACGCCCCGGACGGCAAACGTCTCCACGCCGGCGCGCTGCACGACCCGAGATTCTTCAGGCGCGAGATAGACCATTCACCGAACTTCGCAACCGATCGCGCCCTCTCCGGAAAGCTGCGCCCAGCTTTCTTGTAGTGCCATATTCCGTCAGGGCCAAAGCCCAAAGTTCACGCGCGCCGCACGCCTCTCAGGCCCGGTACTCCCGCCCCGCCTCTTCCAGCATGCGCCAAACATACGGCGCGAAGGACCGTGCCACTTCGAGGCGGAACGCCGCGGCCTCGGGCCGCCAGAGCACCATGCCCGCCTTGGCAAAGACGGTCCGAGTACAACGGCCTGCCGGAAAGACGGAGAGGTCGAGGTCGAGCGGACAGGCAGAGTTCAGCACCGCCGGCGCGTCCGGCCCCGCAACCCCGATCGCCGCGTCGCGATGGCCGATATCAACCAGCGCGTGCAGTCGCTCCCCGAGCGAGCGTGCAATCGCTGCGGCAATCTCCGCCCCTGCGCTTGCCGGCGCCAGCAGAAGCCATTCGTCCGGGCCGAGCCACAAAGCCGCCCGACCCTCCTGCACGGAAGCGCGCTCAGGGGTCATGGGCAGCGCCACGCCGAATGCCTCGCCGGCGGCACCGGCCGCATCAGCCCCGCCGCGGAACGAGAACCGGCTTTCCGGGGGCAGGGCGGAAAGGGCGGCGCCGCGCGGCGCCGCCAGCCGATCGAGCTGACGATGCCGGGCAGGGCCCCGCTCGACGCCGGGCTCAGCCAAGGAGCCTCACTCCGCCGGGATCGTAAAAGACCGGCGAAGTAACCGTCACCGTGATCTCCCTTTGCGGCAGCGGCACGTAAAGCCGCTCGCCCTCCCGCGCCCGCCCGCCCTTGACCAGCGCCAGCGCGATCGAGCGTCCGAGCGTCGGGCTGAAATAGGCCGAGGTCACGTGCCCGACCATGGCCGCCGGAGGCTTCTGGCCGGGCGCCGCGACGATCCCCGCGCCCTCCTCGAGGACCAGCGCCGGCTCATCGGTCAGGAGACCGACGAGCGCGGGCCGATCGGCCCGCACCAGCTCTGGAAGCGTCAGCGATCGCTTGCCGACGAAATCGCGCTTCGCCGTTCCGATCGCCCGGCCGAGGCCGAGATCCACCGGCGCAGCGGTGCCGTCCGCCTCCTGGCCGACAACGACATAGCCTTTCTCCGCGCGCAGCACGTGCATGGCTTCCGTGCCGTACGGCGTGACGCCATAGCGCTTGCCCGCGTCGAACACCGCCTCCCACACCGCCCGACCATAGTCGGCGGGCACGTTGATCTCGAAACCAAGCTCGCCGGTGAAGCTCACTCGGAACAGGCGCGCGGGAATGCCGCAAATCTCGGCCTCGACAACGCTCATGTGCGGGAATGTGCCAGGTGAAAGATCGAGGCCCTCGACGAGCGGAGCAATCACCTCCCTCGCGCGCGGCCCCTGCACGGCGATCACCGCCCATTGCTCCGTCACCGAGGTCAGCCAGACGACCAGATGGCGCCATTCCGTCTGCAGATAATCTTCCATATGCACGAGCACGGCGGCGGCGTTCCCGGTGGTCGTGGTAACATGGAATCGCCCGGCTTCGAGCCGCCCGATCACGCCATCATCGAAAACGAAGCCGTCCTCGCGCAGCATTACGCCGTAGCGGCAGCGCCCGACCGCAAGTTGCGCCAGCGGGTTCATATAGATCCGGTTCAGGAATTCGGCCGCATCGGCGCCGACCACTTCGATTTTTCCAAGCGTGGATGCATCGAAGATGCCGCATGCAGTCCGCACGGCGCGACATTCGCGCGCCACGGCCGCCGCCATGTCCTCGCCCGCGCGCGGGAAGAAGCGTGCCCGCTTCCACGAGCCGACGTCTTCGAAGACGGCTCCCTCTGCTGCTGCCCATTCGTGGATCGGCGTCGTGCGCACCGGGTCGAACAGATCCCCGCACGCCGAGCCAGCGAGTGTTCCGAACGTCACCGGCGTATAGGGCATGCGGAATGTGGTGAGCCCGATCTCCAGTGTCGGCTTGGCCAGCAGCCGCGCGACGATGTCGAGCGCGTTCACGTTCGAGGTCTTGCCCTGATCGGTTGCCATTCCCGTCGTGGTGTAGCGCTTGACATGCTCGATCGAGCGGAAACCTTCGCGCGTCGCCAACGCGAGATCCGCGGCGGTGACATCGTTCTGAAAATCCACGAACGCCTTGCCGCCGCG
>Ga0335075_10015718_pt1 | contig 11335 bp, 7 predicted proteins | sample Lox_Sample_24_FD_206723 | JGI IMG/M metagenome (GOLD analysis project Ga0335075, IMG submission 206723) | Soil microbial communities from Loxahatchee National Wildlife Refuge, Florida, United States - Lox_Sample_2.4 | ecosystem: Environmental > Terrestrial > Soil > Wetlands | place: USA: Florida...
TTCATCGGCTGGCTGGGTTGGTTGCTCGTGCACCTGGCCTTCCTGACCGGGTTCAAGAACCGCGTCGCGACGATCGCGAGCTGGACGGTCGCGTTCATCGGTCACGGGCGACCCGAGCGAGCGATCACCGCCCATCAAGGCCTCAGATCCAGTGACACCGTCGGTCGCGGCACCGTGGCTGGGTTGCTCGCGCCGCATGCGCAGACCGAGCAGGGGGAAGATGAGCGTCGAAAGCAGCGCCGCGCCAACCAGGTCTGCGGCGATCGACGGGCTCATGCGCCCGCCGGCCGTCGCGAGTGCCGTGATAGCGAGTACCAGCGGGAGCTGGGTGGAGCTCAGCAACGCCAGGGCGCGGCGGCTGCGGGTGTCGAGCCGGCGGTGGTAGAGGACCATTGCGGGGGTGCCGCGCACCAGGAGCATCAGCGCGCAGAACATGACGGTGCGCAGGATGCCGGGGGCGGTGGCGAAGGCGCTGATATCGAGGGTCATCCCGCTGACGGTGAAGAAGAAGGGAACGAACAGCCCGAACGCGATCGCGGATAGCTTTGAATCCACGCCCGCGTGCTCGCGTCCGCGAAATAGCTCGCGCACGATCACACCCGCCGCGAACCCTCCGAGCAGCAGGTCGAGGCCGAGGCGGTAGGCCAGCAGCGCGAGCCCGAACAGCAGCACGAGCAACCAGCGCATCGCGAGCTGCGAGCTGGCCTCGAGCGTGCGCTCAAACCACCGCAGTGTCGGGCGTCGTGCTTTAACCGCCAGGACGCCGACGACCAACGCGACCGCCACGAAGGCCATCAGGATCAGCGCGTTGTGGACCGAGCTCTGCGCCGAGAGGACGATCGTCAGGAGCAGGATGGGGCCGAACTCGCCGACCGCTCCAGCGCCGAGCAGATAGGTCCCAAACGGGGTGTCGAGCTCGCCGCTGTCAGACAGGACCGGGATCAAGGTGCCGATCGCGGTGGTCGCGATCGCCGAGCCCGTGTACAGGATCGACACGGCGATCCCGACCCAGTGGAGCACGCCGACGGCGGCGTAAGCGAGCATCAGCGACATCAGCCATCCGAGCAACCCGAGGCGTAGCGGCCTCCCGGAGATCCGTCTGAGGTCGAGCTCGTACCCGGCGAAGAAGAACAGCAGGCCGAGCCCGAGATCCTTGCGTGCCGGCAATCGTCGCCGCAGCCATGATCGCCAGGAAGGTCTCCGGCGAGATCGTGTTGCTGACCGCGTGCATCACGTAACTCGCTCCTCAATTCAGAATGCCCGCGTGCTTGCGCTCTGGGTCGAACGATCGCGAAGCCGCCGGGACCGGTCATCCGTAGCCGATTACTGAAACCTCTGGCGGGGATTACTTAAGGAGCTCGCGGCCCGGAGTGCAGCAGCGGGTCACTGAGGACGCGGCCCTTGGGTTGCGCGAGGCTGTGGACACCGACGAGTCCGATCACCTCACCAAGGGGCCCCGCAGTCATGAGCGCAGTTACCGTCGAAGCCACTCTGGGCGTTTTGGTCCTGGACGATGACGCATGCGTGCGTAGCCGGATCTGCCACCTGCTGGAGACCGAACCGGGGTTTCACCTGGCGGGAGTGGCCGAGACGGCAGAGGAGGCGATGTGGATGGCGGAGCACGGGCCGGTCGAGATGGCCGTGATCGGCCATCGTGCGCGGTCGCGGAGCGGCTTATGGCTGTGCCGTGAGCTCAAGCGCAGCGCCGCGCGTGGGGGCAATGCTCCACGAACGCCTCGATCCCGCCGAGCACGCGATCTTCAGCATGCTGCTCGCTGGGCTCTCGGCCTCCGACGTGGCGCGGGGATTGAGGATCTCACGTGCTGAGCTCGAGTCGCGGCGCTCAGCCTTGCTCGGCAAGCTCGAGACACTTCCTCAAGCCAGCGGGCTGCGTTACTGACCGCCGTTGCCGCCGGGGCCGACGTCCCCTTTCGGCATCGAGGGACGGAGCGCTACTGTGTTGACATGACGGTCACGGGGGCCCGGACCGCTTCAGGGGCCGCGCACGGCTGGCCGCTGATCGGGCGCGACGAGGAGCTCGAGCGGATCGCCACCGTCCGAGTGCAACAGACCTCACCGGCTGTGGCGGTGATCGCCCCGGCCGGGGTGGGCAAATCGCGTCTGGCGCGAGACGCGGTGGCAGCGGCAGCCGAGACCGGGGCGATGGTCTGTTGGGTGCAGGGCACCCTGAGCGCGGCCGCAGTGCCGCTGGCCGCGTGTTCGGAACTGCTTGCACCCGACGCTCGCGCCGATGACCCCCTGTTGCAGCTTCAGCGCACCGCCAGGACGCTGCGCGAACAGGCCGCTGGCCGTCCGATCGTGATCGGCGTCGACGACGCGCAGCGGCTGGATCCGGCGTCGGCAGCGCTCATCCTTCAACTCACGATCACCGGCACCGCCTTCGTCCTGGCCACGATCCGGTCCTCGGAACCCTGTCCGGACGCGGTGCAGTCGCTATGGAAGGACGCCGGAGCGGAGAGACTGGAGCTGCAGCCGCTGTCTGAGGGGCACACCTCGGAATTAGTCGAGGCGGTGCTCGGTGGCCCGGTTGAGCAGCGCGCTCGACAGTGGATCTGCGACAGCTCGCAGGGGAACGTGCTCTACGTGCACGAGTTGGTGCGGGCGGCACTTGCGACCGGGTCATTCGTCAGCGTCGACGGATACTGGCGGCTCACGCAGCGCCCCGGCCCGAGCGCTTCCCTGTCGGAGCTGATCGGCGGCCGGTTGTCAGAACTAGATGACAACGAGCGCCGGGTGGTCGAGCTGCTGGCCCTCGGTGAACCGCTACAACTGCAGGAGTTGGTGTCGCTGGCGGGACTTGCCGCGGTGTCGGAAGTCGAGGCACAGGGGATCGTCAGGCTCGACGGCGCGGGCGCCGACGGCACGGTTCGGTTGGCGCACCCCCTGTACGGCGACGTCGTCCGGACGTCGATGCCGGTGATCCGGTCTGTCCAACTACGCCGCGATCTAGCCCGAAGGGTCCAAGAACGGGCGGACCGCTCTCGCGAGGACGCGCTGTTGATCGCGCGGTGGCTGCTCGACGCCGGCGATCCCGTTCCCGTCGAGCTATCGGTGGAGGCGGCCGCGGCGGCGATCGCAGCCGGCGATCCCGAGCTGGGGGAGCGGCTCGGCCGGCTGGCCCTCGAGGGCGGCGCCGATGTCCGATCAGCGCTGCTGGTGGCGCGCGCCTGTGCCGTGCAGCAGCGGTACGAGGATGCTGAGGAGCTGCTGGCGCCGCTGGAGGGGGTGTTCGACTCCCAGGACACGGCGATTATCTACATGCGGCAGCGCGCGATTGGGTTGATTTGGGGTCTCAACCGGGCGAAGGAGGCAATGTCTCTGGTGAACCGGGCTCTGGAGTGGTGGGACGAGCCTGGCTGGCGGCGCAAGCTGACACCAATCCGGTTGCGGGCGGTCGCGATGACCACCGACTTCCGCACCGCGGGCGACGAATGCGCGCAGGCACTCGCCGACGAGGCGCTGGGCCCGGAAGAGCGCCGGCAGGTGGAGGTCATCTATGCGGTTCAGCTGCTGCATGGCGGTCGCGTCCGTCAGAGCTACGAGCTGATCTTCCGGCTGCGGCCACCGATTCCGCTACGTGACGAAGCCGACGAACTTGCGATGGTGACTTGCTCCATCGCCGGTATGCAGTCTGGTTGGGAGATCGACGAGGTGGAGCGGTGGATGAGTCGGGCCTTCGCGGAGGCGATCCGAACCTATGACGAAGCGGCCGCGGGCATGGCCGCGGGCACGCTCGGTGGTCTGTGCATGCTACGGGGAAGATATGCCGATGCGGCTCGGTGGCTGAGAGAGGCCGTGGTTCACATGGAGTATCACGATCCGTTCCGGATATTGAAGGTCGCTCACACCATGCTGGCCGGAGTCGCCTATTACACCGGTGATGTGGATGGCGTGGCAACGGCGATGGAGCATTCCCGATCAGCGACGACCGGGGAGCTGGCCACCACCGAGCGGGCGTACGCGGCTCGAGGCGAGGCGTGGCTGGCGTTGGCGGAGGGCGACCCTTCCCGTGCCCAGCGGTTGCTATTGGAGGCCGCCGAGAACTTCAAGGAACCTATATATGCGATGGGGCATTACCACGAGGCGATGCGCGCGGGCGCACCGGCGCACAGGGTCTCCGCTCCGCTCGCCGCATTGCGCGAGGAGTGCGACGGGCGTCTGTCGTTGGCATACGCAGATGACGCGCTGGCGAGGGCGGCCCGCGACGGTGGGGCCGTCCTGGCATGCGCTGAGGAGTTCGAAGCGATCGGGGCGCTCCGCCACGCCTCCGAGTGCGCCGCGGCGGCGGCGGAGATCTTCGCCCAGGAGGGCCGTCAGGACTCCGCGCGGCGGGCCACCGCGCGGAGTCGTGAGCTGCATGGTCGCTGTCAGGGAGGGTTCGCACCACCGGTGCACGGAATGGAGCCCGACGCGTTCAGCCTCACCGACAGAGAGAGGCAGCTCGCCGAACTGGCGGCGCAGGGACTGTCGAACGCCGAGATCGCCGACCGGTTCGTGCTCTCCGTTCGCACGGTCGAGTCACACCTGTATCGCGCCATGCAAAAACTCGGGGTCAAAGATCGCCGCGAACTGAAGGACCGCTCGCCCTCTCACCGATAGATCAGCTTGTAGCCGAGCATCTGCGTGACAGTGACGAACCTGTAGCCACGCGCCTTCAGCGTCTTGATCTCGGTGGGCAGTGCGGCCAGTGTCTGGTACCGGGGACCGCCGGCGTTGTGCTGCAGGACGATCGATCCCGGGCGGACCCCGGCCAGGACTCGGCTAACGATCGCATTGGTTCCTGGCAGTGACCAGTCGCGGGGGTCGACGTCCCACTGAATCGTCGAGAACCCGAGGGAGCTGGCGACGTTGATCAGGGATGAGTTCACGGACCCATAGGGGGCGCGAAACAAGCAGGGCTGAAAGCCGGTTGCCTTCTTGATCGCCGCGGCGGTCATCGCGATCTGGGATCGCTGCCCGGACGCGGACAGCTTGGCCAGGTCCGCGTGGCTCCAGCTGTGATCGCCGATCATGTCCCCGTCGGCCAGCATGGCTCGCTGCACCTTGCCGGTCGGGTCGTACTGGCTGATCTGGTTACCGACCTCGAAGAATGTGGCCGGCACGTTGTAGCGAGCGAGGAGGTTCACGAAATCCATCGTCGGCGGCGAGCCGCCGGGCCCGTCGTCGAATGTCAGCGCGACCTGCCGCACGTTGCTCGGCCCCGCCGACACGTAGCCGCGTTTGGTCGGGATGCACCCGGCGAGCTGGGGCAGGCGGACGTTCAACAGCGCAGCGCGGGCCGGGGAAAGGGTCTGGCAGCTGCCGGCGGGGGGAAGCCCCGTGTCGGAGGCGCTGCAGGCCGGCGCGCCAAGCGTGCTGATCACCTGCCAGCGCAGCGGCTGGTAAGCGGCCGCGATCGCGGACGGAGTAAAGCTCGCGGTCAGATCGCTGTTGCTTGCGCGCGTGACGGTCGCCGTGATCGCGCTGGCCCGGCCGCTCACGCCCTTGCTGATCGCCGCGTAGAGGACCTGCGGAGCGTGCTGCCCGTCGCGCGGTCCGGCCAGACACAGCTGCCCGGTGGCCGTCCCGTTGTCGGCGCGGGCGATGAGCAGACACAACGTGCGCCGGTCACGCGCGAGCGCGCCAGGGGAGAACGGCTGGGCCATCTTCAGTTGCCAGACGAGCTGCTGGCCGTTCTGGGTCAGCGATGCGCTTTGCACCGCCAGCGGCTGGCTCTGCGCCGCCGCCGGTTGGCTGGTGACACCGGCGGCACTTGCGATGTGTGCGACAAGCAACACCAGTGCGACGATCATGGTCCCGACGCTCACAACGATGGGTAGGACCGAGGGGCGCGGTGTCGCGCGCCGGGGCGGTCGACTTCCCGGATTGACCATTGCTCCATCCTCCTTGGCTGTCTCTTCGCTCGGGTGTGACCGGGCTTTATCGATGCGCCACGGTAAGCGTCGAGCGAGGATCGCTCGTCAGTAGGTGGCTACTGCATTTCGCCAGACCCCGTACTGATGCGCCCGCGCGGGAGCCGGGCGACGGAGCGTCCGTGCTCAGGTTTTGGCAGCGATTACTTAAGCGGTCCCGGGTCCGAAGTGCAGTAGCGCGCCACTGAGGATGCAGCGCCCCTCCTGCGGCACGCTCCGGACATCAACCGGACCCAGCGCGAGAGGAACTATGAAGCCATGAGCACAAGCACCAGCCCAGACCGGATCTTAAAGCCGTCGCGCCGACGGGCCACGCCCCCGGCAATCGCGGTTTTGGTAGTCGAAAGCGACGGGTGGCTGGCTTCCCGGCTGTGCGATCTGATGCAGGGGGAGCCGGGGTTTCGGTTGGCCGGGGCGGCCGCGGACGGCCAGGAGGCCATGTCGATGGCTAGGCGCGAGCGGTTCGACATCGCCGTGATCGGTCATCGACCGCCGGCGGAGAGCGCCTTTCGGTTGTGCCGCGAGTTGAAGCGAACGCCGGACCCGCCCGCGGTGGTGATCTGCTGCGCCCGGCCGGATGGGGTGCACGCAGCGTGTTCTGCGGTGGCCACCGCGGACGCGCTGGTCAGTTTCTACGACTGCGACGCCGAGCTCGCTGGCGCGCTCGATCGGGTCGCCCGCGGCGTGCGATTCTTGCCCGCGGTGCCGCCGGGCACCGCAGCGATGCTTCGAGACTGCCTCGCACCCGCGGAGTATGTCCTGTTCGGCATGTTGCTCGCCGAGTTCCCGGCCGCCGACATCGCATCGGCGCTCCGAATGTCCGAGGCGGAACTCGAGTCTCAACAGGCAGCACTGCTGGGCAAGCTCGAGACCCTCCCTGCGACCCCAGAAGTGTGTTCCTGAACGCGCGGACTGTCCGGTAACGGAGGACCGAGATGATTGCCTTTCAAGATGACGAGTTCCAATTCGCGTTCGAGCAGGCGCTCGGCGCGAGCTACCGCCAGGGTTCCGACATCGGTGAGGTGCTCGCGACTGCCGGGCGCATCAGCGACGGCGACGCCGACTCCTGGCTGAACGAATGGACGGCCACCGCCGGCGGGGCATGGGCCTCGGCGGTGCACGCTCGCCGGAACCGCCGGCGGGTGAGCGCGCTGGCGCATTTCAGGCGCGCGGCCACCTACTACGCCACCGCGCTGTACCAGATTTCCCGTTCCAGCGAACCGGACCGCCGGCTTGATATCTGGCGGCGTCAGCGCGGTTGCTGGGAGCAGATCCTCGACCTGACTTCAGTGCCCGGGGAGCGGGTTGAGATCGCATACGAGGACCGTTCCCTGCCCGCCTTCTTCTTCCCGGCCACCGGCACGGGCAATAAGCGCCGGCCGCTCGTGGTCGTCAACAACGGCTCCTACCAGGCCACGTCCGACATGTGGGCGCAGGCCGGCGCCGCCGCGGCCGAGCGCGGATACCACTGGCTGACTTTCGATGGCCCCGGGCAGCAGGCGATGCTGTTCGAGCACGGGATTCCCTTCCGTCCCGACTGGGAGGCAGTTTTGACGCCCGTTCTTGACGGAATGCTGGCCCGGAGCGACGTCGACCCCGACCGAGTGGCGGTGATCGGCATCGGGCAGGGTGGCTACTGGGTCGCTCGGGCCCTGGCGTTCGAGCATCGCTTCGCCGCCGCGGTCGTCGATCCCGGCGTGGTCGACGTCTCCACCGCGTGGACCGACCGCCTGCCGGGTGAGATGCGCCGGCAACTCGAGGACCGGCGCCAGTCAGCGTTTGATCGAGAGATGCATTTGGCGGAGCTGTTCGCGCCGAGCAGCGCCGCCACGCTGCGGTTTCACGGCGAACCGTATGGGCACAACGGGGGCTCGACGTTCCGGCTCTTCCTGACCATCGCCGCCTTTCACCTAGGCGCTGAGGTGCAGGAGATCGACACACCGGTGCTGATCACAGAGTCCGAAGGCGAGCAGCTATGGCCGGGCCAGTCACGGCAGCTGTACGACCGCCTGCCCGGCGCCAAGACGCTCGTGACCTTCACCGCACAGGAGGGGGCCGGAGGTCATTGCGAGCCGCTCGCGCAGGCGCTGCGCGAGGCCCGGATCTTCGACTGGCTCGAGGAGCACCTTGGTTAACCACACCGATACGCAAGTCGCGTAGGGCTACTTAGGCACCTGCGAGCGAGCAGCTCAGTAGTTACACACTGACGACGCCGGCGACCGCTTGCGGCAGCCTTACTGTCACACATCAGAACCAACCACAAACGAGGAAGAAAGTCATGCTGTCCGGTTTTGAAAACCCATTCCACATCGTGATCGTCGCCGTCGTGGTCCTGCTGCTGTTCGGGGCCAAGCGCATGCCCGAGATGGGACGGTCGCTCGGCACCGGCATGCGCGAGTTCAGGGATGGCATCCTCGGCCGCGAGTCGAGCGCGCCCAGCCAGGGCGCTCTCGAGTCGGCGGCGCGGCCCGTCGAGAGCAGCCGGCATGGCAGTCCGGTGGGGTGAGGTCGCAGGCTCGGCCCGTCCCTTCCGGATCGGCTCGGCGGGCGGTACCCTGGCGCCATGACCGTCGCCGGGGCGCTGACGGGTTCGGGCGCCGCACACAGCTGGCCGCTGATCGGACGTGACGAGGAGCTGGAGCGGATCGCCAGCCTGTGGTCGAACCATGCGTCCCCCGCGGCTGCGGTGGTCGCTGACGCCGGTGTGGGGAAGTCACGGCTGGCCCGGGAAGCGGTGGCGGCCGCCGACCGCGCCGGGGCGATGGCCTGCTGGGTGCAGGGCACCCGCAGCGCGGCGACCGTCCCGCTGGCGGCGTGCGCGGAGCTCCTGCCGCCTGACGCCCGAGCGGACGATCCCCTGTTGCAGCTGCAGCGGACGGCGCGGACGCTCCGCGAGCGTGCCGCGGGTCGACCGATCGTGATCGCGGTGGACGACGCCCAGCGACTCGATCCGGCTTCCGCGGCCTTGATCCTCCAGCTTGCCATCACCGGCACCGCCTTCATCCTGGCCACGGTCCGCTCCTCGGAACCCTGTCCCGACGCGGTGCAATCACTCTGGAAGGATGCCGGCGCGGAGCGCTTGGAGCTGCGGCCGTTATCTGAGGCATACACCTCGGAACTGATCGAGGCGATTCTCGGCGGACCGGCCGAGCAGCGGGCACGTCATTGGATATATGACAGCTCGCAGGGCAACGTGCTCTACACGCACGAGCTGGTCCGGGCGGCGCGAACCAGCGGTGCCTTCATCAGCGTCGACGGATATTGGCGGCTCACCCAGCGCCCGGCGCCCAGCCCGTCGCTGACCGAGCTGATCGGAGGGCGCCTGTCCGAGCTCGATGACGACGAGCGCCGCGTGGTGGAGCTGCTGGCCCTGGGCGAGCCGCTTCGCCTGCAGGAGCTCGTCTCGCTGGCCGGCGTGGAGGCCGCCACATCGATGGAGGCACGGGGAATGGTGGCCGTGGACGGAGTGGGGCAGACGGCGACCATCCGGCTCGCGCATCCCCTGTACGGGGACGTGGTGCGGGCGTCGATGCCGGCGATCAGAGCGGCGCAAACCCGCCGCGATCTGGCCCAAAGTGTGCGAGCGCGGCCCGACCACTCCCGTGAGGACGCGCTACTGATCGCCCGGTGGCTGCTCGATGCCGGCGATCCGGTTCCGCGGGAGTTGACGATGGAGGCCTGCGCGGCGGCGATCGCAGACGGCGACCCGGAATTAGGCGAGCGCCTCGGTCGCATCGCGCTCGAGGAGTGCGGTGATACCCAGGCCGCGCTCCTGGTGGCCCGCGCGTGCGCCATTCGCCAGCGCTATGAGGAGGCCGAAGCCGTCCTGGCGCCGTTGGAGGGAGCGATCGGGACGCAGGATGATGCCATCGCCTACCTGCACCAGCGCGTCGCCGGGTTGCTCTGGGGGCTGCGCCGGCCCCACGACGGCATGGCCTTGGTCACACGGGCGCACGAGTGGTGGGACGAGCCCGGTTGGCGGCGGCGGCTGACGCCGCTGCGGGTGCGGGGCCTGGCGACGACCATCGACTCCCGTATCGCCGCCGAGGTTTCCGGGGAGGCGCTCGTTGACGAGGCGCTTGAGCCGGAGGTACGGCGCCAGGTCGAAGTCGTCCACGCCACCCACCTCTTCGGCGCAGGCCAAGCGCGCCGCGCGTGTGAGCTGCTCGGCCGCCTACGGCCGCCGATACCCCTTCGCGACGAGGTCGACGAACTGGCCATGATCGCCTCCTCGATCGCCGGGATCGAGGCCGGCTGGGCAATCGACGAGGTCGATCACTGGATGCGCCGCGCCCTCAGAGAGGCGATCCGGGCCTACGACGAATTGGCCGCGGGCATCAGCGCGACCACGCTGGGTGGACTATGCCTGTTGCGCGGCCGGTACGTCGACGCAGCCCGCTGGCTCAGGGAAGGGATTCTGCACCTCGAGTACCACGACCCGTTCTCGACCATCAAGTGCTCCCACTCCCTGCTCGCCGGCGTCGCGTATTTCCTTGGCGACCGGGAGGGCGTGGCCGCATCGATGGAGCGCTGCCGGGCGACTATCACCGGCGAGCTGCTCGATACCGAGCGGGCGTATGTGGTTCGCGGCGAGGCGTGGCTCGCGCTGGCGCAGGGCGACCCGCCCCGCGCGCAGCGGTTGCTGCTGCAGAGCGCGGAGGGCTACACGCGCGCTCCCCTGTACGCCGCACAGCTCTACCACGAGGCGATGCGCGCCGGTGCGCCGCCCCGCCGAGTCCACCCGCCGCTTGCGGCGCTACGGGGAGACTGTGACGCCCGCCTGGTCGTGGCCTACGTGGACGACGCGGCTGCGAGGGCGGGCGGCGACGGCAAAGCCGTGCTGGCCTGCGCGGACGAATTCGAAGCCATCGGGGCGCTTCGCCACGCCTCGGAGTGCGCCGCTGCGGCCGCCGAGATCTTCGCGCAAGACGGCCGCCACGACTCCGCGCGGCGGGCCGCCGCTCGCTCCGGCGAGCTGCACGCGCGATGCCAGGGCGGATTCGCGCCCGAGATTCGCGGTCTCGAGCCTGATTCGTTCAGTCTCACCAACCGAGAGAGACAGCTCGTGGAGCTGGCGGCGCAGGGGTTGTCCAACGCGGAGATCGCCGACCGGTTCGTGCTCTCGGTGCGCACCGTCGAGTCACACCTGTACCGAGCGATGCAGAAGCTCGGAGTGGCGGATCGCCGCGATCTCCGAGCTGGACTCCCTTAGGCCGTCCGGGCTCTGTCCGGGAGCGAAGCGCTACTGCCGATCTCGGTCGCATCCGACCGTTCGGCGACAGCTTGATCCACCGTGTGGCCGATGTAGGCGATCAGCTCCGGCGAGATGCGGTCGAGTCCCCTGCGGTCGTACCAGAGCGTGGCCGCGAGCCCGAGCGCGGCCCAGAACAGGACCTCGCAGG
>Ga0335075_10015719_pt1 | contig 11335 bp, 14 predicted proteins | sample Lox_Sample_24_FD_206723 | JGI IMG/M metagenome (GOLD analysis project Ga0335075, IMG submission 206723) | Soil microbial communities from Loxahatchee National Wildlife Refuge, Florida, United States - Lox_Sample_2.4 | ecosystem: Environmental > Terrestrial > Soil > Wetlands | place: USA...
AAAGCTATCGGAATCTCAGAAGGAATGCCCTAGCGATTCTCGGTGGCCGCTCTTCGCCGTGACTGCGGTGGCTCTGGTCATCATATCCTTATTCACCATGTCTCCGGCAGTATTCTTTTTCAGCACCTTTGCTATCATGATGTTTCACGTGGGCCTTGTATCTGATCCTCCGAACCTTTCAAGCTTCCTCGAGAAGTTTAGCCTCCTTCTTTCGAGGTTCTTGCCGGCTATGTTTGTAGCAGCCATTCTCCATCGATATTGTGCGGCACCCTTGCTCACAGGACTGGCGGCACAGCTGGATAAAACGGTGCTCTATCTTGGATTCTGTTTTGTTGGAGCGCTGAACAACTACACTTTCGCTCCACTGATACCAATACAGCGACTGACATCCCACGACCTCAAAGCCCAGCCCGGTGCACCAATAGCCCTAGCCATCATTCTCACGTCAATCATAGCCATAATAATTGGACAAATTCACTACATCCGGGTTTCCGGAAACATGCCTCGATATCTCCGGATCTACATCGCCATGGGTCTAGGTCTATTGGTTTTCCTCGCACTACCTGGACTGAGGCTCAGGATTCATCACTATATCTTGGCACTTTTGTTCATGCCAGGAACAGCATTCAAGACGCGACCTAGCCTCATCTACCAAGGTTTGCTTCTCGGCCTCTTCATCAATGGTGTTGCTCGATGGGGCTTTGCCTCGATTGTTGAAACACCCGCTGCGCTTGGCGAATCTAGTGATGATGATGGTAGTGGCAACTCGTGGTGGGGCGCCAAATCACCCAATGTCACCGCCGTTGTAGCACCTGACTCCTCCAATATTACTCTCAACTGGGCTTCTTTGCCCACCGACAAAGGAGTAGACGGTGTTAGTATTCTGGTCAATGACGTGGAAAGATGGAGAGGCTACACAGACGAAGAATTGTATTGGGACCAGAACGAAGTCACTTTGAAAAGACGGAAACGAGAAGGCCAAGAACCAGAATTCTTCCGCTTTGCGTGGATGAATGGCAATGCTGTGGGACGGTACAGCAAAGCTGCGGTATGGGACGAGAAAGGAGTTTGGCATCCGATACCCCAAACATGATAATTAGCAGGCAGTCTGCCAACCAATAAATGAGCTTCGTTTCCAGGCACATTCGACTGATGTTCAGGAGCTCGTTCGTTCCCCCTTTTGGTCTTGTCGAGATCATAAAGTCCCGTATGTGAACCCCTTTCGCTTTTCTTCAGTCACTGGCCCGTCGATTTTGATACACTATTGTTCTCTGATACTGGAAAAGCATTTGTCCACTGCCCTGGTCCGCTCTGAAGATTTGACTAGATTGGTCTGCTTCCTTTGCAAGATGTCCGTACAAGCTGAAATGCTAGATTCCACCTACATTGACCCAGAGCTCGATAAGGCAGGTCAGATCCACTTCCTTTAGGATGCTGTTCGTTAATGCGAACCCCTGCTGCAGCTGTTAAATAGCGGTCCACCGCTCAAGGGCTTCGACGCTTCAACGGACATTCCGACATTACGAGCACGCCTTCTGGAGATGAAACGAAATCTCACCAATGCGAATACTGCAGCACAAGGGAGCACCATCGCGGAGGAAGATCTACAGATCCCAACTCGCGATCAAACCCAGATCACTCTTCGAACCTACTGATCAAAGTCCGCTCCATCAGGCGGGGCTCCGATTCTCGTGATGTATCACGGAGGGGGCTTTTGCCTCGGCGGTCTCGACAATGAAACACTCAACTGCGGACGATGGGTCGAAAGATTCGGCTGTGTCGCCATCAACGTGGACTACAGGCTGGCGCCGGAACATGCATTTCCCACTGCTGTGCACGACGTTTACGACGCCCTAAAATGGGTTTGTAACGTCGCTTCTCCTTTATGCCACGAGAGATGCTTATCGAGGACTCCGTAGGTCGCTACTCACTTCGATGACATGGGTGGAGACCCAGCCAAAGGGTTTGTAATCGGCGGTATATCTGCTGGCGGCAACCTTGCCGCTGTCATATCACATATCTATCGTGACGAGGAGATGTCTCCACCACTCACGGGAATCTATCTCTCGGTTCCAATGCTTGTGAGCCCCGAAGTCGTCCCCGGCAAGCTTAGACACCAGTATTTGAGCCGTGAACAAAACGAAACCGCTCCAATCTTGAACAAGGAAGCTATGGCCCTCTTCAGAGGTACGTTGAGGCCCCGCATTGTCCCAAATTCGGATTGTGGATGACCGTTCACGATTCTCCCCAGCCTACAAGGAAGATCCGGTATCACCACTTGCGTCACCACTTATCTTTCCCCGCCGGACACAAAAGCCTGCCGCTGACGTATTTCCAAATTTGTGGCATGGACCCCTTGCGTGACGACAGCTTCATCTATGAGCGCATCCTAAGAGAAGAATGCGCTGTTAAAACCCGTGTGGATTTCTACCCTGGGTTACCGCACAGCTTCTGGTCATGGTTTCCCGAAGCAACCTTCAGCAAGAAGCAGTTGAAGGACTCGATGGAAGGGATGGCCTGGCTACTAGAGTCCAAGTAGGCAGTATCGGTGTAAAGACATCTCGTGCATTTAGCGGAAATCCAATACACACGTCAGGAGAAGCACAAGGATGACCTGAGTATGTGTTTGTAGGCACCCAGGTAGCACAATTCACTGCCAAAAGTTCTATTCCGTCAAGAAGCGCACCATCTCTGATAGCGTTTGAAATCTACACTTTTGTAAACGGATCATCAAAATACCATACCGGATCGCCGTCAGGACTGATCTCGCATTCGGTATATCCATTACCCATGAACTGGAACCGGTTTTCTGTCCGATACGTGATCTCATAATCCTCGTACCGAACATTCTTCAGCATCTCGAAAAAGTGCAGTCGGCTGCCAGGGTAGATGGCGGTGACCGGCCCGTGAGTCTTCTTGTTCTTAAACCAGGATGAACATGCGGAAGACCAGGCAAGCCGCTTCATGAGCTCGTGCGTGTGGTTGTGCAATTCGCGAACGACTTCCTTCTTGGGCTCGTATGCCTTGATGTTCTCCGTCTGTAGCTTTTCGATCATCTGGAACATATATCGGGTGTACCATTCCAGGATCAGGAGCAGAGAGCTGTGGCTGGCTGGACAGTTCGGTCCGACGAAGACTAGCAGCAGGTGAGCATCAAACAGGTATGTGACTGAGAGCTGCACTCACGAAATAGATTTGGAAAGTTCGGAGTAGTGATTCCCAAGTACCCCTTTGGAAAGTCACCGAATTGTTCTCTCAGATTCGCCCTGTTCCGACCAATGATTTCGAAATGCGGCGTGAATGAAGTGTCAAAGCCAGTGGCAAATACGACCACCTCCACTTTATGCTCATGGCCCGATTCGTCCACGATGCCATCTTTGGTAAGCTTGGCCGCCGACTCGGTGACGACCTCGACATTAGGCGCTCTTAGTGACTGCAGATAGCCAGAACCGGGCGTCATGCGCCGACAACCAAGTGAAAAATCAGGTATCATATGTTTGGTAAGGCGCGGGTCGTGGTCCAACTGTTGCGACATGATGTCGGCCACGAGTTCACGAGAAGCTTTTTGATCTTCGCTTTTCAGATGCATCTGACCTGTGTCAACATGGGTCCGAGCTCATAGGTCCAAGAGTAGTACTCACAAGTGTGAACCGCTTGTTCAATTCGCCCTCTATGTCGCGAGCGTACTTCAGGTACTTCTCAGGGTTGGTATTGAATTCGTGTAATTGTTCTTTGGTTCGCAACAGGTGCTTACAACTAAAATTTGTGCCTCCAGGTCCGGCAAATTTGGCTCCGAAACCTGTTGTGATCCAAACTGGAGATCTCAGGAATGGGATTAGCTTCCCAACAACTGTGGTTAGAATCAGTTATCCAGATATCCGAAGCGAAGAGGGATCGATCCTCTGCTCACCGGGCTGGATGGAAGGCACTATTTGAACAGCGGACGAGCCTCCACCGACCACAGCCACAGTTTTGCCCTTCAAGTCGTATGTCGAGTCCCATTTTGCGCTGTGCATAAGCTTTCCCTTGTATTGATCTAGTCCTGGGATTTTGGGGTACTGCCATGAACTTTTTGCGTACGATCAATCCGTTTCTTCTAATACCAGCCCCCAAGAAGCCAAGTGGAAGAGCTTACTTTAGAACACCAGATCCATTCACCAAAATTTCGCAACTATCCTCAAAATGGGATCCGTCGGCTCCCAGAATGGACAACTTCCATTTTCCCTCCTCTTCATCCCAAGTCGCCGACTCCACTTTTGTGTTCAGCTTCACGTACCTTTCCAGGTCGTACTTTGTCGAAACGTCTTTGAAGTATTGCCATATCTCTTCCGAAGATGAATAATATCTTGACCAATTCGAGTTTCTCGCCCAAGTGAATTGACTAAGCGGCACAGCGATCAGTCAGTGTCCCAACGCCTCAGAAGTGAGGGAATATCAAAGGGGCAGAAGTGAGGGAATATCAAAGGGGCAGAAACCAAACGCTCTTAGAACTTGAACTTAGTACTAACTGTGACTGGGAATATCACAAGTACAGCCGGGGTACCGATTTTCCAACCACGTCCCTCCAACGTCACTATTCTTCTCGTAGATCTGTAGCTCCACGTCCTTCAGCACTCGCTCCGCCTTGTACGCAATTTGTAGTCCAGTTGCCCCGGCACCCACACAGATCATCCGGGTGGGTCGTCTGGCGAACAGGGGATGCTCGCTGATGCGGTAGCCATCAAAGTCTTGATTGTACCAATGGTTTTCATGAACAGCGTCAAGATCCGGCAAAGCTTCTGAGTCTGGAGTGGCAGAATTGGTCATGATTGGACAAAACAGCAAGGAAATAAGGGAATGAACGCGGACAAAAGGAAGTCTATTAGGAAGGACCTCTTTCGTGATCGGGCGCACTGTAGGGAGTTATTCCAAAAGCTGAACCCAAAGAGGGCACCGAGTAGTAGTAATAGTAAGTAGTAGCAATCAGTGAGCTGTGGGAGCGATCAGCGTCTAGGAATTTGAAATCAGACGGTTTCTCCAACGTCTTTTGAGTCCAAGAGGGAGTGGACGCTTACTCCGCTGGTGAGCATTGTCCTGTGTGTATCCCCGCATGTCTTTTAGGCGCCCCAGTCCCGAGGCAACTTTCTCTGCGAGTGGTACTAGTAATTGTCCAGCGGAAATACATTCTGGCAGTTCTTTACTAACGGCCCCCATTCCAACATCTTCCCAATCCGGGGCCGTAGCCTACTCAGATCAATGATTGCCTTCTCCTGTCTGCCATCTCCACATACTCCACTCGTGCAATACCTCATCATCCCAATCATCGCCCACCAACTCTCGCCCCTCGTCGATCGCTTCCAAGCCACCACTCTGTAGAAGTTCCCACAGCTCCCGAATCTCATCCAGATAAGCCACACGCATTGGATACGCGATGATTGCTCGAGCGTCCGAGCCATGTTTCAACCACCTTAAGATCGTGCGCGAAAGCATGCCCGGATGCTCTTCGGAGTATATCGTATCTGCCGCAAGTATGACAGTTGCTTTATTGGTCTCGGCTTGCAGTGTAGTACTATGCTCTTGGCCTTCTGCGTCAATGCTACTAGTAGTATGAAGCACGAGCTTGTCGGGATTTGCCCAGTCGAGCGTGCCACAGAACGCGCTGCCTCCAAGCGCACAGAGGGTTTTCCTGTTCGTACAAATGTTTACAGCCAAGCCTGGGACAATCGGAGCCAGATCGCTGAGAACGACATTGGTATTCCAGATAGCTGCGGCGGAAAGGCCTACAAGTCCAGTGCCTGCACCTAGTTCAAGTACACTGGTACTAATAGTAGTACCAGTAGAAGCTGCCGGATGTAAAGAATTCCAGTCAAGTGCAAAGCGGTGTAAACGAGTTGCAAGGATGAACGATGATCCCCATGTCGTCAGCCTGAGGTTTTCAGCCGCTAGAGCAGGCTCTTCAAGTTTGATATGGACTGTTTCTCCAGAGCTGTTTTTGGGAATATCGAAATTGCGCGAGCCTTTCCCCATTGTAAACCTTGGGAAACGATTGAGATGAACTGCCAGCAGTACTAGTAGTAGTACTAGTAGTAGTGAAACTTATTCCCCTTGTACTACTAGTACTACTAACTTCTGGCGTCTGTCCAACCGATAAGCCCAGATAAGTTCTAAATCCACTTCCCAAAATTCAGTGCACAAGATCTTTATAGCCCCGGGGATGGCCGCAGGGGAGCCCGCTTGGTAGTACTAATCTGCTTGACCACTATTTCGCAGTACTACTGCCACGAGCTCTGTACGTTTCACAAGGCGCAGTTGCCGAGGCACAATTGAGAGTTGCTTAGTACTGTGCCAACACCCCAGGGCCGTTCATGGAAACTAAGTACGTCCGAGGATACTACCATGCCGCCCGCATAGGTTAGTCTATACTCGAATTATACTCGAAGTTTGTTAGATTTGCATTTGAGAAGCGTTCGAACTACACTTGAGCACTATTGGAATGTCTTTGAGTCAGGAATGTCTGAATGCGGAACGGCCGATTACAGTTTGAACGCGGCTGGAGTGCACTCAAGCGACGTTCAAGTAAAACGCGATTCCTTAAATGCACGAATAGTATTTCGGCGCTCCAACTACGTTCGAAGTATTATCGGAGGGAGAGCGTTTACTAAGTGCGCGTTGTATGAGGGCCCGGTTACGATTAGAGACGACCACATGCTACGGCTTACGTCGCTTTCAAAAACAGGATTTCAAAAGCCAATCTAACGAACGCGGCCCCCGTAGCTGCTCGAGCTGGTCGATGGCCTGTCTAGAACCGCCGAAAGTTTCGCGCCTCGTAACGGCGGGGTCTTGTCGTCCGCCGACGCTTGCGATTGCTGCCACGCGTGTGGCTCGGTAATGGCGTAGCTGTTGAGGACCGAATACCGTACAGTTTCGTTAAAGAGGGCGTCCAGGGCATCCTCGTCCCATTTCTCGTCCTCGTCCTGGTCCTCGCCCGCCGCCGCCGTTCCCTCGAGACCCTCTGACATTGAGCCAAACGGTCCCAGACTTTCTCGAGAGCGAGACCTATGTTCAGGCGTCGAGTCAAGCCATGATGGCCGCTAAGCGCCACCTATCATACCCAAATTATAGCCAAGATGTCCCAAGGGATACTATGAATGGACCACATTTAGCGGCGTACTTTGGACTGGAGGAAGCTATGCAGGCTTTAGCTATGCGTCGTCATGACTGGTACTACTAAAGTACTACGTACTACTAAGCTTTGGTGGCTTCAAGGACCCTTAGATAAGCTCTCTAGGGCCTTAAAGTTCCGAGTCGTTCGGTAAAAAGTGGAAATCAAATGCGACTGGAAATCAAGTCCAAAGCCGAGGGCGGTAAAGGCAATAAAGGCGGGGCTACAAGCCCTCCAGCACAATTTGAAGCGCCGAATACTACTACAGAAAACCCCCTCCTTCCGACATGCATGCATAAAACTTGAATTCTCCCCAATGGGCTATGGTTCTAGTAGTGGCTGGCATCGAGTTTCCGCTGCACGTCTGCTGAGGATAGAAGCGTTAGCAATTAATCTCGCATCGAGGTGGAGCTAACTGGACAGCAAAGCTTTACGAGTTCAACTGAAGTTGCTAGCAATTATCGTGATTGATTGGCGTACGAGATCAAGTTGGCCACCCGACAGGCAGCCTTATGCGTGTGGCTTCGTATTGTCTTGTACTAGAGCCTATACTCTAGCCCTGGATCCCTGCTTTCCCTCTGCACCTTTTGCATCTCTGAGCATCCAACAGAGGTCTGGGCTGCCAGTTACTAGTAATGACTGCCCCTCAACAGCTCAAGACAAAAATGGTGAGATAGTAAATTCACTGACATGGGACATTGCGTTTGGTGAGAGGCTCCCCCAATAATTTTCTGAACAATACCTCCAAAATGACTACTACTAATGGGGATACTACTAGTACATTCGTCATATGCCTTGAGAATACAGTCCGCTGTTCCCCAAATATTGCCGCTGCCGCACATGAGATTCTCCAAAATCGGAAGAAACTTCATTGGGTCGCCTTTTCAGAACCAGAAGGCGGAATCACGAAAGCAGATCCGTACATATGTTACGTCAAAAGTGGCCGTTTCCACTTCAGTCCAACCATCTACACACCAGCTTCTGGTTCGAAGCTTGAAGATTTGCTCAACGACAAAGACTACAAAAATTCCGAAGAGGTTCAACTCGTGACAAATGGGAAAGGCGGATTTTGGTGCCGCTTCGAGACTAAGAAAACTTACGGCTTTAGCAGAAAGATTCCGAACGCCCCATTTCAATTCTTGAAAGCAGGTAATCCTCATGGATGGCCCGTCCATGCTGCTTTCGGAGTGAAAGATTCATTCGTTTTCGTATACAGCGATGGCCATGTTGACTGGGATCTCAAGTCCTCCTATAACGACCTGGACAAGGTTTTTCTCAAGCGGCTGACAAAACCCAAAGAACTACTGTTTGTGGCTTTGAATCCGTTTGCGGCAGACCAGTTCTTTTGTGCTTTCAGCGATCACAGTGTCACCTACTCTTTTCCCTCTGGTGAAGCATGGAAGGAGATCGACGAGTTCATTTTGAGTGGGACTGGTCTGAGGGTTATCAGTGACAGCCCGACATTGAGGAGTTCAGCTGACCCTTCACCCTCAAGTACGTCTGGCGCAGGAACCAATTCATTGGTAAAATTCGCAGAAAAGGAGGCAAAGGAGGCAGCGAAGGATATGACGGAAAATGCAATCAGCGATTGGCTGGGGAACTGACTGATACTTCAAAATGCTGCACGGGGATACAGAAAGGAACTTGAAGGTATAGGGAAGCACGGTGCAAGCCACCTGAGATGGGACACTCAGTACTATGTGGGAGAATTGTTCGGACATTCTGCTCCATCAAGTGGTCTTTGCAGGTTCATATACCTGGAGCTCAATCCTGCCGCTTGGTGTCTTGGACGGCAACAATGAGGAACTCTAGGTAGTGGGCATACTGGGCATTCAGATCGTTTCAATACCAGTGTGACCAAATGCAGAGCAATAGGCTGATAGTAGGCAGTGGTTACAATGATTTACGGTTATGGATCGGACGATGCGGGGAAATTTTTATTCCCTCTCGAAAACTGCTGCTTTTCATCCTGAATCATCTCGCTGACCCACAGAGCGATCTCAAATCCCAAATCCAAGGGGGCCCCAGATGGCTCCCCTTCAATCCTACCCGAGATATCTTGGCCTTCCATTTGCTAGCCTTGGTGTTTTACTGTAGCCCCTATTACTATCTTGGAAAAGTGGCGTGACAAGGTCAAATTGCACCAAAAATGCACAAAACCGAACGAGGATGTTCAGCTCATGCAGCTACCGGCGCTTTCCAGTCCTTCACACGTGCTCAGCTCAATGGCTCTTAATCTATGCCGTGGTCCACTTATTCAGCCATTGATACAAGCATTTGTATTTGAAAATCGGTAGAATCAACGTGCACCAAGCTTGCGTAATAGAATCTTGATCAGCTATGCCATATGTCCACCAAGATGGCCGGCAAATGGACTTAAATCACGGTGGAATCTGGCAGAAGCGGCCAGCGGAGACACAAACGCAGGTGCAGATTCAGCCCTACTCAGCCCTACTCAGCCCTATTCGGCCCTACTTACCTATGGAAAGTTGACACAACCTGAGCCGACTATTGGATACCGGAAGGCTCTTGGACAATTCCACCAGCCCATCCCCGACGGGCATGCATGAGAAGAGTCAAAAGACCTAAAAGCAATGTGCATCATTAGCAGCTATGAATCCTGTGGGTGGTCCTGACCCGGGTGGCCAAGCTTTACGCGGCACAGTTTCCTTGCATCGTTCCTCGACGGCGACTCGACGAGAACATCACTTCGCACACCACCTTTGCATCCAGCCCCTCATAGAAGACCTGAGGCAACCACGTTAAGCAACTCAGACTTCTAACAGCGCGATTTATGCGACTGGCCGGCGCATGGCATCGGCTGAGCTTGGTGTTCGTATCCAAAGCCCTGTGCATGAGGGGGCTTACATGAAGTTGAGATAATCTGAACAGATTTTCTCCAGCTCTTTTTACCATCCGCTGATGAAGATTGGAATTCCAGAATCTTGAACCTAATCGATTCGTCAACATGGCGCCTCCTTCCAACGATGCTATTATGCAAGGCATGAAGCAGCTCTCCGAATTCATAAGTGATCTTCACGAGAAGGATGTTGCGTTGAAACAGGGAGGAGACAAGTCGCTAGCAAAGCTTCGGGCTCCTTTAGCCAAGGTTGTTGGCGACAACGACGACATAATCAAGGAGAGGATCAGTCATCTCAAGAAAGCACCGAAACTCACCAAGCCTGTCCCTATCCCACCACCAAAGAGTCCCTTGGCAGTCTTTGATCAATTTTTTCAACCGCCATTCCAATACCAGTGGACCGACACGGGAGGGGATTCGGGCGTCGGCTCCGCTGCGGCCAATGATCAGGATGGCACCATCAGCATCGGCGTCGGCGCCGCGAACCAGAACGGCTACGCTGCTGCCGGAGTGGGATTTCTCTTCCAGCCTCCACGCGACATGGTGATCTATATCGAGCCTCTGATCACGTACAATTTCAACTGGTTGGATCTTGCGAACTTCATCAATGCAAGCTGCAGCGCCTTTTTCGCAATCCGAGTCCAGGTGTTTGATGGATCGTCGAAGTCCCTGGTTGATACTATTGACTTCACTTACCCCTTATGGAACGACACTGCTGGATGGCTCGACGAACACAGCAACAGCGGGACCGGAGCGACAATCAATGCAAGCCCCACAATATTTGTGATCGGTGGCTACTATTACATTATCTGGTTTTGGTTCGACATTTCCTGTGCAAACGGTTTCTCCACCTTCTCTGATGGTTCGATTGAGGCTCGCGTCAATTATGTCTTCTTATACTCGCCCAACTGAAACTCAGACAGGACTCTTAGGAATGATGGATGGCGGTGTGCAGAGCTTGGTGCAGATTGATGATCTGATTGAAAGGCTGATGCCTTCTAATGGTTCCGCTTCTCAAATTTTGCGAATAGGCCGCATTTCGGTTGCCTAGAGGAGCCAACGTCTGGCTAATATGGCAATCATGTATTTAGTCACTCATTAAACAGGTAGTACTCAACAAGACAGTTGCTTCCAACCTACGCATATACATACCTGTCTGTGGTGCGCAACAGGGACAAACCCTGCTCTCCTCATTTGGACTTCCGCAGTGAAGCACCCAGAAGAGTGACTCCAAATCATGCCTGAAGGAGTGTTTCTCGTCAAGAAGCCACCCGATTGCCATGAACGCCCTCGTGCCGATCTTGCTCCGCGCTCCCGAACGATTTTCCCAGAAG
>Ga0335075_10015721_pt1 | contig 11334 bp, 3 predicted proteins | sample Lox_Sample_24_FD_206723 | JGI IMG/M metagenome (GOLD analysis project Ga0335075, IMG submission 206723) | Soil microbial communities from Loxahatchee National Wildlife Refuge, Florida, United States - Lox_Sample_2.4 | ecosystem: Environmental > Terrestrial > Soil > Wetlands | place: USA: Florida...
AGAACGCCCCGGCGTCCGGCGTACCGACCGGCTTGCCCTCGTAGACCACGGTGGTCGCGCCGGCCAGCAGCGGCGCGTAGACGATGTAGCTGTGGCCGACCACCCAGCCGATGTCCGACGCGCTCCAGAACACGTCACCGGGATGCACGTCGTAGATCGCGCCCATCGACCAGGCCAGCGCGACCGCGTGGCCCCCGTGGTCGCGGACCACGCCCTTGGGCTTCCCCGTGGTCCCGGAGGTGTACAGGATGTACAGCGGGTCGGTTGCGGCCGCCGGCACCGGGTCAGCGGGCGTGGCTCCGGGCACGACATCGTCCCAGTCCAGGTAGCCGGGCCGCAGGTCGGCGCGGGCCGCGTTGCGCTGGAGCATCAGGATGTGGCCGGGCTGGTGGGCGCTGAGCCGCAGCGCCTCGTCCAGGATCGGCTGGTAGGCCACCACGCGGGCCGGCTCGAGGCCGCACGACGCCGCGACCACCACCGCCGGCCGCGCGTCCTCGATCCGGGCGGCCAGTTCCTTGGGGGCGAAGCCGCCGAACACCACCGAGTGCACCGCGCCGATGCGGGCGCAGGCCAGCATGGTCATCACGGCCTCGGGCACCATCGGCATGTAGACCACGACCCGGTCACCCCGGCCTACCCCCAGGCCCTTCAGCGCCCCGGCCACCCGGGCCACCTCGTCACGCAGCTCGCGGTAGCTGAACGACCTCGTCGCGGGCACCATGGCCGAGTCCCAGATCAGCGCGGTGCGCTCACCCTGCCCCCGCCCGACGTGCCGGTCCAGCGCGTTCGCGCAGGTGTTCAGCTCGCCGCCGGGGAACCAGCGGCAGAACGGCGGGAGGCTGGCGTCGACCGCGGCCGACGGCGGGACCGTCCAGTCGATCAGACCGGCCGCCTCCAGCCAGAACCCCTCCGGGTCGGCCAGGCTCCGCTGGTAGGCCTCTGCGTACGCTCCCACGGCCGGATCCTCCCGCGACGTCGGCGAACCTGGGCCGCAGCCTGTCCGGCCGCGGTTACCGCAGCCGTTATGCGGCCCGGTGACCGCCGGATCACGGGAGCCAGTTGTTGCGGGCCGCGTGCCAGGCGAGCTGGGCGCGATTCCGCGCGTTCGCACCCAGCATCATCTCCTGGATCCGGCGGCGGACGGTGCGCAGGCTCACTCCGACCTGGCGTGCGATCGCCTCGTCGGTCACCCCGCCCACCAGCAGCGACAGGATGCGCCGGTCCGGTCCGTTCATCGCGCCCGGTGGCGGGTCGTCCGCCAACTGCAGCGACAGCCCTGCGTCCCAGTACTGCTCGAATAGCGCGATGAGCGCATCGAGAAGCCCGCAGGAATGCACGATCACGGCCGCTGGAGCCGCGTCTGAGATGTCTCGCTCAAGCGGCAGCAACGCGGTATCCCGGTCCGCGATGACCAGTTTCATGGGGAGCGCCGGGTGAAGGCGGTACTCCGCGTGCGGCGCGCTGTTCTGCCGCAATTTGATCAGGAAATTGGGGTAGTTGGTTATTTCTTTGTCATAAAGCCCTCGGTAGGAGATCTCCGGCCTGCTCAGGCTCTCGGCTTCGTCGAGGTCGATCGCCACGAACGGCGGCTTGACGAATCCGTCGAACGAGACCCTGGCCGCGCGTTGCAGGTGGCCGACGCGCTCAGCGAGGGCTTCGGCGCCCGACACGACCTCGATGAGCTCATCGATGCTGCGCGTCCGCCTGCCGGATCGGTAGATCTTGACCAGCTCACCGAGTTCGGCCCTCGCGTCGCTGAGCTCGGCCTGGCGGCGCAGCAGCAGGGCGTCCACGGCGATGTCGGGCGGCGAGGCCACGAACCGCGGGGGACGGGTAACGGTGCGGGAGGCCAGGCCCCGCGCCTCCAGTGTGGTGAGGGCCGACATCACCACGTCTTCTGGCAGGCCCAGGGTCCGGGTGAGTTCGGCCGCGGTCACTGAGGCGGCGGCGATCAGTTCCCGGTAGACGACGTCCTCGGCGTCGGTCCCGCCAAGCGCAGTCAGCACCCCAGTCCTCCGCGCTGTCATGGGTCCATGCTGACCGCTGCGTCCGGTAAACGAGGCCTTTCCAGGTTAGCGGGATATGGCCGGTTATGGCCATGGCTTCAGGCTGCCAGCGCCTAGCCCTACCGGGGGGTGCAGCGCTGGCGTCATGATCTGTCGTGCGCCGGCTCTCCTCCCACCGGGCCGGCGCCCTGAAGACAGCGTGCCCCGTTCGCGGCGCCGCACCGTCGGCGCCGTTCCGCTCCCCGGAGGGTTCCATGTCTGGACGCACACGCGCGCGAGCGCGGCTGCGCAGGTCGCTGTTCGGCCTCACCGCGTTGTCCGCAGCCGTGCTGACCGCGTTCGCGCTGGTGACTCCCGCCGCGAAGGCCAGCACCAGCGCGCCGGGTTCGTCGGCCAGCTCGGGCCCGGTCATTTCGGCCCCGGCCAAGCGGGTATGCGCCACCCCGTCGAAGCCCGGTTATGCCTATTGCGACGCGCTAGTCCGCACCGACGCGGCCGGGCACCAGGGCCAGCTGGCGGCGGGCGTGACCCCGCTCGGCTACGGTCCGGCCGACCTGCAGGGGGCCTACGCGCTGCCCTCGGCCACGGCGGGCGCCGGGGCCACCGTGGCTTTGATAGAGGTCGGCGACGACCCGACGGCCGAGCAGGACCTGGCGCAGTACCGCAGGCAGTACGGCCTGCCGGCCTGCACCACGGCGAACGGCTGCTTCCGCAAGATCAACCAAGACGGCGGCAGCCTGCCGCCGGCCATCGACACCGGCTGGGCGCTGGAAACCTCGCTGGACATGGACATGGTCTCCGCGATCTGCCCGAAGTGCCACATCCTGCTGGTCGAGGCGGATGACGAGGGCACGGTCCAGGATGTCGGCACCGCCGAGAACGAGGCAGTCGCCCAGGGCGCGAAGTACATTTCCAACAGCTACACGATCTCGGCCGAAAACACGAACGGCTACGTACTCGAGGACCCGGACGAGCTCCAGTGGGACTCGGAGTACTTCAACCATCCCGGGATCGTGATAACCGCTAGTGCCGGCGATGACGGTTATATCGGGGCTACGCCCTTCCCCGCCGACTCCCCGCATGTGGTGGCGGTGGGCGGCACCACCCTGACCCGCGACCCCTCCGCGCCGCGCGGCTGGGCCGAAACGGTCTGGGGCGACGTGGACCCCGCATCCGGCGACTGGGAGGGGACCGGCAGCGGCTGCTCGTTGTACGAGCCCAAGCCGTCCTGGCAGACCGACACCGGCTGCCCGGGGCGCACGATGAACGACGTGGCCGCGGTGGCCAACCCGGCGACTGGGGTGGCGGTCTACGACAGCGCGGGCGGTTACGGAGGCTGGACGGAGCTCGGCGGGACCAGCGCCTCGGCGCCGATCATCGCCTCGGTGTACGCGCTGGCCGGCACGCCGGTGGCCACCACCTACCCGGCGTCTTACCTGTACGCGAACCCGTCGGCGCTGAACAATGTCACCAGCGGCACTAACAGCCAGTACGGCTGCGATAACTACCCGGCTTATATCTGCAACGGGGAGCCGGGTTACAACGGGCCGACCGGGCTGGGCACCCCCGAGGGGGTGGCGGCGTTCCAGGCCGGGCCGCACGGCGCGGTCACCGGCACGGTCCGCAACAGCCAGGGCCGTCCGCTGGCCGGGGTCACGGTCAGCATCGCCTCGGGCTCGGCGGTCACGAACGCCCAGGGGCGTTTTGAGACCGCTGCGCTGGACGGCAGTTACACCGCGACCGCGGCCAGGTTCGGCTATGCCAGCCAGAGCGCTGCCATCACGGTGGCCAGCGGGACCACGGCCACGGCGGACTTCACGCTGACCAAGTACCCCACCGCGACCGTCAGCGGCACGGTGACCGACGCGTCGGGGCACGGCTGGCCGCTGTACGCCCAGGTCCAGGTGGCTCGCACCTCAGTAACCACCTACACCAATCCGGTCACCGGCCGTTACCAGATCACGCTCCCGGTCACTGGCAGTGCCTACACGCTGGACACGTCCGCGGTTTACCCGGGTTACCAGGCCGGCACGGCAACCGTGACGCCGGTCACCGCGGGTGTCAGCCAGGACTTCGGCCTGACCGTCGACCCGCTGACCGGCTGCGACGCGCCCGGTTACAAGCCGGTCTACGACGGCTACCGGCAGACGTTCAGCACCGGCACCACGCCCGCCGGGTGGAACGCCAGCGGCTGGGCCTTCAACGACCCCGGCCACGCGGGCAACTACACCGGCGGCACGGGCGGCTTCGCCTACGCCGACCCGGGTAACGACCAGATGATCACACAGCCGATCGACCTGAGCGGCGACCAGCACCCGGTGCTGCAGTTCGACACCGATCTGCAGATCGTGGGGGGCGAGGTCGATGTCTGGGTAAGCGACGACGGCGGCACCCAGGTGACCAACGTGTGGACCAGTGACCCGAACGGGGATGACCCGACTCTCTCGATTCCCGGCCCGGCCACGGTGACCGTCCCGCTGCCCGCCGCAATGGCCGGGCAGCCTGACGTGCAGGTCTACTTCGACGGAGGGGCGTTCTGGGAGGTCGACAACGTCTTCGTCGGCGACCTGAGCTGCGCGCCGGTGCCGGGCGGGCTGGTGGTCGGCCGGGTCAGTGACCGCAACACCGGCCAGCCGGTGAACGGCGCGCAGGTGTCGCTCAGCGGCTCGAAGTCCACCGCCACCAGTGAGCCTGAGCCGGATGACCCGGCGGTCGGCGGCGGGCTGTACTGGATGTTCAGCCCGGCTGGCACGCAGACCCTGACCGCGTCGGCGTCGTCGTTCGGCTACAGTCCCGCTTCGGCGGGTGTCACGGTCACCCCGGGCGCCGTTACCCGGGCGGACTTTGACCTGGATGCGCCGAGGCTGGCGATGAGCCCGGGCAGCATCGCCGGGACGGCGGCGATGGGCAGCGGGATGGTGACCGAGCACCTGACCGTGGCCAATACCGGCAGCGCGCCGGCGACCGTCAGCCTGGCCCCGCAGCAGGGGCCGGTCACCGTGTCCGGTCAGCCGGGTGGCGTGGCAGCCGGAACCGCGCGGGCCGCGGCCGGGGCGCCGTTGCGCACCGTGGCCGGGAAATTCGGCCCGGGCCTGCCGGGCCAGACCGGCGGGCCGCCGGCCAAGGCGAGTGCCCGGCCGGCCGCTGCCGGGCCGGCGTCGTCGGGCGGCGGCAGCGACACCTCCTGGGTGCCGATCACGCACTTTCCTGAGAATGGCTACGACGCCGCGGCGGCTGAAGACCCGGCGACCGGCCTGGTGTACCTGGCAGGCGGCGTGATCGGCACTACGTCCACGGCGCAGGCGTGGGTCTTCAATCCCCGCACCGGCACCTGGTCGCAGCTGCCCAGCATGACCTATGGGCGGGAGGCGCCGGCCGCGGCGTTCATCAACGGCAAGCTGTACGTGACCGCCGGTTATGACTCGGTCGACAACGTGACCCAGCCGGCGCTGGAGATCTACGACCCGCGCACCGGCCTGTGGTCGGAAGGGGCGCCGATCCCGCACGCCTTCTACGGCTCGGCCACGGCGGTGCTGGGCGGCAACATGTACGTGATCGGCGGCTGCAACGCGGCCGATGAGTGCACCTCCCGGGATGTGCAGGTCTACGACCCGGCCACGAACACCTGGACCCAGGCGGCCAGCTACCCGCGGACGATCGCGTTCGAAAGCTGCGGCGGGATCGGCGGCGAGCTGTACTGCGCCGGCGGGTTCGACCACGACCTGGGGTACGGCACAGCGGCGGCGGACGTCTACAACCCGCAGTCCAATGCCTGGACCGCGATCGCCAGCCTGCCGACCGACCTGTGGGGCAGCGCGTACGCCGCCGCCAACGGGCAGCTGCTGGTCTCCGGCGGGGTCACCCGGGTAGACGATGAGCTGACCAACCAGGGCTTCGCCTACAACCCCGCCACCGGCGCCTGGAACGCCCTGCCCAACGCCCCCGGCACCGTCTACCGGGGCGGCAGTGCCTGCGGCATGTACCAGATCGGCGGCGTAGTCGACAATGTTGGCGACGTCACTGACACCGCGCAGCAGCTTCCCGGCTACGGCGACTGCGGCGGCTCCGCGCAGGCGCCCTGGCTGTCGCTGAGCCAGGGCCAGCTCACGCTCGCTCCGGGCCAGCGAGCGACGGTGACGGTGACGCTAAACGCGGCCGATCCGTCCGTCTCCCAGCCGGGCACCTACACCGCGATGGTGCTGGCCGACGCCACAACGCCCTACCTGAGCCCGTCAGTGAACACCACGCTCACCGCCACCCCGCCACGCACCTGGGGTGAGCTGGCCGGAACGGTCGAGGGAAAGGCCTGCGACGGTGCCACCGCGCCGCTGGCCGGAGTGGCGATCCAGGTCGGCAGCGCGGCCGGGAACTGGACGCTAACCACCGACAGCGACGGCCGGTACGCGCTCTGGCTGGATGCCGGCGACAGCCCGCTCAGCTTGATCGCCACCGACTCTGACTGGCAGGCCCAGACGGCTACGGCCAGCCTGACCGCCCGCAAGAGCACGACCGTCAACTTCACCCTCAGCCCGGCCGGCTGCTAACCGGAGGTCCCCCCGATGCTCAAGCCGATCAGCACCCTCGTGCGCGCCGGCGCCGCCGCCGGGCGCCAGCTCGGCAGGTGGCAGGCCGCCGTGACGGCCCGCCACCTGCTGGCCGCCGCCGCCGTCACGGCGACGGCAGCGGGCCTGCTCAGCGCGCCGCCTGCGGGCGCAGCGGTTGCGCGCCCGCAGGCGCATGCGGCGGCCACCGCCATCACCGCGGCGGCTAAGACCAGCGCGGGCCAGGCCGAGCCCGCCCGGACAGAACCGTCAAGGACGTCGGCCGCTCCATCGAGCGTCCGTCCCGCGGCCAACTCGCCCGCCAAGGCTCACGGCGGGCTTCCAGCAGGGGAAAAGGCAGTATGCGGCGCGGTCAAACCGGGCTACGCGACCTGCCAGTCCATCGTGCGGACCACCGGCGTCAAGGCCCATCGCGGTGTGTTCGCGAGCGGCACTGCCCCGCCCGGCTACGGCCCGGCTGACCTGCGCAGCGCCTACAACTTGCCTGACACCGGCGGCAGCGGCCAGACCGTGGCCGTCGTGGACGCCTATGACAACCCGGACGCCGCGTCCGACCTGGCCGTCTATCGCCAGCAGTACGGCCTCCCCGCGTGCACCACCGCCAACGGCTGCTTCCGCAGGGTCTCGCAAGACGGCAGCACCACCGACTACCCGGAATACAACGCCACCTGGTCGGTGGAGATCGACCTGGACCTGGACATGGTCTCGGCTACCTGCCCGGAGTGTCACATCCTGCTGGTCGAGGCCGACGATGACTCGATCCAGAACCTCGGCACCGCGGTCGACGAGGCAGTCAAGCTCGGGGCCAAGTACGTGTCCAACAGCTACGCCGGACCCGAGGACCCCGCCGAGGTGTCCTGGGACTCGTCGTACTACAACCACCCAGGCGTGGCGATCACGGCTGCCGCCGGCGACACCGGTTTCGAGGACAGCGAGCCGGGTGCGTTGACCTCGGCAGCAGGCTACGGCAGTTCCTACCCGGCGACGTCGCCGTACGTCACCGCGGTCGGCGGTACCACGCTGACGCCTGACTCCGGCAGCGCCCGCGGCTGGACCGAGTCAGCCTGGGACTATGGCGGCAGCGGCTGCTCCAGTTACGAGCCCAAGCCGGCCTGGCAGCATGACACCGGCTGCCCGATGCGAACCGAGGCCGACGTAGCCGCCGTGGCCGACCCCTCGACCGGCGTCGCTGTCTACACCAGCTCGCCCGTGGCAGCTATCCCCGGCTGGAACGTGATCGGCGGCACCAGCGTGGCCACTCCGATCATCGCTTCGGTCTACGCGCTGGCGGGGACGCCGCTGCCGGGCACCACGCCGGCCTCCTACCCCTATGCCGACCCGTCGGCGCTGAACAACATCACCACTGGCAACAACGCCTTGTACTCCTGCTCCGTCACCTACCTGTGCACTGCCGGAACCGGCTACAACGGCCCGACCGGGCTGGGTACACCCGACGGCGTGGCCGCGTTCACGCTGCCGCACGGCGCCATCACCGGCACCGTCACCAGCGCCAGCGGCGCGCCGCTGGCCGGCGCGACCGTGCAGGTCGGCGCGACGTCGGCGGTCACCAACGCCGACGGCGACTTTGACCTGACCGTGGCCGCGGGCAGCTACAAGGTCACCGCGCTGGACCTGTCCGGCTACGCCAGCCAGGCCGCCACCGGGGTGCAGGTAGCCGCAGGGCAGAGCGTCACGCAGAACTTCACGCTTAGCCCCGCCGCGAACGTGAGCCTGACCGGCACGGTCACCGACGGATCCGGGCAGGGCTGGCCGGTCTATGCCAAGGTCACGCTGGCCGGCACCACGGATACCGCCTACACCAGCCCGTTCACCGGCCGCTACACGCTGAAGGTCCCGCCGGACGGCAGCTACACCGTGCAGGCCCAGGCCGTGTCCGGCGGCTATGAGCAGGCCCAGCAGAGCGTCACAGCGGCGGCCGGCAACCTGACCGCCAGCTTTGCCGTCAAGGCCGATCCGTACGGCTGCACCGCGGCCGGTTACGGCCAGGCGCCCGCCCTGTCGGAGGGCTTCGACGGTGACACCGCACCAGCCGGGTGGAGCGTGGTGACCAACGGCAACCCCGCCGCGTCGTGGCAGTTCGACCAGCCCGACGGCCTTCCCAACGGGACCTTGGGCGGCAGCGGCAACTACGCGACCGCCTTCGACCCGGACGCGAGGGGCAATAGCACGGCTGACACGTCGCTGATCACCCCGCCCATCAACCTGTCGGCCGACCCGGACCCGATGCTGCAGTTCGACTGGTACGACGACCCCAACCCCGGCCAGGACCCCTACTCCGATGACGTGGACGCGAGCACAGACGGAGGCCAGACCTGGACACCGCTCTGGTCGTATAACAGCACCGCCAGCCCGAGCTATGACACGACGGTAGTGGCCTTGCCCCAACTGGGCGGCCTTTCGTCTGTTGAGTTGCGCTTCCACTGGACCTACCAGGAAGAGGCTGAATTCGCCGACGGGAATTACGCCGACTGGCAGATCGATAACGTCGTTGTCTCGAGTTGCCAGGCGTCCCCGGGCGGGCTGGTGGTGGGCCGGGTCACCGACGGCAACACCGGCCAGGGCGTGGCCGATGCCACGGTGACGGACGGCGCGCAGTCCGTTACCTCGACGACGATTCCCGGTGACGCGTCGGCCGGCGGGCTGTACTCAATGTTCACGTCCCAGACCGGCAGCCAGCAGGTCACCGCGTCGGCGCCCGGTTACGCCGTCGGTACCCAGAACATCACCGTCACTTCAGGCGCGGTCACCCAGGCCAGCCTGGCACTAGCCGCGGGCCGGCTGGCCGCCGCGCCCGCGTCGGTGACCGGCACCACGGCGGTGGGCGGGAAGACCACCGCGACGTTCACCGTCAGCAATACCGGCACCCTCCCGGTCACCATCAGCGGCGCATCCAGCCAGCCCGGCGGGTATACCCCGCTCGGGGAGTCCGCCGCGCGGGCCGCGCGCGGAGCGCCACTGCGGCGGATCCACGGCGACTATCGCCCGCAGACCACGGCGGCCGGCCAGCGGCCAGCCGGCGCCATCCCGGCCGCGCCGTCGCAGTCGGCTCAGCCTCCTGTGCCCGTGGCCACATCCTGGGTGCCGGCCATCGGCCCCTCCTTCGATCCGCAGGCGGTGGCGGCCGACCCGGCCACCGGCCGGGTCTACGCCGTCGGCAGCGCGACCCAGGCCGTCGGCAACAGGGCGGCTGTGCTCAGCCCGGCCACCCAGAAGTGGTCAGCGCTGCCGTCGATGCCGTCGGCGCGGATAGACGCCCTCGCCGCGGTCGTCGGCGGGAAGCTGTATGTCACCGGCGGCGACAATCCGCAGCAGGTGGTCTATAACCCGGCCACCAACCAGTGGTCGGACACGGCCAGCCCGCGTGTCTCCTATGACGACGGCACTTCCATAGCCGTGGTCGGCAGCAATATGTACCTGGTCGGCGGCTGTGGCACCGGCGTATGCGGCGAGACCACGGTGCAGGTGTACCACTCCGCGTCCAATACCTGGACCACCGCCGCGCCGTACCCGGTCCCGGTGTCGTACGCCGCCTGCGGCGGCATCGCCGGGGAGCTGTACTGCGCCGGCGGATACAGCGACTCCTCCGGCTCCGCCACAGCCGGCTACGTCTATGATCCGGCCAGCAACTCGTGGAGCCCGATCCCGGCGCTGCCGACCGACCTGTATGGCAGCGCGTATGCGGTAGCCAACGGGCAGCTGCTGCTGTCCGGCGGGGTGACCAGCGACGGCACCGAGCTGACCAATCAGGGCTTCGCCTTCGATCCGGCCCACGACGCCTGGTCGGCGCTGCCGAACGCGCTCTATGCCGACCTCGGCACCGAGACCGGTGCCTGCGGGTTGTACGTGTTCAGCAGCATGTTCGCCGAGGAGTTCGCCGAGCAGCTGCCCGGCTACGGCGACTGCGGCGGTGACCCCTGGCTGTCGGCCAGCCTGTCAGCCACCACGATCGCGCCCGGGCAGTCCGCCACAGTCACCGTCACGATGAACGCCGCCGGCCCGTCGATCGCCCAGCCCGGCATCTACGCCGCGACCTTGGAACTGGCCAATAACACGCCGTACGGGGCGCAGGCCGTCCCGGTCACGCTGACCGCCACGCCGCCGTCAAGCTGGGGCCAGCTGAAGGGAACCGTCGACGCCAAGGCCTGCGACGGCACCACGTCGCCGCTCGTCGGGGCCAACGTCCAGGTCGGCGGCGCCAGCGGGACCTGGGAGCTGACCGCCAACACCACCGGAAGCTACGGGCTGTGGCTGGACGCTGACAACGACCCGCTGACGCTGATCGCCAGCGCGCCCGGCTACCAGTCCCAGGCCGCCACGGTCACTGTCACCGCCGGAGCTGCGACCACGCAGAACTTCACCCTCAGCCCCACCCAAAGCTGCGGCTGAGCCTGCGCCTCCCTGGGGGCGGCGACCAGGATCACGGTGACCGGCCCGTAGCCCGGCGGGTCAGCCTCGGCGCGCACGGTCGCGGCCGGTCAGGGCTCGAGCAGCTCGGCGACTGCCTCCCGGCCGTGCCGCCGCGCGCTCTCCAGTGGTGTCGCGCCCCACTCGCTCCTGATGCTCGGATCGGCGCCCAGCCGCAGCAGCAGCCGGGCCATCTCGACGTCGCCGGCCTGCGCCGCCCCGTGCAGCGGGGTGAACCACTGCTGCTCGGCCGGGATGTCCAGGCGGCCGCGGGCGTTCACGTCGAAGCCGAGCTCGGCCAGCAGTGCGATCGCGTCGAGCTTGCGGCCGGACGCCGCCCC
>Ga0335075_10015722_pt1 | contig 11333 bp, 8 predicted proteins | sample Lox_Sample_24_FD_206723 | JGI IMG/M metagenome (GOLD analysis project Ga0335075, IMG submission 206723) | Soil microbial communities from Loxahatchee National Wildlife Refuge, Florida, United States - Lox_Sample_2.4 | ecosystem: Environmental > Terrestrial > Soil > Wetlands | place: USA: Florida...
GAGATCGACGAGGTGCTCGAGGAGAACGCGGAGGAGTTCGTCCGGTCCTACGTGCAGAAGGGCGGCCAGTAACAGGCGCCTCGGGTTCGCCGTGGGCGGACACGCCGGGCGCTGCCCGGTGCTGTCCCCCTCCGGCGCCGCAGTAGGGTCTGTTGAAGGCAGTGCTGCTGCCGGGCCAAACGGGTGCCACCGGTACCGACCCGTACGGACCCGTACCACCCGGACCAGGGCATGTGCCTGCACCTTTCCAGGAGGTTCGCGTTGGGTTCTTACTTCGACGGCAGCCAGCCCGGCCCGTTCGCAGGCGGACAAGCGGGTCCAGGCCAGATGCGGGACTGGGCGTCGGGCTGGCCCGTATCGTTCATGGACCGGCAGACGTCATCGTTCGCGGATTTCGTCGCCTCCTACTCGCCTGACCTGCTACCGGGCCGTGGCCCCGGGGCGTCCGTGGCCCCCGCGGCTCCCGCGGCACCCGTCACCCCCGCGCCTGCAGGGGGCGGACCAGCGCTGCGCGACCTGCCGCACGCCACGACGATCGTCGCCGCGACCTGCCACCAGGGCGTGGTGCTGGCCGGGGACCGGCGGGCGACCGCAGGCAGCATGATCGCCAAGCGGGACGTGGAGAAGGTGTTCCGCAGCGACGAGTTCTCCGCGATCGCCTACTCCGGCACCGGCAGCGCGGGGATCGAGGTCGTCCGCCTGTTCCAGGTCGAGCTCGAGCACTACGAGAAGATGGAGGGCCGCCCTCTTTCGCTGGAGGGCAAAGCCAACCGGCTCGCCTGGATGGTCAGGGGCAACCTGGCCGCGGCCATGCAGGGCTTCGTCGTCGTGCCGCTGTTCGTCGGCTACGACGAGGAGATAGGCCAGGGACGGATCTTCAGCTATGACCCGCTCGGCGGCCCGTACGATGAGCAGAGGTTCCACTCCATCGGCTCCGGCTCGGTGTTCGCCCGGGGCGCGCTGAAGAAGCTGTACGCCGACGACATGCCGGTGCGCGACGCCGTGCTCGCCTGCGTCCAGGCGCTGTACGACGCCGCCGACGACGATTCGGCCACCGGCGGCCCCGACCTGACCAGGCGCATCTTCCCGGTCGTCGCCACGGTGACGGCCGACGGCTTCAGCAAGCTGTCAGAGTCCGAGTCCGCCCAGTACGCCGAGCAGGTGGTGCAGGAGCGGCTGAGCTCGCCTGACGGCCCGGCCGCCCCGCTGCACGCGGCCAGCTAGGCCGGCCCCGTTCCCCCCGTCTGACTAGGTAAAGGAAGCGCTCGCGGTGTCCATGCCGTTCGGTTACGTCTCACCCGCGCAGGCCATGCGGGATAAGGCCGAGTACGCGCGGCAGGGCATCGCGCGCGGCCGCAGCTGCGTCACACTTGAGTACGACGGCGGGATCTTGCTGATGGCGCCCAACCCGTCGAGCGCCCTGCACAAGATCAGCGAGATCTACGACCGCATCGCGTTCGCCGCGGTGGGCCGGTACCCCGAGTACGAGAACCTGCGCAAGGCCGGGATCACCTATGCAGACATCACCGGGTACCAGTTCGACCGGCACGACGTCACGGCCCGCAGCCTCGCCAACTACTACGCCCAGAACCTGGGCACGATCTTCACCGAGAACCTCAAGCCGTTCGAGGTGGAGATCGTCGTCGCCGAGGTCGGCGACCGGCCGGACGGCGATCAGATCTACCGGATCAGTTTCGACGGGTCGGTCACCGACGAGCCTGGCTTCGTCGCCTTCGGCGGCCAGGCCGACCAGGTGTCCGCGGCGCTGAAGGAACGCTACTCGGCGGACATGTCCCTGACCGACGCGTTCGGCGCCGCCTTGGCGGCGCTGTCCACCTCGGGGAACGGCGAGCGCAACGAGATCGCGGCCAACCAGCTGGAAGTGGCCATCCTGGACCGGACCCGCGATCACCGCGCATTCCGCCGTATCCGCGCGGCCCGGCTGGAGGAGCTCATCAGGGACAGCCGCCCGGACTCGAAGACCGACCAGAACACAAGCCCCGAGACCCCGCCGTCCGACGCCTCCTCCGGCTCAGCCCCGGTCGGCGACGACGGTCCTTCGCCGCCCGCCTAGGTACAGCCCGCCAAGGTCGCGAAGGCTCACAGCGGGATGTTGGCGTGCGTCCCCCTGAGCTGGGGGGCGCTGGCGATGGCGCGGGCTAGCTCCAGGCGTGTCTGGCTGGGCTCGAGGATCGCGTCGATGACGCCGAGTTCGATGGCACGCTGCAGCCCGCCGGCGCTTGCCTCGTGCTCGGCGGCCAGTTTCGCCTCGGCCTCGTGCAGCCGCTCCGGCGGTACCGAGGCCAGCGTGCGCCGGTGCAGGATGCGGACGGCGGCCAGCGCGCCCATGACGGCCACCTCGGCGTCCGGCCAGGCGTAGACGCGGGTCGCGCCGAGCGAGCGGGAGTTCATCGCGATGTAGGCCCCGCCGAAGGCCTTGCGCGTAACCAGCGTGACGCGGGGGACGGAGGCCTCGGCGAAGGCATGCACGAGCTTGGCGCCGCGGCGCACCACGCCGTCCCATTCCTGGCCGACTCCGGGCAGGTACCCCGGCGTGTCCACCAGCACCACGAGCGGAACGCCGAACGCGTCGCACATCCGGACGAAGCGGGCCGCCTTCTCGGCCGACGCGGAGTCCAGGCAGCCGCCGAGCCGCATCGGGTTGCTGGCCACGACGCCGACCGTGCGGCCGGCCAGGCGGCCGAGGATCGTCACGATGTTCGGCGCCCACCGGGGATGCAGTTCGACGCCGGGGGCATCGAGCAGCTTGTCAGTCAGCAGGTGGACATCGTAGGCGCGGCGCGCAGTGTCGGGAAGCAGGCCGGAAAGATCGCGGTCCTCCGCGTCCTCGGCGATCTTCCCCTGGTCGCTGAGCAGCGCCGTGAGCTCGCGCGCGCGGTCCAGGGCGTCCGCGTCGGTTTCCGTCACCACGTGCACGACGCCAGAGCGTCGGCTGTGCGGCTCCGGGCCGCCCAGCCGCACCATGTCCACGTCCTCGCCGGTGACGGACCGCACCACGTCCGGGCCCGTGACGAAGATGCGTCCCTGGCCGGACAGGATCACGATGTCGGTGAGCGCGGGCCCGTAGGCCGCGCCGCCGGCCGCGGGCCCGAGCACCACGGAGATCTGCGGCACCCGGCCCGAGGCTGCGGTCATCGCCGCGAATACGGTCCCCACCCCGTGCAGGCTTGCCGCTCCCTCGGCCAGCCGGGCGCCTCCGGAATGCCAAAGACCCACGATCGGGACGCCGCGAGACAGCGCCTCGGCGTAAGCCGCGACGACCGCGGCGCAGCCCGCGCTGCCCATCGCGCCGCCCTGCACCCTCGGATCGGAGGCGAACGCCACCGCCCCGGTGCCGTGTACCAGACCGGCCCCGGCGACCACCCCGCTGCGCTCGTCCTCGTCCGCGGGCAGCAGCTCAAGCGTGCCTGGGTCGAACAGGGCCGCCAGCCGTTCCCGCGGGTCGCGTGGCAGCACGGCGGGCCGGGGCGGTGTCGACAGGCTTGAATCCACGATGGTGGTCAACTCAGGTCTCCTCTACCGGTCAAACGGGTCCTGAAGGGGTCGCCGGGGTTCAGGCGGCGGTGAACACCAGCGACACGTTGTGGCCACCGAACCCGAACGCGTTGTTCAGCACCGCCATGGGAGCGGATCCGCGCTTGCTCAGCGGCCTCGGCTCGGTGGCGACGTCGACTGGCACGTCCTCGTCGAGGTTGTCGAGGTTGATGGTGGGTGGGGCGACGTGCTCGCGCAGCGAGAGGATCGCGGCCACCGACTCGATTGCGCCGGCGCCGCCCAGCAGGTGCCCGGTCATCGACTTGGTGGACGTGACGACCACGCCCGCTGCCGCCGACCCCAGCGCCTTCACCAGCGCCTGAGCTTCCACCGCGTCACCCTCGGGCGTGGAGGTGGCGTGCGCGTTCACGTGCACCACCTGCGCCGGGTCGACCCGGGCGTCGCCAAGCGCGCGGGTGATCGCCGCCATCACGCCCGCGCCGTCGGGCGCCGGGTGGGCGATGTGGTAGGCGTCCGACGAGTATCCGGCTCCGGCCGCGATGGCGTAAATCGTGGCGTCGCGCTGCCGTGCGTGCGACAACGACTCGAGCACCAGCATGCCGGCGCCCTCTCCGAGCACGAATCCGTCCCTGGCCTTGTCGAACGGCCGCGAGGCCCGTTCCGGCTCGTCGTTGCGGGTCGACATGGCGCGCATGACCGCGAACGCGCCGATGTTCAGCGGCATGATCGCCGCCTCGGTGCCGCCGGCCAGGACCACGTCGGCCCGGCCGGAGCGGATCATGTCGATGCCGTACCCGATCGCCTCGGCGCCGGATGCGCAGGCGCTGACCAGCGAGTGCGCGCCTGCCCGCGCCCCGAACTCCATGCTGATCCAGCCGGCCGATCCGTTGGGCATCAGCATCGGCACCGTGTACGGAGAGATGCGTTGCCAGCCCTTGGAGTTCAGGATGTCGTACGCGGCGAGCGTCGACCCGATGCCTCCGATCCCGCTGGTGACCGCCACCCCCAGCCGTTCCGGGTCCATCTGCGGCGCGCCGGCGTCGGCCCAAGCCTCGCGCGAGGCGACGAGCGCGAGCTGCTCGCAGCGGTCCATCCGGCGAGCCTGCACGCGGCCGACGATCTCGACCGGCTCGACGGCTGCCGGTGCGGCGATGCGCACCGGCAGCTGCTCGGCCCACGGCTCGGTCAGGCGCCTGACGCCGCTCCGCCCGGCCAGCATCGCCCTCCAGGTCGACGCGACGTCCCCGCCGAGCGGGGTGGTCGCGCCGAGCCCGGTGACGACGACGGTCTCGCGTTCGGACACCGTCACGCCGAACTCCCGGCGTCCTTGGCCACGAAGTTCACCACGTCCTGAACGGTCGTGAGGTCCTTCAGCTGGTCGTCGGGGATCTCCACGCCGAACTTGTCCTGGGCCGCGACGGCGATCTCGACCATGGACAGCGAGTCGATGTCGAGGTCGTCGACGAAGCTCTTGTTCGGGGTTACCTCGTCGGCGGGAACTCCGGCGATCTCCTCGATGATCTCGCCAAGCCCGGTGAGGATCTCCTGCTCAGTCATGTCGTTGCTCCTTGTCGTGAAATGGCGGTGTCGCCCGGGCGTAGGCTGGCCGGCCCGCTGGGCGCGGCTAGGGTACCGTGATCACCTGCGCCGCGTAGCACATCCCCGCGCCGAATCCGAGCAGCAGGGCGGGGGAGCCGGACTTGAGGTCCCCGCGCTCGGCCATCCGGGCCAGCGCCAGCGGGATCGACGCGGAGGACGTGTTCCCGGCGTGCACGATGTCGTCGGCCACGCGCTCTCGCGGTACGCCGAGCCTGCGCGCTATGGCCTCGACGATGCGCAGGTTGGCCTGGTGCGGCACGAACGCGGTCAGGTCGCCCACCGTGACGCCGGCCCGCTCGCAGGCCTGCGCCGCGATCGGGTGCAGCGCCGTGGTCGCCCACCGGAACACCGCCTGGCCCTCCTGGTACATGTGGGCACGGCGGTTCGGGATCGCGATCTTGGACGCCATGTCGCCAGCGCTGCCCCACACCACGGGGCCGATGCCGGGCGGCTCGCCCTCCGCGGCCGGGCCGACCACCGCGGCGCCCGCCCCGTCGGCGAAGATGATGCAGGTGGAGCGGTCGTCGGGGTCGATCCACGCGGTCATCTTCTCCGACCCGATGACAAGCACGTGCCGGGCCGTCCCGGCCCGGATCGCATCCGAGGCGTTGGCCAGCGCGTAGCAGAAGCCGGCGCAGGCGGCGTTGACGTCGTACGCACCGGGCGCGACGATGCCGAGCCGGTGCGCGACGACCGCCGACGCGTTCGGTATGGGGGCCTCGGTGCTGCACGTGGCCACCACGACCAGGTCGATGTCGGCCGGGGAGAGCCCGCTGCCGGCCAGCGCCTTGCCGCCCGCCACGAACGCCATGTCCGGCACGCTCTCGTCAGGCCCGGCGAAGCGGCGGCTGACGATGCCGACCCGGCTGCGGATCCACTCGTCGCTCGTGTCGACCCGGGCGGCGATGTCGTCGTTCGTCACCACGTTGCCCGGCTGGTAGCCGCCGAACGACAAGATCCGTGCGCCCGGCGCGGGCGGGAACGGAGTAAAAGATGTCATGCGCCTTCCTTAGTCGCGGGCAGGACACGAACCAGGGGCTGACCTTCACTGACCGGATCCCCGTCTTCGACCAGCCACTCGAGGATCTCGGCCGGCCCCGAAGACCCTGGCCCCCAAGACCCTGGCCCCCAAGACCCCGGCCCCGAAGACCCCGGCCCCGAAGACCCCGGCCCCGAAGACCACGGCGCGGCCACCGGCCGCTCCCCGCCCCGCGCGACGACCGTGCCCAGCAGATCAGGGGACCCGGCCGAGGAACGGAACGTGCCCGAGGTCGGCGCGACGATCAGCCGCCACTCCGGCAGATGGCCATGGCCCTGGTCGTAGGGTGCAGAGCCATAGGGTTCTGACAGGTGCTCCTCGATCAGGTCACGCGCGGCGTCGAGCTGATCCGGGGTCTTGACCGCCAGCTGGGCGACCCCGGGCAGCGCCCGCCTGGCCAGGCCGGTCAGCGTGCCCGCCGGAGGCAGTTCGATGAGCGCGGTCACGCCGAGGTCCGCCATCGTCCGCAGGCACAGATCCCAGCGCACCGGCGCAGCGACCTGGCCCACGATGCGCTCCAGCCACTCCTTCCCGGTGGTGACCGCCGTGCCGTCGGCGTTGCACAGCAGCGTCAGGACCGGGTCGGTCACCGTGACCTCGGCGGCGGCGCCGCGGAGCGCCGCGACCGCAGGCTCCATGTGCCTGGTGTGGAACGCCCCGGCCACCTGCAGCGGGCGCAGCCGGGCCCCTGGCGGCGGGTCGGCCGCGAAGGCTTCCAGGTCGGAAAGGATCCCTGCGGCCACGATCTGGCCCGCGCCGTTGACGTTCGCGGCGGTCAGGCCGTGGCGGGCGATGGCCGCGAGCACGGTCTCCTCGTCGCCGCCAAGGACGGCAGTCATCCCGGTCGGCTCCGCCGCCGAGGCCGCCGCCATGCCCGCGCCGCGCACCCGGACCAGGCGCATCGCGTCATCCGCGCTCAGGACCCCGGCCAAGACGCCGGCCGCAAGTTCCCCGACGCTGTGCCCGGCGGCCGCATCGGCCCGGATGTCCCCGGGGGCCCCGCCCGCCACCGCGGCGGCCGCGGCCAGCGCGGCCGCGACGAGCAGGGGCTGCGCGATCGCGGTGTCCCTGATGTCATCGGCGCCGGCCGTGGTGCCGTACCTGATCAGGTCGCAGCCCGCCAGCTCGGAGGCGGTGCCGAGATACTCGGCGACACCGGGCACGTCGAGCCAGGGCGCGAGGAAGCCCGGCGTCTGAGCGCCTTGCCCGGGCGCGGTGATGATGAGCATCCTTACAGGGTGCCCTGTAGAAGTCCGCCAGATGAATGCGGAACGGTACGAAGTTCTCGGTCGGAATCTTGTCGCACTTCTACAAATTGCGCTCGCACGACTTATGTCGCTGTTACCGTTTCGTTACCCGGCGCGGTCTTCAGTGCTTGGCGGCAAGGCGCCCAAGCGCGACCGCGACCCACAGGGTGAAGCCGTCCCGCCCCGCCGACGGAGTGTAGTCGGTGAGCTCGGCCACGCGGCGCAGCCGGTACCGGACCGTGTTCGGGTGCACGAACAGCAGGCGCGCGGTGGCCTCCAGCGACGATCCCTGCTCCAGGTAGGTGGTGAGCGTGTCGAGCAGGGCAAGGCCGCCGCCGAGCAGCGGCTCGTAGACGTCGCTGATCAGCGCGGCCTTCGCGTCGGGGTCGCCGTCCAGCGCGCGCTCGGGCAGCAGGTCGTCCGCGCCGGCCGGGCGGGGCGCGTCCGGCCAGGCCGGTGCGGCGCGCAGCGCGGCCAGCGCCGCCCGCGCCGAGACCGACGCGGTGCGCAGGTCGCGGACCAATGGGCCGGCGATTACCGGTCCTGGACCGAACCGGCCGGCGAACCGCTCGGCGGCGGCGATCGGATCGTCGCTGCCGCCCACCACCAGGATGAGCCGGTTGCCCTGCACGCCCGCCAGCAGGTCAAGCCGGGCCCGCCTGGCCTGCGACCGCAGCTCCTCGATCAGCGGCTCCGCCGCCGTGGGCGCCTGGCCCTTGTGCTCCGCGTCGCCGTCACCGTCGCGGTCAGGGTCGCTGATCGTGCCGACGACCACCGTGACGGGGGAGGACGACCAGTTCAGCGCCGAGGCCCAGGAATGCAGCGAGTCCTCGGCCTCGCCGCGCACCAGCGAGTCGACCACGAGCGCCTCCAGCCGCGCGTCCCACGCGCCGCGTGCCTCCGCGGTCCGCGCGTACACCAGCGCCGCGCTGAACGCGATCTCGCGGGCGTAGGTAAGCACCGCTTCCCGCAGTTCGGCCTCGTCTCCCGGCGCGGCCAGCTCATCGACCTGGGCTTCGACCGCGTCGATGATGACGCGCATCATCTGCACCGCGTGCTGCAGGCTGACCGCCCGGGTCAGCTCGCGCGGCGCGGTGCCGAACACCTCGGTCACCGCGGGCCGGTTCCGTTCCGGGTGCCTGAGCCAGTCGAGGAACGCGGCGATCGCGGCCTGCGCCACCAGCCCGAGCCAGGACCGGTTCTCCGCCGACATGTTCCTGAACCACGGCAGCCGCTTGTCCATGGCGGCGATCGCGGCCGTGCCGAGCGCCCCCGTGGCCCGCTCCATCCTCCTCACGGTCTCCGCGTTTACGCGGGGCCGGGCGCCGCTCATGGGGGGGGCACCATGATCACGAAGGGTTTTGTCCCCAAGAAGGGGGTAAAAGCCTTCGCGATCATCAGAGGCTCCCCGCTACGAGAGCGCCTCGGAGACCGGGAGGTCGAGGCGGTAGCGGGTGATGGCCCGGGCCGGGACGCCGGCGTCGACCAGGCCGGCCCGGGCCAGTTCCCACAGCACCGCGAGCGTGATCGATTCCGCGTCCACGTGGAAGAACCGGCGCGCCGCCGGCCGGGTGTCGGAGAAGCCGAACCCGTCGGTGCCCAGCGAGGTGAACGTCCCCGGCACCCAGCGGGCGATCTGGTCAGGCACCGCCTTGATCCAGTCCGACACCGCCACCACCGGCCCGGCAGCACCGCCAAGCGCTGAGGTCACGTAGGGCACGCGGGGCTCGGCCGCAGGGTGCAGCATGTTCCACGACTCGCAGGCCAGCGCCTCGCGGCGCAGCTCGGTCCATGACGTGGCCGACCACACGTCGGCGGCCACGCCCCAGTCCGTGGCCAGCAGTTCCTGAGCACGAAGCGCCTGCCGCAGCGCCACCCCGGAGGCCAGGATCTGGGCTCGGGGCGCGGGTACCGCGGACCGTTCGGTAGAAGAACGCCCGGAAAGCCCGGCCAGCCAGTTCCGCTCGGGCGATGCCGGAGCGGGACCATCCGGAGCCGCCGCGTACAGGTAGAGGCCGCGCAGGATGCCCTGCTCAAGCGCCGCGGACCCGCCCGGATGCGACAAGGGCTCGGGCGGCTGCGGGTACGGCTCGTTGTACACGGTCAGGTAGTAGAAGATGTTCTCGCCGTCCGGGTGCTCCGCCGTGGCGTCGTACATCCGGCGCAGCGCGTCCCGCACCACGTAGGCCAGCTCGTACGCCCACGCGCAGTCGTACGACACGCAGGCCTCAGACACCGACGACAGCAGCAGCGAGTGCCCGTCGTTGTGCTGCAGCCCCTCGCCGGTCAGCGTCGTCCGCCCGGCCGTCGCGCCCAGCAGGAAGCCGCGCCCAAGCTGGTCGCCGAGCGCCCACATCTGGTCCCCGGTCCGCTGCCAGCCGAACATCGAGTAGAACACGTACACCGGGATCATGTGCGTGCCGTGGGTGGCGTACGAGGTGCCGGCCGCGATCACCGACCCCATCGCCCCGGCCTCGCTGATGCCCTCGTGCAGGATCTGGCCCTTCTCGGACTCCTTGTAGGACAGCAGCAGGTTGCGGTCCACCGCCTCGTAGGTCTGCCCGTGCGGGGAGTAGATCTTCGCCGTGGGGAACAGCGAGTCCATGCCGAACGTCCTGGCCTCGTCCGGGATGATCGGCACGAACCGCTCCCCGACCTCGACGTCCTTCATGAGCTCCTTCAGCAGCCTGACGAACGCCATCGTGGTCGCGACGGCCTGCTTGCCCGAGCCCTTCCGCAACTCGTCGTACACGGAGTCTGGCGGCAGCGTGAGCGGCTTGGCCCTGACCACGCGGCGCGGCAGCACCCCGCCGAGGGCGGCCCGCCGCTCGCGCATGTACCGGATCTCGTCGGAATCCTCGCCCGGGTGGTAGTACGGCGGGAGCTCGGCCTCCAGCGCCGAGTCGGGGATCGGCAGGTAGAGCCGGTCGCGGAACTCCTTGAGCTCGGCCACCGTGAGCTTTTTCATCTGGTGCGTGGCGTTGCGCGCCTCGAAGTCCTTGCCCAGCGTCCAGCCCTTGATCGTGTGCGCGAGGATGACGGTGGGCTGCCCGGTGTGCTCAGACGCCGCCTTGAACGCCGCATACACCTTGCGGTAGTCGTGGCCCCCGCGCGACAGCGAACGCAGCTCGTCGTCGGACAGGTGCGCCACCATCGCGCGCAGCCGCGGGTCGTCGCCGAAGAAATGCTCCCTGATGTACGCGCCGGACTCCACGCTGTAGGTCTGGAACTGGCCGTCCGGCGTGGTGTTCATCTTGTTGACCAGCACGCCGTCGGTGTCCTGGGCCAGCAGCGGGTCCCAGTCGCGGCCCCAGATGACCTTGATCACGTTCCAGCCCGCGCCGCGGAAGAACGCCTCGAGCTCCTGGATGATCTTGCCGTTGCCGCGCACCGGGCCGTCCAGCCGCTGCAGGTTGCAGTTGATGACGAACGTGAGGTTGTCAAGTTCCTCGCGGGCGGCCAGGCCGATCCCGCCCACCGCCTCAGGCTCGTCCATCTCCCCGTCGCCGAGGAACGCCCACACGTGCGAGCGCGACGTGTCGTGGATCTGGCGGGCCAGCAGGTACCTGTTGAACCTGGCCTGGTAAATCGAGTTCAGCGCGCCGAGCCCCATCGACACCGTGGGGAACTCCCAGAACTCCGGCATCAGCCGCGGGTGCGGGTAGGACGGCAGCCCGCCGCCGGGGTGCGACAGCTCCTGCCGGAACCCGTTGAGCTGGTCCTCGGTCAGCCTGCCCTCGAGGAACGCGCGGGCGTAGATGCCGGGCGCCGCGTGCCCCTGGAAGAACACCTGGTCGCCGGACTCGCCGTGGTCCTTGCCGCGGAAGAAGTGGTTGAACCCGACCTCGTACAACGAGGCCGCGGACGCGTACGTCGCGATGTGCCCGCCCACCCCCATGCCGGGGCGGTTGGCCCGTGACACCATCACGGCG
>Ga0335075_10015723_pt1 | contig 11332 bp, 7 predicted proteins | sample Lox_Sample_24_FD_206723 | JGI IMG/M metagenome (GOLD analysis project Ga0335075, IMG submission 206723) | Soil microbial communities from Loxahatchee National Wildlife Refuge, Florida, United States - Lox_Sample_2.4 | ecosystem: Environmental > Terrestrial > Soil > Wetlands | place: USA: Florida...
CGAGTACTACCTGAATGAGCAGATGAAGGCCATTCAGAAAGAGCTCGGCGAGATGGACGAGGGTGGCAACGAGGTCACCGAGCTCGAGCAGAAGATCGCGCGCGCCGGCATGCCGAAGGAAGCGCGGGAAAAGGCCACGAGCGAGCTGAACAAGCTGAAGATGATGTCGCCCATGTCGGCGGAAGCCACGGTGGTGCGCAACTACATCGACTGGCTGGTGAAGGTCCCGTGGAAGAAGCGCACCAAGGTGCTGAAGGACATCGCCCGCGCCGAACAGGTGCTGGACGAAGATCACTACGGGCTGGAGAAGGTCAAGGAGCGCATCGTCGAGTATCTCGCCGTGCAGCAGCGCGTCGAGAAGCTCAAGGGCCCGATCCTGTGCCTCGTGGGGCCGCCGGGTGTCGGCAAGACCTCCCTCGGTCAGAGCATCGCGCGCGCGACCAACCGCAAGTTCGTGCGCATGTCACTCGGCGGCGTGCGCGATGAGGCCGAGATCCGCGGCCACCGCCGCACGTACATCGGCTCGCTGCCGGGCAAGATCGTGCAGAACATGTCCAAGGCCGGCGTGCACAACCCGCTCTTCCTCCTCGATGAGGTGGACAAGATGTCGATGGACTTCCGCGGCGATCCGTCGTCGGCGCTGCTGGAAGTGCTGGATCCGGAGCAGAACACGACCTTCAACGACCATTACCTCGAGGTCGACCTCGATCTCTCCGAGGTGATGTTCGTCTGCACCGCCAACAGCATGAACATCCCGGCGCCGCTCCTCGACCGCATGGAGGTGATCCGCCTCCCCGGATATACCGAGGACGAGAAGATGAACATCGCCCGGCGCTACCTGGTGCCGAAGCAGATGAAGAGCAACGGCCTCAAGGAGTCGGAGCTCAAGACATCGGATGCGACTCTGCTCGACATCGTGCGCTACTACACGCGCGAGGCGGGCGTGCGCAATCTCGAGCGCGAGATCGCGAAGATCTGCCGCAAGGCGGTCAAGCAGCTGCTGCTGCACAAGAAGGACGAGACTTCCGTGTCGGTCACGCCGCGCAATCTCGACAAGTTCCTGGGCGTGCGGCGCTTCCGCTACGGCAAGGCCGAGGACATGAACCGGGTCGGTCAGGTGACCGGGCTCGCGTGGACGGAAGTCGGCGGCGAGCTGCTGACGATCGAGGCGGCCGTCGTGTCCGGCAAGGGCAAGCTGCAGCACACCGGTCAACTCGGCGAAGTGATGCAGGAGTCGATCCAGGCGGCCATGACCGTGGTGCGCAGCCGCGCTGCGGTGTTGGGCCTGGATGGCGAGTTCTATCAGAAGCACGACGTCCATCTGCACATTCCCGAGGGCGCGACCCCGAAAGACGGTCCGAGCGCGGGCATCGGCATGTGCACGGCTCTGGTTTCGGCGCTCACCAAGATCCCGGTGCGCTCCGATGTCGCCATGACCGGCGAGATCACGCTGCGCGGCGAAGTCCTGCCCATCGGCGGCCTGAAGGAGAAGCTCCTGGCCGCCCACCGCGGTGGCATCAAGACCGTGCTGATCCCGGACGAGAACGAGAAGGACCTGGTCGAGATCCCCGACAACATCAAGGGCAATCTCGAGATCAAGCCCGTCAAGTGGATCGACGAGGTGCTGGCGCTGGCACTGACCCAGCAGCCGGTCCCCCTTGCGCAGACCGAGACCGCCGCCGCACCCGCTGCCGGCCCCGCCGAGGAAGAAAAGCGCGGCCGCCGCAACGGCCGACGGCTGAAGCAGATCGTCCCCGCCCACTGATGCACAGCGGGGCCAGGGCTATTCCCTGGCCCCGCGGCAACCGTGTAGGTATTGCGGCAATCGCGCAGGTTCTCGTGGAAATCGTCTCAGCCCGTTGGGATTGCACAGCGGGCCAGGGCCGTTCCCTGGCCCGCGGCGAAACGTGTAGGGTCTCGCGAAAATCGCCCCGATCCGTTGGCATTGCGCAGCGGGCAAGGGCCGTTCCCTGGCCCGCGGAAAACGTGTAGGGTCTCGCGGAAATCGCCCCGATCCGTTGGCATTGTGCAGCGGGCAAGGGCCGTTCCCTTGCCCGCGGAAAACGTGTAGGGTCTCGCGGAAATCGCCTCGGCGATTTTCGCCAGTAGAATAGCGGGCCAGGGCCGTTCCCTGGCCCGCGGCGAAATGTGTAGGGTCTCGCGGAAATCGCCTCGGCGATTTTCGCCCATAAACGAGGGTGCTTAGCTCAGCTGGTAGAGCGTCGCCTTTACACGGCGAATGTCGGCGGTTCGATCCCGTCAGCACCCACCATCTCCTTCTCGCGAGCCCCACTCGTGTGGCGCTTCCCTCAGCGCAGCCGATCGCTACGATTGCTGGTTCAGCGGGAAATATCTGAGATCTTGGCGGCCGCGAAGCCATGACCGGTATTCACAAAGACATACCGTAGTTTCCGGCGCTCGCGTGTCTTGCAGTCCTGCTCGGCAACGTCGATCACGACATCGTCCAGGCCGTTATGATTCACGTCCTGCACGGAGAACGACTCCGCCTGCTGACCCCGGGCCAATGGAGTATCTCCAAGGGGGTCTTGGGCCTCGGATGAATCTCCGCAAAGCCGCTCGGGACCCTCTCCATCGTTGTCCGCCGAGAAACCCCCCAGATCGAAATACATTACGGAAGGTTGAGTCTTGCCGGAAAGATCTGCGAATAGTGCGCCAAAACCCTCGCTGAACCTGCCATGCCGAAGATCGGATGCGTGAACAAGCGCCCAGGCCCATCCATTTGGCAATGAACGGAAGGAAAGCGGGTCCAGTTGGTCTGCGCGTGGCACGCGCGTCAGATACCGCAGGACCCCTCGCTTCGGTTCGGCGAGGTAGATATATCCGGTGGACATGATCGCCAAGTACGCATCCGGACCTACGGCTGCGTATTCAGAGGCGCTGCGGTCCGAATTTGGATCCACATGAATGCTGTTGTCGGCAATGAAGTTCCATAATCGGCCGCTCTCTGGCGCAGCCGCCGCGGACAAATGCACAGGGGGTAGTTTGCGGTGCTGGGTCGATTCTTCAGAGATCTCAGCACTCGGAACGGCGAAAGCCTTGAATTCGATCGAGCCTTCGGCATGTATCGTCTGCGACCGATCGCCCGCCCATGCAATGGTGCTCAGCGAAAAAAAGAGGTAGATCACAAGGATCCTGTCGCAGAGTACTCTGATGATGATCACGAGTATTGGTCCGGCGCTTTCCCGCCGTCCTTTTTCTCGTGACTACTGCCGCTGCCGCCCGATGGTTCCTGCGCGAAAACATCCAACAGGCGATCGATCAGCGCCACGAGCTGGCGCATCTGCCGCTCCATCATGGGCGGAACCGTCTCCAGAAGCGAGGGTTGCTCGCGCACCTTCCGCAGCAACTCGACACCCGTGCGCAGGGGAGCGAGCGGGTTGCGTAACTCGTGTGCCAGCGTGGAAATGAGCTGCTGGCGCTGCAGCTCCGCCTCCTGCCGTTCCTTCTCCCGCAGACGCCTGTCGGTCACGTCACGGACGACGGAGACCGAGCCTATGATCTTGCCGCTGCCGTCGCGAACGGGGGCTGCGCTCACCTGTCGATGACGAAGCTCTCCGGTACGAGGGATGCGGACGATCTGCTCCTCGTCTCTTACGATCTCACCGTTGAGCGCGCGCACTGGCGGGGCTTCGGAGAACGGCCGCGGCGTTCCGTCAGGGCGGAGGACTTCGAGTTGCGAGACGATCTTCTCGATGTCGATGCCTTCGACGGTGTCGTGGCCGAATTCCCGGAGCGCGGCCGGATTGGCGTACGTATAACGCTGCTGCGGATCCGCGAAATAGACTTCTTCGGTGATGGCGTTCAGCACCGCTGACAGCCATTCGCGCTCGGACCGCTTGATCTCTAGCAGGCGCCTGACCTCGGCCTCGACGCGGAGCCGGGCGCTGATGTCGACGCCCGAGCTGACGATCGAATCCCGGCCGATGGGGAACACGCTGATGAGCAGATCCGTCGGGCCGACCCGCTCCTCGTGCTGCTCCGGCCGGCTATGTCTCAGCACTCTTGTATAGAGCGCGATGAGCTCTTCCGCTCGCGCCGGCAAGACTTCGCGTACGGTCCTGCCCAGTAACCGATCGCGCGGCCGTCCCAGTGCCCGCAGCCAGTTGGCATTCGCGTCGCTGTAGCGCCAATCTACGATGGTGCCATTCGGGTCGCGCACCGTATCCAGTACGGCAATCAGATCGAACGGATTCTCGAAGATGGCGCGGTAGCGCCGCTCGCCGTCAGCCTGCAGTCCATTGGGCGCGCCCGAATCCGGGTGGGGGCGTGGAACGTAGTTCTGGCTCATTCTGCGTCATGCATTCCCGATCGGGGCCAGTATAGGCTGGGCCATCCGCGGGAACGGTGCAGTGCCGCACATCGGGCGCGATCAGCCCCCGGATGCCGGCAGGGCCAGCAGGCGCTCGAGATCGCAGTCGCCCTCGATGGTGTCGGCCAGGCGGTCGAGCATCCGCTCGCGCTGGCCGGCGTGATCCACCGCGGCGGGCCGCGACAGCCCCGCCCAGCGCAGGAGCGCTGCGCAGGCCGACGGCTCCTCGAAAAGGCCGTGCAGATAGGTGGCCATGATCTGGCCGTCCGCCGAGAGAGCCCCATCGGGAGCGCCGTCGTCGAGAACCACGGCCGGCTGCTCCAGCCCCGGCCCGAAGGTCCGCCCTGCGTGAATCTCATAGCCGCGCACGCGTGCATCGTCCACCTGCAGGCGTCCCGAGACGTTGCATAGCCGCTTGTCCGGCCGTAGCACCGTGGTGAAGTCGAGCCATCCGAGGCCGGGACTTTCGCCCGCGGGGCCCTCGACGCCCTCGGGGTCCGCGATCGATTTTCCGAGCATCTGCAGGCCACCGCATACGCCCAGGATCCTGCCGCCGTAGCGCAGGTGCCTCTCGAGGTAGGCGGGCCAGCCGCGCGCCCGCAACCACTCCAGGTCGGCGCGCACGGACTTGGAACCGGGCAGGATGACGAGATCGGCGGGCGGGGGCTGTGTTGCGGCATCGATGTAGCGCAACTCGATCTGCGGATGCGCGGCCAGCGGCTCGAAATCGGTGTGATTGCTGATCCGCGGCAGTACCGGGACCACGACCCGCAGGGTTTCGCCCGACCGCCCGGAAACTGCCGGGGCGTCCCGGCTGATGCCGTCTTCCGCGTCGAGATGCAGTCCATGCAAGTAGGGAAGAACGCCGAGCACGGGCTTGCCGGTGTGCCGCTCGAGCCACTGCAACCCGGGCTGCAGCAGCGACAGGTCGCCGCGAAAGCGGTTGATGACGAAGCCACCCACACGGCGGCGCTCGCTGTCGCTCAACAAGGCCAGCGTGCCGACGATGTGCGCGAACACTCCGCCCCGATCGATGTCCGCGATGAGCACGACAGTGCAATCGGCCGCTTCCGCGAAGCCCATATTGGCGATGTCGCCTTCGCGCAGGTTGATTTCCGCGGGGGAACCGGCGCCTTCGACCACGATGAAATCGTAGGCAGCGCACAGTTTTCGGTAGGAAGTCAGAACGGCATCGCGGGCACGGTGTTTGAAGTCGTGATACTGCCAGGCGCCCATCTCCCCCACGGCCTTCCCGTGGATGATGACCTGACAGCGCCGGTCCGTGCTCGGCTTCAGCAATACCGGATTGAGGTCCACCGTGGCCGCAATGCCGGCGGCCTGCGCCTGCAGCGCCTGGGCACGGCCGAGCTCGCCGCCGTCGACTCCGACCGCGCTGTTCAGCGCCATGTTTTGCGGCTTGAACGGAGCGACGCGCACACCGCGCCTCCGCAGCACGCGGCAGAGGCCGGCCACCAGCGTGCTCTTGCCGGCATCCGACGTGGTGCCTTGCACCATCAGGGTGCGGGCATTCACGCCACTCAGCCGCTCTTGGGAATCTGCAGGCCGCGCGCGACCGCCGGCCGCGCGAGGAATGTCTCGAGCGCGCGCGTCACGTTGGGGAAATCGTCGATGCCGACCAGTTGCCCGGCGCCGTAGAAGCCGATCAGGTTGCGCACCCAGGGGAATGTCGCGATGTCGGCGATGGTGTATTCCTCGCCGGCAATCCAGGGCTGCGCCTTCAGTTGATTGTCGAGCACGTGCAGCAGACGCTTCGCCTCCGCAACGTAACGGTCGCGCGGACGCTTGTCCTCGTAATCCTTGCCGGCGAATTTGCTGAAGAATCCGACCTGACCGAACATCGGGCCGATGCCGCCCATCTGGAACATCAGCCACGCGATCGTGCGGTAACGGTCCAGCGGATCGCGCGGCAGGAAACGGCCGGTCTTTTCCGCGAGATAGATGAGGATCGCGCCCGACTCGAACAGCGGCAGCGGCCTGCCGCCGGGCCCATCGGGATCGAGGATCGCCGGTATCTTGTTGTTGGGGTTGAGCGAAAGGAACTCGGGCGACAGCTGCTCCTGGCTCTCGAAGCTGACGAAGTGCGGCTCGTAGGGCAGGCCGGTCTCCTCCAGCATGATGGAGGCTTTGACGCCGTTGGGTGTCGGCACGGAATAGAGTTGCAGCCGATCGGCAAACCGCGGCGGCCACTTGCGCGTGCTAGGGAACGCTAACAATTCGGTCATGAGCGCTTTCATCCGATGGGCCAAACTGGTGCGGCGATTGTCTCACACGCGTGCCAGTGCTGCTCGGACCAGAGCGTCGCAGGGAGCGGGCTCCGTGGCGGCTGCCGGTCGCACGGCGTGCGCGGCCTGCGACGACTCGCGATCCCCTCATTTTTCGCCCATGCCGCGATTGTGTCGAGCGATGAGCCCCATGTTATGTTATAATCGATCCAAGGGAGCCAGTCGCACGAAGCGTCATCGAGGAGGTCTCCGTCTTGGGCACCGTACGCCGGCCGCCAGTGGAAGCGGCCAGGGCAGAGCGTCCCTGGGGAAAGGGCGGTGCCGAGGGCAGCCTTTCGGTCTCGAGGAGGACGCTCACATGGCGTATCTCATTTCGCCCGGTCCCGGGTGTGTCGTGAGGGAGGATGTCGCGACGCTGCTGGCGGAGGCCAATGCGCGCATAGCCGAGCTCGTGATCGCCAATGCGCGGTTGCGCGACGAGCTGCGGTCCTCCGAGGCGCTGCGCCAGCAAGCCGAGCACGCCAATCTCTCCAAGGACGAGTTCATCGCCACCGTCAGCCACGAGCTGCGCACGCCCCTCAATACGATCCGGCTCTGGTCCCGGATGCTGGCCGAGGGCAAGCTCTCCGAGGACGATGCGGCGCGCGGCGCGAAGATCCTGGAGCGCTCGGCGCTCGCGCAGCAGCAGCTCATCGACGACCTGCTGGATCTATCGCGCATGTCGCGCGGTCAGCTTCGCCTGGAACTCAAGGATACGCGGCTGGTCGAGGCGGTGGAGGCGGCGATCGCGCAGACCGTGCCGCTGGCGCAGGCGCGCCAGATCCAGCTGGTCGCGGATCTCGCCGGCGGCGTCGATCCGGTGCGGGCGGATGCCGACAGAATCCAACAGGTCGCCTGGAACCTGCTCACCAATGCCGTCAAATTCACCCCGTCCGGGGGTCGCGTCCTCGTGCGGCTGCATCGGGCCGCCGACCGCATGGAGCTGCAGGTCAGCGACACGGGCATCGGCATCGAGCCGGAATTCCTGCCTTTCGTTTTCGATCGCTTCCGTCAGGGAACGACGGGCACGGCGCGCCGGCAGAGCGGTCTCGGGCTCGGGCTTGCCATCGCCAAGCAGCTCGTCGAGCTGCACGGCGGCACTATTTCGGCCGAGAGTCGCGGCTCCGGGCAAGGAGCCCTGTTCCGGGTTTGCCTGCCACTCGGCAGGCCGGGCGAGGTGCAGGAGAGCTCGGGCGTCAGGCGGGTGACACGGCTGCCGGATCTCTCGCGAGTGGAGGTGCTGCTCGTCGATGACGAGCCGTCAGCGCGCGAGGCGCTGGCGCGCCTGCTGGAGCAGTGCGGCGCCCTGGTGCGCGCCGTCGGCTCCTGCGCGGCCGCGCGTGAGGCCATGACACAGCATCGGCCCGATGTGATCGTCGCCGACATCGGCATGCCGGAGGAGGACGGCTACAGCCTGCTGCGGACCCTGCGCCGCGAGGAGCAGGAGCGACATCAGCGCCGCATCCCGGCCCTGGCCGTAACGGCGTTTGCGCGACTCGAAGACCGTCAGCGCGCGCTGGCGGCGAGCTTCGATGACCACCTGCCGAAACCGGTGGACCCCGACCGGCTGTTGGCCGCCGTGGCGCTGCTGGCCGGCTCGAAGTTGAGCAACTGATCAGAAGCCCGTGTGGTGCAGATAGCCGACGACGATCGCCGCGACCAGGCAGTAGATGCCGAAGAAATGCCAGCGTCCGGTCTCCAGCCAGCGGCTGAGCCACTTCAGCGCGAGCAGACCGGCGAGAAACGCGAAAATTACTCCCACGATGCTGGGCGCGGCGGCGGGAAGCATTCCGGCGAGCTGATGGTGCTGTGACTGATAGAGGCGCCAGATCTCGCGCGCGTCTGCCGGTGGAGTGAGCACAACGGCCAGCGCAAAGCTGAAATCCTCGGCGGTGCTGCGTGCCACCCGCGACAGCAGCCCGGTCGAAATGGTCGCGCCGGAGCGGGAAAAGCCGCGGAAGGGGATGCAGAGTCCCTGTATCGCGCCGATCGAGGAGTACTGGGACGGCGTCAGCTTGCGGGCGGCGACGGTGCCCCGTTGGCGATTCTCGTACAGGCCGGCGACCAGGATGAATACGCCGGCGAGCGCGAGCGCGATGGCAATCAGGTCCAGACGGCCGAAGAGCTGCTCCACCCAGGCGTGCGGCTGATGGCGCATCAATACTTTCTCGGTGAACTCGGTGATGCCGCCGCCGACAACGCCGGTCAGCACCGTGGCGACGATCAGCGCGACCACGAAATCCCTGAATTCGGGCACGGACCGGAAGAACGCGCGCCGCCACCGCTGCCAGAAGTAGACGATCACCGCCAGCATCGTTCCGGTGTGCAGCATGACGAGCAGCAGCGTCATTTGCGGCGCGGTGGGGTCCAGACCCATCAGTTTCTCCGCGACGATCACGTGCGCGGAGCTGGATACGGGCAGCAGCTCCGCGAGCCCTTGAACGATCGCAAGGATGATGACGTGGACCATACCGGGGGTTGCTCGCTGGGATTGAGTAAAGCGCGGCAGACTGGCAGAAGCTGCGCGCCGGGTCAAAGCGAGCGCGGGCTGATTACGGTATCGTTCCCGGTTTAATTAACAGGGGGTCGTCAATGACCGCAACCGATCGCCGCGCGCAGGTGCCGCGGACCGTGGGCCTTTCCGTGCTGGTGCTGGCAACCACCGGGGCCGCGCTGCTGGCAGCAGGCGTTCCCGCGCAAGCCCAGGACACCGCGGCTGCGGCACAGGTGCCGTTCCCGCAGGGACGCGCCGTCATGGCCGCGGGGCAGGCGGTGCCTCCTGCCGCCTATGCGCAGCTCAAATGGCGTCTCGTCGGCCCCTTTCGGGGCGGCTGGGCGACGATGGCGGCGGGTGTGGCGGGCAGCCCGGATATGTTCTATTTTTCCGGCGCGGGCGGTGGCATCTGGAAGACGACCGACGCCGGCAGGACCTGGCAATCCACGGGCGACAGCCTGCCGCCCGCCGTCGGCGCGCTGGCCGTGGCGCCCTCGGCACCGGATACGATCTACGTCGGCACGGGCCAGGTGGCGCCGCGATATGACGTCGCCGCCGGCCGTGGCGTGTTCAAGTCCACCGACGGCGGCAAGACCTGGCACGCTCTGGGCCTCGCCGGGACGCGCGACATCGGCCGCATCTGGGTCGACCCTCGCAACCCCGATGTCGTCGTAGTGGCGGCACTCGGCCATCTTTTTGGCCCTAATTCGGAGCGCGGCATCTACCGCTCCACGGATGGGGGCAAGAGCTGGGTGCATGCTCTGGCGATCAATGACGATACCGGCGTCGTCGATCTCGCCTCCGACCCGACCAACCCCAGTCTGCTCTACGCGGCCGCCTGGCAGGTGCGCGTGCATCCCTGGCTGAGCTATTTCGAGCCCCCGCAGGGTCCCGGCAGCGCCGTCTATCGCTCCAGCGACGGCGGTATCACCTGGACGCGCCTCACCGGCAATGGCTGGCCGCAGGGCTCCCTGGGCCGCATCGGCCTCGCGGTGACCCACACGGCGCAAGGCACCCGCATCTACGCGACGGTCGCCTCGACAGCCGAGGGCGGTGTGTGGCGCTCCGATGACGGCGGCGATCATTGGCAGCGGGTGAATACCGACCAGGACACCTTCGGGAATTGGTACTTCTCGCGCCTCGTGGTCGATCCGCGCAATCCCGATGTCGTCTACTCGGCGGGTCAGTCGATCCGCCGCTCGAGTGACGGCGGCAAGACCTGGACCGTCATCAAGGGCGCGCCCGGCGGCGACGATTACCACTTCCTGTGGATCAATCCGAAGCATCCCGATCATTGGATCACGGCCTCGGACCAGGGCGCGGTGGTCACCGTCGATGACGGGCGGACCTGGAGCAGCTGGTACAACCAGCCGACGGGCCAGTTCTATCATCTCGCGGCCGACGATCGCTTCCCGTACTGGATCTATAGCGGCCAGCAGGACAGTGGCACGATCGGCACCGCCAGCCGCAGCGACTATGGCGCGCTGACCTTCCGGGACTGGCATCCGGTCGGGGGCGATGAGCGCGATTACATGTTGCCCGACCCCGATCATCCCGGCCTGGTGTTCGGCAGCGGCATGGGCGGCCGCGTGTCCCGATTCGACGGCACCACGGGCCAGGTGGCGAACGTCACGCCGTGGCCGGTCAATTCCTACGGTGCCCGACCGACGCTGGTGAAGTACCGCTATGGCTGGGTGACTCCGCTGGCCTTCACGCCCACACAACCGCGGGCGCTGCTTCTCGGCGCCCAGGTGCTGTTCCGCTCCACGGACGAGGGCGATCACTGGCAGGTCATCTCGCCCGACCTCACCGGCAGGCAGGACGGCGCCGAGGACTGCAAGAGTCAGTTGGCCGGCGAGCAGGCAAGGGCCTGCGGGTTTGGCGTGATCAGCGCCATTGCGCCATCGCCGAAGAGCGCGGGCCTCATCTGGGTCGGAAGCGACAGCGGTCTCGTGCAGCTCACGCGCGACGGCGGGCAGCACTGGGACAACGTGACTCCGCCGACGCTCGCCGCGTGGCAGAAAGTCAGCGCGATCGACGCCTCGCCGCTCGATCCCGCGACGGCGTATGTCGCGGTCGATGGCCACCGGCAGGATGATTTCCATCCTCACGTGTTGCGCACTCACGACTACGGCAAGACCTGGACGGAAGTCGATACGGGATTGCCGGCCGGGGAGGTCGTGGCGGTGGTTCGCGCCGATACCGTGCGCAGCGGCCTGCTCTATG
>Ga0335075_10015725_pt1 | contig 11331 bp, 11 predicted proteins | sample Lox_Sample_24_FD_206723 | JGI IMG/M metagenome (GOLD analysis project Ga0335075, IMG submission 206723) | Soil microbial communities from Loxahatchee National Wildlife Refuge, Florida, United States - Lox_Sample_2.4 | ecosystem: Environmental > Terrestrial > Soil > Wetlands | place: USA...
ATATTCTAGTTCCATACATTGGCACATGGCCTTACTAGTTCTGTAAGAGCTTGAGTTCCAAGGATATGATCAAACAAGGAGAAATTATGTCGTCATAGGGCAATCTTTCTGGGCCATGTGAAGAACGTAGATTCCTGTGGAATCTCTCAATTTCAAAGAGCTCCATAAAACGACTTTGGGTTTATTGCCACCAGAAATAACACATGAGACGTGAGATGTTGCTCACTGATGGCATGTAGCTCAATATCCTTTTTCAGAAATCGGTGGAGGAGAAGATGATCTAACTTGAGCAGACATCCTTCTAAAGGAGACCCTTTCAGCGGTTAATTCTACATACCAAGAAGTGCCTATGATTATTCTTTCACTTCCATTCAAGAGAAAGCCTAGAACCGCCTAGCAACGTACATGCTGTAGGTTGGATACGTGGAATAGCTCTCATTTAACAGCACCGTTCACAAACAGCCTTTGCAGTTCGTGGATTGACAATAGAGCTGTGGGCTTTAAACATGCTGAGTTTGTCCTTTAGAGCGTAGGAAAACGGGTAACAGGAGTTTTCACAAACTGAAACCACACGAGAAGCTCTATGGCAAGAAGACAATGAGAACAAGAAATGATGACGATATGTATCAACGTTATAAGAAATTCAGCGACGAATCAAGATTAAGAGCATACAAAGCTGACAATCCGTCGGCCTAAATCTAGAAGTCACCTCAGATCTAGTAAGTGTTAGCAAAGCTCAATTATACGTTAAATATTCCTGGAGAGATCCATCCCAATTTATGTCGAGCACTCGTGCAACACAAAACCCACTTCAGAAGTGTTGTATGAAACAATTACTGTTGAAGGTATTCCAGATAAGAAAAATACTCGGAATAACCACGACAGGTGCTAGAGTTGTATTGAAGGGGCCAACTAGCCAATCGGGGTCCCTTTTCAGTACAGGTGTCTGTAGAGACTTATGAAGTACAGAAGCCAGTAGCCTACTAATTGTCATGCAAACCTATAGGTAAAAGGCAAAACAGAGCAACTCAGCGCCTTGCACCATAATCAATACGCAACCAGTAATGCTCCACATATAATGATAAACACCGTTTGGAGCGAGCATTAAGCCATCTCCTAGTCGCGATTTTGCGAGGCGCCAACAACGGGACCACCTGCGTCCACCGCCAGCTCCCCACTACGAATCCATGCACCGTTAGGCCGTCGCCTCCATAACATGAGCCTGCCATCATCGCCCGTACTTCCCAGCATTTGCCCATCATCGTCGAAATCAACGCGCCATACTGCTCCACGGTGCGCATCAAGCTTAGATACCTCTTTTACAGTATGTAAAACCTGGCCGGCCTGGGATTGTCCATCTTGCTGCCGGTTTCCCACGGGTCCCGATCTTACAGTAGCAGCGAGGCCGGTGCTGATACCAGAAGGACCGTTGCGTTGCGTATTATCCGGCCCTCGCGGTACTGGCACTACAGATTGACTCACGGGGTATTTTGAGTATTCGATATTTAAAACCTCTTTGCTATCCTTAGGTGGGGTCCGTACTTCGAACACCCTCACGAGCCCATCCTTGCAGGCCGTAGCAACAATGTCATAACCCCGAATACTTCCTGGGGCCCAAGCAACATCTCTGACTAAGCCTCTATGTCCAGGGAGATCTGCAGCAAGATAAAATTCTTTGCTGCTTCCCGATCCTAAGCTCACATCATGAGATATAACTTTCGTCCGCCAGATTCGTGCAGTCTTCATGCCGGCCACAATTACTCCCAGGGAGTCTCTTGGAACTCCCTCCCGAATTGCAGCATAAGAAGGCTCGAGATTCGGATCAAAGCGGACCTTGAAGGTGGTCTCTTCGCCCCTCTCGGGCGTATCGCAGACCTTAATCTGGTCAATTTGCGACCAGTTGGTCATGCTCTCGGGTTCTTCGTTCTCATAGACTGTCAACATCGCACTGCGATCCAGGAGGGCAAGGAATGTATGTCGAGTCTCGGGATTGTGCTTGATTGAGAAAGAAAGGAATGGAGAGCGTTGGGGAGACCTCATCTCGAAGATAGGCCTGTTCGAACTGCGATTGAAGCGTCGACCACTTTGAGGAGCATTTGTTGAGTCCTCAGCCCAGAGCTTGAACTTGCCATCGGTCGCTATCGAGGCCACAAGATTCGGATGTATCGTAGATGGCAGCCAGTGGACCTTATGAATGGTCAATATTTAAATACGGCTTTGTGTTTTAACTCCATACCTCTATAACCTCGGCATAGTGAGCCGCCCATGTATCACATAGAACCCAGCTACCATCCCGATGCCTGTCATACACTTTAATTCTGCCATCCGCTGACCCAAGGGCAAATCGGTTGCCATATTTATTGAATGAGCCAGCTTGAACCATATCCTTATGGTCATGCTGCTGAATTGCAAAGCCGCTCACTTCTCCAAAAGGCTGATCCACCATCATGGGTGACATTGCGCGCTCCAGGCGCCTCGCCTGAAGTTCTTGAGGCTGAAGGTAGGTGCAGGCAACCGCTGGTAAAGGTCGTGACTTGTGATTGGCCCGTGCTCCCCAGCTCGCAAGGCTGAGAAATTTAAAAGCCACGTTCTCAAGAACCTGTTGTCATCAGCAACCCCTTTGATACTTTCACACCTCCATATGGCAATGGTCCTACGGCAATGACATCTTCAGAACTCTCCTTCACGGAGAACTTGACCCTCACGTCCCTTTCACTAGCATGCCTGGGGATAATAGCCAACACTTTTCAGGGAGATGGTGAGCCTCTCATTGCCTCGCTGGCGCTCAGCGGGATTGCCTTCTCAACATCATATGCTATGATTCGATGGCTCGGCCCAACTTTCATGAAGGCTGGGTTGAAGGGAAAAGATATGAGCAAGGTACATAGGAAGGAAATCCCAGAAACCATGGGCGCGATATGTGCAGTTGTATATTTGTTGATAATTATTGTCTTCATACCTTTTCCCTTTTACAAAGATATTGTGGCTGCTACATCAGGAGGAGGGAATAGGGATGTTGTTATCGAGCTGGAGATGGTGGAGAGTGGGAGATTCTTACACCGATTTCCACACAGCAAGGCAGGTTCTCCCCTAGTTATGTAGGATGGGATGACCTTTCTAACTTGTTCGAAAGCTGGCATCCTACCTGTCCGCAATCCTCTCCCTCCAATCCGTCTCAATCCTCGGCATAGGTGATGACCTCTTCGACATCCGCTGGCGGCACAAGTTCTTCATTCCAGCCTTTGCCGCAATACCAATACTCATCGTCTACTTCGTCGACTTCGGCGTAACCGTCGTCGTGATCCCCGTCCCCCTCCGTCCATACCTCGGAGAGCTGTTCAACTTAGGTGCCCTATACTATGTTTACATGGCCAGCGTTGCCATTTTCTGCCCCAACAGCATCAACATCCTCGCCGGCATAAACGGCATTGAAGTCTCCCAATCCCTCGTCATTGCCGCCCTCCTCGTCCTAAATGACTGCTTCTACCTCTTCTCCGCCTACCCACATCCAGCAACCGACTCACATCTTTTCAGTCTCTACCTCCTCCTGCCCTTCATCGGTGTCTCTCTCGCCCTCTGGTGGCACAACTGGTACCCCGCCAAAGTTTTCGTGGGAGACACATATTGCTACTTCGCCGGCATGGTCTTCGCAGTCGTCGGCATCCTTGGGCACTTCTCGAAAACGCTCCTACTGCTATTTATCCCCCAGATCTTCAACTTCATCTACTCAGCCCCACAGCTCTTCCGCATAATCGACTGTCCCCGCCACCGACTGCCGCGCTTCAACGCCCGGACGGGACTCCTCGAGCCTTCTGTCACGGAGTGGATGCACCCGCCGAAAGCCCCGTTGAGTGTCGCACTGAAGTTCTTAGATAAGTTGCACTTGCTACGCGTGACTACGAACTTGGAGGGGCAGATTATTGAGACTACGAATCTTACAATATTGAATTTATGGCTGGTATGGCGGGGACCTTTGAGAGAGGATAGACTGGCGAAGGAATTGCTAGCTATGCAAACCGTCGTGGGCCTTCTAGGGTTGTTTGTCAGACATAGACTGGCACTGTTGATCTTCACTGCTGATAATTTGTAAATCTGGCTGGACAGTTAGTTACGTTAATACATACCACAGTCATATTAAAAGACAAGCAATCACATTCAATTTCCTGCGCAACAATTGAGTTGAAACATAAAATTGCCTTTTCGGCTCCGCTGTTTAAGCTACTGGTACAAAGGCTCAGCCATATTTAGGCATTGACCAGCAAGGATCACAAGGGATCGTCCCTCCCAACCATACGCCATATCTCCTAGCCATTCCCCCTTTTCTTCCATAATGCGCCGGAACGCTAGAGATACCATTAAATCAAAAGAAAAACGCCACGATTCAAGGAAGTCTATGGACTTTTACACGGGCGCCCCAAACACGCTATGGGTATATCGCTCAAAGTTCATTCCCGGCCGCTGACAAAGGATCTTCTTTCTTTTCCGCTACTGGGGAATCCACAATTGCGGATCCTTCTAGTATGCCAGTCATCTTAGAATCGTCACCAGACAAAGAGGTCTTCAGCGCAACAGGTGTGGAGTCTGAATCCTTTGGTAAGCTCGCCTTACTAGCTGAAGCGCGCATAGCTCGATAGTCTTGGATACTCAGCTTCTTCTTCTCTTTCACAGGACTCGGATGTGGTACAATGCTGTTGAGGATAGAAGGCGGAAAGGCTGAAGGAAACACGGAGCTAAATGGTGACTGGGAGACTGAACCAGCCACAGATGATGGCACGGTTGACCCAGTGGGAGTAGCTGGCATCGCGTGGACGCCATTTGCAAGTAATGGATTCGGTGGCAGTTGAACACGAAGATCTGAGGAACGATGCTCTAACGGCGACGTCGGGTTAATTGCTGGGTTAAATGATCCTGGCCATGGTGGAGGAGGAGGCTTGCTTGTTGTCGCTACAATGCTCGGCGGTACATCTGTCATAGGTGTATCTATTGATGTCACTGTTCCTTCTATGGAGGGAGCTGAGGATCCACCACTCTTCGGTCTCTCGGTCATTTCGACCGAGTTTGCATAGCCAGGACCAAACCGCTTCATAGAAGCATCATGGAGCTCCAGACTTGACGCATGGTTCATAGAGTGTGCCTCGACACCGTTCATCATGTATACCCTTTGCTCAACTGGCCTTTGTTCCCTTTTCATCCGTAACTTACGTTGACTATTGAGTAAGCGCTTGGACAATGACACAAAGGGTTTCTTTGGCGTTGGGGTTCGCGGTTTGCTGTACCAGGCATCCTCGAGCTCGTCCGTCTGAGTCGAGCAATCTCTATAACTGCTTCGAACTGGTATTTGATGTTGGCGTGATGGAGATCTCGAAAGGACTTGTGTTGCATCTTGAGGAGATTGAGCATTTGTAGGCGAGTCGGAGTCTTGTCGGGAGGTAGCTGCATCTTTGTATGCACGTGCCGAGCCATTGGGCTGTATAAAGGATGGATTGGAGATGCTCGACCTGATCGACTTCTGTTTCGATTTTTGAGGAACTGATGCTCCGTTACCGGAATTTGGCAGAGGCCCGTCCGATATACGCTTCTTTTTGCGAGGTGGTTGCTCTTGAGCCATTTTCTCAAACGTCTTTTCGATGTCCATGAGCTTCCGCTTCTCCCGCTCAGAAACATGCTCGCTCGAATTACGATTAGCACCATCGAAACCATGTCCGAAAGGAGTCATATCTCGGCTTCGAGGTTTGCCTTGAATTGAGCCGGAAGTGGAACGACTATCATCCTCACCATCATACGGTTCCTGCTGGCCTTCACTCGCATCTCGACTGTTCGTGGCATGGCCCGTACTGGTTGGGGACACATGTTGTTTTGGCTTGCGACCTTTCTTGTTCCTCACGCCGTTTGACATGGCCTGCCTACTCCCGATATAGTTGCGGTGGAATCGTGCAAAAGCGCAATCTGTCTCGAGACCACAAGCACAGCCACCGTAGTCAGAGAGCACATTATCTATAAGTCCGGTAAGCTCGGCGTACTCGAGCTCGGTTGCTTCTGGATCTCCAGCAACATCTTCATCTGAGAGGCCCAGAAGATACAGGTATCTAGCCTTGATTTCAGTCTTAAATCTGAAATCCCAAGGCAGAGTGACCTGCTCTCCGGAAGCGAGAGGGCGCTCGTTCAGGATGCAAAAGTGATACTCCGAGTGGTTGGTTATATAGGTGTCCAGTGTGGTGTTTGCACGACAACTCCTCCGTATATATCGGCATTGTGAGCCCTCGCGGCGCGTGTCAATGTAAAGTGGAAGACGTGGATGGAAGAATACAAAAGGTGCAGGATGACAGGTTATGGTGTATCGATCAGTTTCCTCGTTATAATAGTCCTTCTGAAAGCCCACGACGCCCTTCAATTCACCCACCAATAAATTGGCGCGGAGTGGCTCGACAACAGACAAGTAACGCAAGCGTAGTATTGAGTCATTCGTAGGAATTTCTTTGGACTTGACTTGCAGCTTAGCCCATTGATGAGCAGCGAGATCAACATCAGGCTTCACCATCTGGAACACATCACGAGAGTCCTCGACGCCTGCATCGGCTCGAAGCTTTTCGGGATCGCGAAGCCAGAGCGACATAGTATCTGTTACCGCCAAACTCGCAAACGAGTTAGCTTGTATTGGTTGATCTCCAGGATCATTCTCATAGATATCTTGGAATTGCTTTGAGTAGGAATGAATGCGAAAATCATCCGGCAAGTCTGGGGGTGTCGTCGCTGGGCTGATGGGGTGCCCATGACTGTGGTTGCGATGGTTGTGAGGTGGGCTGCGTTTGGTAGCTTGTGAACTGATTGAATGATGAGATCGATGACCGCTTTTCGACTTCTTGCTGTGTGCTTCTAGTGGGCTTCCCGCCTTGGTACCATGTCCAGCGTCATGGTCGTGGTTGTACCCATTGACTTGTAGTTCGGATGGTTTCGGTTTCTTCTTGTGACTCTTTGAAGGCGGCCGCTTGTTCTTCTTATCGCCGGTATCCTGTATTGGCCTATCTTCTCGTTGTTGTCTTTGTCGCTCGGTCGCATTTCGCCGATCTAAGGGGCGTGGCTTGCAGTCAGCGCAGAAGTGGTTGAAATCATCTCGTGAAGCCTCCTCGACATTGCCATGGTAGAAGCATTCGATGTGTTGCCAAGTATCGCATGTCTCGCAGTATATCGTGTTGCCATCATCGTCCGAGTAATCGCAAATGCACTTGATTGTGTAGGGCTCTTCCTCAAACGGTTCCGGGAAGGGCAGCGCATCTTTTGTCGAGTTGGTCCTGGCAGCGGTATTAAACACAGACTGGGTAGGCGTCGCGATATGCGGTGTTAACGAGTGAATCCTTTCTGTCATAATCTAGCAGCAGCCTTTGGGTGGCTTCAGGTGTTGGAGGGTCAAGGTAGATTCACTGATTCTTTGGCCTGAGTCGCATGACGAAGACAGCGGCGACTCGAACGCAATCGCTGATTTAGGATGAAAGAAGCAATCGACTTCGACTGTGGCTGTCATCCGTCAAGGCTTTTAGATCCGAGGGCAGCTGCTTCGTCAAGTGGCTGCCCGTGTCCTCAAGGCTGATTGACTTGAGGAATGAGGAATGAACAGATCGCCACTTTTCGAGCCTGAAAGTCTCGACAAAGGCCGAGGACTATGTGCCGAATGTGCTATTTGCAATCTTGATTGCAAGGCACTGGCAGGCAAGAAACGGCCTGTTGGGTTTGAGGTTTGCGACGAGGAGAAGGCGGCTTTCAGCTGTTGGGGTGCTTATGTGGCCAAAAAAAGTCGGAAGAATATGCGCCTTGATCGTGACGGTTCGGGCAAGCCGCAACACGTAGGAAAGTAAGGAGCAGTGATGGTGAATCTACTTGTTGCTCTTTGGTGACGAAGGTGGGCAATGAATGTGAGGAGGGCGAGGGAGGAGAACTCTCTCAAAGGCGAGGAGGGAAACGCTATTCTGTGAGTTCCGCGCTATACCCTAACTGCGGTAGCGGCACCGCCTCTTTTAGACCCCACAAGCAGGCATGGTTGGCCTGCCTCTCGTGACCGAGTTCGGAGTGCCGAACCTGCTAGGGCCATGAGGTTGAATAGGAAGCAAGTAATGTAGATTAATTATCGATACTATCAGGATTTCTAGACAAGGAACTCTCGGTGTCTGTGGGCGGTAAGCCAAGCTTGGTGAGAATGGAAAGAGGTACAGAGAGGAGAGATTGATTTGGTGAAGGGGAGAGATGACGAAGGCTCAGCAATTTGGCCGTCTTACAAGGCGGCACTCATCCGACCGCGCTAAGATGCTGGATCAGTGGCATAATTGGCCTCTAGCAGGAAAATGGGCCTTGAGATGGTCCAAGGGGGTTACCTTTCCAATCAGCAGCAAGGTAGCATGCATAGCGTAGCTAATCGATCCCTGGCTAATTGCGGAAAATATGCCATTTCTGTGTTGCACGCGATTTTAATTCAGCTCAATTTGCCGTTTGCGACGCGCCTTCTCAGTAAAATAATATACGGTTAGTGACTCATAGCTGCGAAGTCACGCTCAAGCCTCCATTCAATTCATATATACGCTCAACGAGGATTTATTATCTGGTCTAGGGAGCAATTAAACCCAACATTTACGGTCTTCTTCGAGTCACGGCCAAAGGCACACAATCTCAATGAAAAAAAGGTTCCAAGAAGATATGATCCCCAAGGTTTAAATCAAAAATTCCGCGAACCAGGACCCCGAACTCGGAGAGTGTCAGTCAGAAGCTTCAGAAAGAGTGAAGTATAAGCAGAAACTTACAGATACTGGACAAAACTTGACGCCGCGATGTGCAATGCAGGTCTCGTATTGTAGCTAAGGTGATGATTGAGCTACCCAGCTTTCACAAGGCTATTGATATGTTAGCAATGGGCGGTCGAGTTAGGGTTCTTTGAGAGAGACGAACTAAGTATGATTTCAAAAGGTCTGAGTTGAGGACGAGAGCTCGATATTTATACGTGCCTGTCAACGGTCCAAGCTCACTAAGCGAGTTTGATTAGGGAGACAAACAGTTGCAAACATTTGCTTAAATCCTCCTATGCGCCTGATTATATATATTATATATATTTGAACCACGTGACTTTAACCCGTTCCTCAAACAATTATCATGAGACAGTGTCCAATCTTGGAAATAGCATGAAAAATCCACAGAGCCTCATGTAAAACCATGACTTGAGAGGCTTAAATGTTGCCGGATCTTGTTTCTCGACAAGTCTATATTTCTACGTCATCCCACAGCGCTTCGCCTCCTCCGCTAGCGTCCCTGTCATCGACCACTGATAATCAAGTGACCGATCAAATCCCCAGATCTTCATAACCTTTCAATCGTCTGTCATAGACACTCCTTTATCATCAAACTACAGATATCAACATGAAGTTCTCTACCAGCCTTTTGACTTTGCTTCTGAGCACTATTGTCGCATCTGAGGGCTTATCTTTCTTCGGCGGCGACCAACATGTTCTCGATGATAGTTTAGCCGTTCCAGGCGAGTCACCACTTGAGTACTGCCAGGCGACACACGAGGATGATATCTTGATTATCAAACATGTCAACCTGACACCTAATCCTCCATCTCCGTATGCTCCCCTTGAGATGATCGAATAGCCATGTTTCGTTATGGCAAACTAACAGCGTGCAGTGGCACAACACTTACGATCGAGGCCCTAGGTACTGTGCAGCAAACTATCGAAGAAGGAGCATATATTGTTTTACAAGTTAAATATGGCTTGATCAGACTAGTCAATACCAAGGCAGACCTCTGCGAACAGGTCAAGAACGTGGATATGGAATGTCCCATCGAGAAAGGCAAGACGAAGATCACAAAGGATGTCGAGCTGCCGAATGAGATCCCTCCTGTTAGTATACCTGACCTTACAATGAAGAGAGTTTCAGTTGCTGACTTTTGAATTAGGGAAAATACACTGTCCTCGCTGATGTCTACACCAAAGATGATGAACACATCACCTGCTTGACGGCGACTGTCGTTTTTGCAAAGGCGTAAACTGAGAATTCATGCATGGATAGAGCGGTGGTGGTAATCATGGCAGACTAGAACTGTTTATGATCAGTAGATATGAACTGTTTCTTGTAGTGTTCCCTTGTCGGCAATATTTTTCCTAAAATAGTTCACCAGCTTCATAGGACAAAGGTGATGTTCTTCTATGGCGCAAAGCATTTTCATGACTCAATTTATACACCATGTAAATCTTTCAGGTCCCAGAAGACGTCTCTTTTACCGATTTTCTCCTAATCTTATGGTGTGCTTAAATCATGCAAAACCCGACTACAGTACCGATAGCGGGTGATTTTCACCCAATAATTGACAGGATCAAATGCCACAGCAAATTAAATTGGATTGTAACCTCTGACAGATGACTTGCTTGTATTTTATACACTCCAAGCCTATGTCATGTCATTGTTGTAATCTAACAGAACGCCTCCAGGACGTAGCCCATCCACAATGTCGTGACTGAAGCGTAGGTATAATACAACGCGCACATATATGTCCTCATTCTCCAAACAACCTTCGGACTCTTCTCAGAACACTGTCCTTCTCAGGATCATATGGATGGTCCTTACTCGGAATCTCAAGGAGGGCGGGAAAGGCAGCAGTATAAGCGTCGACTCGGTGTCTTATCCTTTCCGCAATCTGGCATGATATTAGCATACCACCTATATCAACATCAAATGGTGTAAGAGAGGCCTTACATGTTGATTTATCAAGACAACGGCAATGTCTTTTCTCTCTATAGTGAATTTGTCGAATGCGGCTTCGATAGCTGAGTTCTCAGTCTTGTTGTCTACGACAAGAAAATTCTTCTGCGAATCCGGCGGGGTTGTGACATGCTATATGAGACTTAATCAGAAAATCGGCCTTTTGCAGAGAATTGAGATGGCATTCGTACTCCGACTCCCGCTAGAAGAAGTCCCGTTACTGAATCCTAGACAAGATATGAGCCGTTACTCTGAATTATGGAGCCGTTTAATTTTACCTCATCCCCAATCACAGCAAGGAACTGCCTATCTTTGTACGCAGACGGTGGAGCGGCCATCTTACTCTAATAGTTCCACTGTGGTAGATATCAAGATAGCAGAAGAAGCTCCCTTGAGCTTAGACTGGGGCACATCCCACTAGCGTTGTTCGATCCCTGCAAAAGCCCGAGCTCCAAACTGAGTAAACAAAAGGCAGCAGCTATCCACGACTTGTCCTGGGACGACGACGACGACGACAACGATGACGACGATCATTCTGCGGGTGTGATGAGACAGCAAGCATAGAGCCACTATGCCGCGACTCGTACGCAG
>Ga0335075_10015728_pt1 | contig 11331 bp, 13 predicted proteins | sample Lox_Sample_24_FD_206723 | JGI IMG/M metagenome (GOLD analysis project Ga0335075, IMG submission 206723) | Soil microbial communities from Loxahatchee National Wildlife Refuge, Florida, United States - Lox_Sample_2.4 | ecosystem: Environmental > Terrestrial > Soil > Wetlands | place: USA...
ATTGATATCTTTGCGGATGGCAATCGAACGAGCGCCTTTGTTTGCTTTAGATAGTTTGACATTGGCTTCCGTTCACCCTACTGCCTTCCACTATCTCCAGCCAGCTCTCGGGCCAGGTTCAAATCCCAAGTCCATCCGACGGTGGGCGCAGATCAAGAACCTCTCGATTGAGATGTCAGCGGTACCCTTCACCGTCGCGAGTCGGTCAGAGCACCTTCGAATGCTATCCTGCTACCTACGGTTCTTCTCGGGAACGATCAGCAACCTCACCTTCCGGTGGCAGGGACGCACGAAAGGGCCCTCACCCTTGACGCTCAGCGACGACGCGGGCAGCACCCCACCGCCCTCGCCCACGACGCACCCACCGCCGCACCACACCTCGCCGCCCAGCGTGCCGCGCCCTCCCCGCCCGCTCACGTTCCCGAAGCTGCGCTACCTGGTGCTGGAGAACGCGGAGGCGGAGTCGCGGGCGCTGCGCGCCTTCATCGACCGCCACCGCCGGCACCTGCGCGAGTTCGTGTTCGAGGACACGGCGCTGCGCGGCGGCGACTGGGCCGACACGCTGGCGTCGCTGGGCGCCGCCGCCGACGACGACGCCGCCGCGCCGCCGCGCCGCTCACTCGACCCCGACCTGTCCATGGACGTGCCGTGTATGCTGTCGCCGGTGGAGGGCCCGCCGCTTAGCGGCGCGCGGCCCCCGTCGCTGCGGCGCCGGCGCACCCACTCGCGCGCTCCCGAGCACCCCGCCGCGGGCGCCGACGAGCTGCGCGTGATGGAGACGCTGGAGCCGCAGGCGGAGTTCCAGGGCACGGCGGAGAGCCGGGGGTTCGCGCGGTGGCTGGAGCGGCGGCGGGCGCGGCGCGACGGCGGCCGCAAGGAGTGGGCCGCCGCGCCGCTGCAGCCGCCCGGCGGCGAGCACCACCTGCGCCGCCTGCTCCGGGCCGGCGTGTTTGGCTGGCGCTGAGGAGCCCGCGCGGGGGCTGGTCCCCCGCCGCTCTCGAGGCCTGCCGCCGTGCCGCCGCGAGCGGCGGATTTCGTGCTCGCTTGGAGCATGTTGGAGGCTTGTCTCCTCTACCGGCCTCCGTGCGTTCGATGCTGAGAGGCGACGGCTAGCTTTTCTGATAATGTCTTTTGTGCTTTTGATTCAGTGCTTCGCACGCTTGTTACGTGCTTGATGGTTTTGTGGTTCTCATCAACGATCATGCAGTAACTTTAGTCGCGGAGAGTTGTTATCAATAGACTTATTATTCTTGAAAAGCTTCTCTTCCGTTCATGCCCATTCGAGATGAGTGATATGAATGCCCACGATGAGACGGCACCGTTCAATACTGGTAACCATCCTGGCATAGTGAGAGATGCATTAGGAGCTTTTTCTTTGGAAAGCTATATTTAATTTCACGGTAAAGTAGCCTACTGTGGATCTAGCTATCTCTCAAAGCGTTCAATAGCTGTCATCTGTGGCTTACTCCCATCAAGGATACGGCCGAAGCGGCTATCCAATGTTTCTGTTACTCAAAATGAAAGATGTCACACATCCACACCATAACCGAAGCCTTCAAACGCAGAAAGCTGCGGTTATCACGGGATAGTCGGTTGAATTGATTCCTCCGTCGCAGAGATTACGAGTTTAGGCCCAGGTTATCACGTTGATGGCAAAGCCTCATTATTCAAACGTCCAGATAACTTTGCTCGGCTCATCTGAATCTGCAATGGAACAAATGGTCTGACAGGGGCATTTAATTAATTCATCCGAAGATCTTGAACTTCGAGTCGGCAGGGTTTCCAATTCATCGGCTATCTCTCAACACCAACAGCTCCTAGCTGCACGTGTGATATTATACCATGATTCGCTCGGCAACTCGGGAAATCCGTACAAACTGATTGTGGTGCTGACGATGCAAAGAACATGATAGCTTTCTCTAGCAGGGATGTCTCATCAATGTTGAGCGATGGTTAAGAGGGCCGTCAAGGGATCTCTGCGACTTACGGTTGCATGCCGCTCACTTATCCAGCACTTTAGCAACGGGATGAATCTACCTAGAGCAGTGATTCGAGCCTTATGATTAGACCAAGCGTAGACAAAGATGATCAACTGTGGAGCGTTGCAAGACACAAATGCTGAAATATACCGTGTGTGGAGTTTTAGCAGAGAAAACTTGCCATAAGGGCCAGACCGTGAAGGCTCCAACTGTGTGGATCGAGGCGCATCTTGGCTCATTTTGGCTGTTACTTGGGAGTTGGACCAGTGGTTGTGGATCCCTGACGCCATCTATCACATGAAATGAAATCTCGCGATGAACCGAGTGATCCAACTGCCTCCGAGCGTTTTATTACTTGCGGCTGCCATCACAAGTTAGTCGCTACATCTTTTTACCGAATACTCTTTATATTCAGCCCAATCTATTACTCTTCATCATATCTCACCTCCGCTTATTCTTTTGTCTCTCCGTTTCCATTTCAGCTACCAACCTTCACATCTCGCCACAGAAAGTCCTCATCCCGGATACCCCCAACCTTTAAATATTTCTTACCTCGGCTTCGCAATAGTACGGTCACATAAACACATATCAGAAAAATGGGCGTATCATTGGACTCTCACCCAGGCTCAAAGGCCTTCGACGTGATCGGCGACGCGCTGAAGGGCGACCCTCAGGGTGCAAAGGACGCGATCAAGAAGGGCGGCGCCGTCTTCGCTTTCACGCTCAGCAATGCTGAAGGCAAGCAGGAATCATGGTACATTGACTTGAAGCGGGACGGCGTCGTTGGCAAAGGCACCAACCCAGAGGGCATGAAAGCCGATGGTAAGCGTCCGACCTCACGCAACGGCGTTGCCATGAAAACAGCTTGGAGGATCGTGAGCTGACCACGTTCTAACAGTTACCATCCTCGCCTCCGACACCGACTTCGCGAAGCTGGCCGCCGGCACCGCCAACGCCCAGAACCTCTTCATGTCCGGCAAGATCAAGATCCGGGGTGACATCATGAAGGCGGCCAAGCTGGGACCCGTTCTGCAGACGGCACAGACCAAGGCCAAATTGTGAGCGGCGGTTCGCATGGAGGTTCGAGGGGAATGGTCCAGGATCCGGTCGATGGAGGTTTCATGTGCATTGGTTTCTGGCAATACGCATCGTCACTATAAGAGAATTTGGAAGTAGACTACCGCAGAAGAACTTCAATGCTTTGGCATATGTAGCATGGAATTTGAAATCGGTCTTATCTTGCCTAATAATGTATTCCAGTATCTATCGGGGAATCGTTCCATCAAATACATCCTATCGTGCTACCGGGCCGTGTATGTGCTTCGAACATTGCTCCTCAACAGCCATTGGGGTATTATGCGCCTCGTAACATCATGACTTCTCGGCGACATTGTCCTCCGCGGCTCCATTCTCCTTCGCGTTTCCATTCTCAAGCCCACTCACAGCCTCAGCCTCAGCCTCCGCACTAGCTGCACCGTCACCGCTAACAGCCTCTACACGCTCCGTCACCCTTCGCTTGAACTCCTGCTCGGCAAGGCTGGCCTTCTTGACGTACTCAAGTATAATCTCCTCCTCGCGCCGCTGGGCCTCCCTCTCGCGATCCATCCTCAAGCTCTCCTCCACGGCGCGGCGCAGCTGGGCCTCCCTCTCGCGATCCATCCTCAAGCTCTCCTCCACGGCGCGGCGCAGCTCCTCCTCGCCGCTCTCCGCCTTGCCATCGGGCTTCAAGCTCTCGGCCATCGCGCGCCGCAGCTCCTCCTCCCCGTCATCGTCCTGCGCTCCGTCGCCGGCGCCGCCGCGCTCCTGCTTCAGGCTCTCCTCCACCGCCCGCCGGATCTGCTCCTCCTCGTCGTCGTCGAGCGCGTGCGCGCTCGCACCGTCCGCCTCCGGCGCGCGCTCCGCCACGCCGGGCCCCTCGCCGCGGACGTGGCGATCGCGGCCGCGCGGGGCCTCCGCGGCGCCCAGCACGCCGGACTCCTGCGGGCCGTTGGAGTCGCGCCAGCGCGGGTCGTCGTAGCCGGGCGGCGCATCGTCAGCATCAGCATCAGCATCAGCGGCGGCGGTGTCGCGGTGCAGGCGGGCGCTCTCGGTGAGCACGCGGCGCAGCTCGTCGTCCTCGGCCTCCTCCTCTTCGACGTCGATGCCGCGCGTGCGCTGCAGCTCGGCCAGCGACGCGCGGATCGCGCGCTCGATCAGCCGGTCGTCGGCCGCGCTGTGCTGCGAGGACGGTGTCAGCGATTGCTGGATTGCGGAGGCGAGCGAGGCTGCGTCGGCGGCGTCCTCTTCCTCTTCGTCCTCGTCGTCGTGCGGCGGCGCTGCGGCAGCGGTGGGCGGTGCGGCCGCTGGACGCTCCGTGTTTGGGTCGGCGTAGAGTTCGTCGTCGTCGTCGTCGGTGTAGTGGTGCAGCGGCTCGACGGAGATGCCAACCGTTGGCGATGCCAGCTGGGCTTGCTGTGCGACCTGGCGGGCAGCTTGCAGCGACGCGGGCGGCAGCGACGCGGCTCCTGGCACGGCGGTTGCGGCGCCACCGGCCGACGAGCGCGAGATGGAGCCGCGGAGCAGCTCAGACGTGCCCTCCGATGAGACGGTGTCGGTGTGGACCAGCGGCGGAGCGCCGATGGCGTCGGTGGGCGCGGCGATGGCAGCGCCCTGCGAGAACTCCCGCCGCTTGCCCTTGGTCCCGAGGCGCGTCAGGCCTGCCAGCTTCGTGAGGTTGCGGCGCCGCGCCTCCTTGCGCTTCTCGATAAACTTCTCGACCGCCTCGACGCCGCCGGCCACCGCGTCCATGCCCTCCTCGCCTGGCACGCCACGCTTCCGCTTGGTGTCCTTGAGCACCACGAGGTAGCTGTGCACCACGTTGAGGCGGAAGTCACGCGTCGTGTCGCGCCACTCCTCGAAGCCTTGCGCCGTGCGTGCTGCGGTGATGTACGCCTCGGTGCTCTCACCGAATTTCTTGGTCCACTCGCGGTACAAGCCTTGCATGGCGTAGCCTGCGATGCCGAAGGCTCCCGCTGCGGGCTTGACCTGGATGCCGACGATACCCTTGCCGATTCCCTTGACGAAGCCCGCCGCGCCCTCATTCTTCGCACCCAGGAACGGCTGGGTGAACAGGCCCGTTACGCCGTCGTACAGGCCGTAACCGAACTCCTTACCTGCCGTAGTGAGGCCTGACTTGATGCCGGTGACGCGGTCGACCTGTCGCACCTCTTCGCCGTACAGCTTCGGCAGGTTGTGGAAGCCCTTGGACAGGGCCAGAGAGAAGTCCATGGGCGACTTCAGACCGGCTCCGACGATCCTCCGTACTCCCTTGGCCGTTCCCATAGCCGTTTCCATATGGTCAGCTATCGTTTTGGCTGAAGGTGTGCCTGTTGGGCTGGTCGAACGTGGTGATTCACGGCCTGGCGAGTGGGAGCCATGGAAGGTATGGCAGGTGTGGGAATTACGGCTGGGTGACCTCGGTCGAGAGTTTTCTGGGAGGTTGCGCAAGGCCTCGGACATCGCAGAGCTGGTGCTGCGTGTGTGCTGCACAGGAGGAGTGAGAAGAATTGGATCATCAACGGTTGATATGGGTGATTGAACCAGTGGGATGTCGTTTGAGGAATCCTGGGAGGCAGTCGGTTGTAGTCGATCTGAGGTGGTTGGTGGAGTCGACACGACAGGCTTTCGCTTGATTGAGCTTCCACTGATGACCTTTGACTCCTGTGAACTCTCTGACACACTCGTCACAACCGACGATTTTGAGAGATTGTCAGACATTGTTATCCTCTTGCTGCCACTACTTTGCGAAGACGAATGCTGGGATTTCTTCTCTTTGATTGCTGCTTTGACGGCTTCAGGGTGAATCCTAAGCGCCTTCAAAGTCTCGATCGGAAAGTCGGCAACTCCCAAGAGCATGCTTCCCATGGTGCCCATGATTGCACCTCCTCCTCCAGTGATAGGATCCCAAGGTCCATCGTCCATTTCGTACTCCTTTGGTCGATATCTGAACCATATCAGTTTATGATATCTCGCAGACCCATCGGTCACTTACGGTTTAAGGTCAGTGAAGCTGACAATGTCCTTCTCGGCCAAAGTGTAGGCTGCAAGGGCGCTGAGCCGTATCTGGGTACGTTTGACACGCCAGACGGCTGTTCGCTCAGGAAGTAAGGAACATCTGAGTTTGTCTACTTCCAGCGTCTGATGAAAACTTTGCGCACCAAAATCCGTTCCTTTCTCTTCACTGATTTTGGCTGCCAGTTCCTTTGCACGCTCCAACGACGTAGGTTTTAGAGCCTCTGTAATGGCCGCGGCAAGCTTCTCTGCCGTCAACTGCTTGTGAGGGACAGGCATTGGTCCTGCTCCTGCTTTTGCAACCATTGCACCCCAGAAAGGTTGGTCGCCGAAGAAAGGCACAACAACGGTAGGTCTTCCGGCTTTGATGCCAGCCGCCGTCGTTCCAGCTCCGCCGTGATGTACCACGCAAGAAACGTGTTGGAACAGCCAGTCGTGAGGACAGTTACCGAGCATGTAGACGCCATCAGGCACTCCCATTTCATCTGCTCCGAGGCCACCCCAGCCTTTGGAAACCAACGCCCGTTGACCAGTGATTTTGACCGCGTCAAAAATCAACTTGGTCATTGCATTAGGATCATCGACCACAATGGATCCGAAGCCAATGTAGACAGGAGGCGGTCCAGCCTTCAGATATGCATCAAGTTCTGGGTCTGGTGTGTAATTCGAAGCCAGATTGAGGAAGTAGAATCCTGAAATGGAAATATGTTGACCCCAATCGCCCGGTTTTGGAATCAGTGCGGGTGACCTGGAAAATTTAGCTTGAAATCGCGTCTTCAGAGCATCGATTGCCTTACCAACAGTATGTGTAAGGGATCCGCATACGAGACAACGTTCCGGGAGCCCACATCACACTAAGTGGTTCGAGACCGAGGCTACGTTGTCTGAAGCGGTTGATAACATCACCCAAACCCTGCCAGGTGAGCATGTCAACAAGAGCATATGACATGTAATTGGTCATGGTCGTATCTGCATTAGAAGACTGGATATTAGCTAGAGGATGTGGGAATAACTGAGTTGGTGACCAAGGCATGCTGTTTGAATCATTAGCGACAATCTATACTAAGTGTACCAGCTAACACATACGTGAACATCATATGAAGTGGGATGCCTAGTCTTTCCGCACAATGGATGTGAGCGAAGCTGGGTGGGTTGGCAATGATTGCGTCCGCCACGAAAGGTCTCCCGAGATCAGGACCTTCTCCTTGAGTGCTGTCGATCCAATTCTCAATGGGTTGGTCAGAGTCCTTGAATTCGTGCATTTGACCATCTCCAGCCTCATAGCAAGATCTCCAGGCGCCTTGGATCATTTCACCGATCTGCTTACGCCTTTTGCCTACGTCTCCGCTACGCAAGCTGTCGAAACCAGGCATGAGACCTGGATTCTTGACCATGAATGCCATGAGCTCGGCCGGGTCGCCGCCAATGCTGAAGAATTCGAGATCATTCTCTTCGACGAATTTCTTGAAGGTCGGGTGTGTCGCAAGTCGTACGCGGTGATTATACGTCTCTTTGAGGACCTTGCCCAGAGCCACAAACGGTTGGACATCTCCTCTCGATCCTACCACGTGTATGACCACATTCATAGGGGGAGGTGGCACCTGACCTGGCTCTCCACCTAGAGAGGGAGGAATGTAGGGAGGCGGTGCTGGAAGTTGGGCTTGTTCTTTCTCAAGTTGAACGCGAAGTGCAGGTACGAGGATTTTGGTGAGGCGATTGCCATGCTGATTGATTCGAATGTTGACTCTTCCATCGTCTCCAACCCTCGCGTTCGTACGAACGTCTGCGTTTTCTTCGGATATTCTACCATAGGTATCGCTGTAGGCAGGTGGAGCATCCGGGTCTTCTTCGCTCGAATCGTCGTGGTTGTCCGCATCAGCGCTAATGACCGCACTTTGGCCATAATAACTGTCTGCGCTGACACTGTGTAAAGATGTTAGCTGCCTAGCGAGGCCATTTGAACAGATGTTTGAAGCACGTACATTCGCGGAGGTCGGCGACGCTCAGCAGCCACTTCTTGTTCCTTGGTCAAGCTCATTGATTTGCTATCATTTGTGCTGCTCCGGTTTGCATTGTTTGCGTTCGCACCGATCTCGTTGGCATTGGCGTCCGCGGTATCGCCGTTATTGGCATTGCTCTCATTCGTATTCCTCTCCTTCTCATTGCTTGCAACGGGTTGAGAAGATCCCCCCTCTGCTATTGGCGACGTAGCCACGTCCCCTCTTGCCTCTTCGTACGATGGCAGAGGCTCATTGTCTCTATCGTCGGACATGATGGTCCGGAGGAGTGTTGAAGTCTACGGTGATGTCATGAAGCAGGAATCAGAGGAAGGATCAAATATGGCACCGATAAATGCGTGTGCAAACTCGTTGATTAGAGGCCGTGTAGCGGTGTAGAGGTAAGGCACAACAAAGCCCCAGACGTCTTGAGCAGAATACGGTGGGCATGAAGCAGCTCGCACACACACGCAAGCGTCGCGTTCCTTGCGAGGCGGTGCCAACGCCGTCAAAGCTTCCATCTAAAATCCCTGTTCCACCCAACCGCCGATTTGCAACGGACTGACTAAGGAAATCCTACAAGCACGCCCAGCTCGGATTGGCCACTGTTTGCGATACGATATTGGCGAAGGCAACAAGCCTGTGAAAGCGGCGTAACCACGCAGGCCGAATGCTTTGAAGTGGATCTACGCTGTGGCCATAAAAATGGGTAACGTCCAGCTAAAGATATTGACGTCTAACGATTGCGGCTAACCCATTCTCAACGGTAATGAGACGTAATTAACCTACCAAAGCTTAATTGTTAAAAGTTCAATGTGGAAAGAGATGCATGCTGGACTCGCCTTTGAGATCTTAGAATTGTTATCAGATCTCGTCCAGTGCTAACGCCACCACATCGCCCTCCAGACCCGTTCAACGCTGTACTACCTGCAGTTCGCTGCCGGCAATATTGAGCCGAGGCAGACCAAGCACGAAATCATCTGCCGCCAGGGAAGGTTGTAGACTAATTAGGTCCTTCTCTTCTATGACAATGTACAGCAAGTGTGTGGTTTCCTGCGCTTCAGTGATACGGACCTTCTCGTTGCGGCTCACTTCAAATGTATGACGCAATATTGATTTTCAAGGCCAGTGGAAGACGTCGTTTGTACTGTGAAAGCTGCTTGTTGAGTTCTCCTGTACTCACCAAGTCATCTCTCCGGGCACGATATTTTCTAAGATGCGTGTCAGAGCCCATTTGAGACCATCATTCGAACGTCTTTGGAATTTGCCACCTCCACACTAAGGAGATCAATTTGAAGATGGTGAGATAAACGCTACGAAGGGTGCTATGGAGTCAATCGTTGATAACTCTATGGCCCGCTTGTTGGACATGTCCTCTCTCAATGTCTCCAACTTTGGCGATTTTAATCCGTAGATGGTGAATGTTAGTAAATTAGTTGTATTTAATTGCAGAATGGATATCGTAAGCACATCCTGGAGGATCTTCAGGCGGAGATAAGCTCGAAATGTTTTTGTGTAGCGAAGTGGCTGTGAATAACGGATGTGAGCAGAGGAGAGCTGAACGGCGTCTCCACACAAGCCGGGCGTACGTTTTGACACACAACACATCCAGTCATGCGCCAAATCTTTCCGTTATGTTTGGGTAATGGCAACGCATGAAAGCAATACAGGAATAGGAGGCTGAACTACGGTTCCACTTTGCACGCTCTCAATGGACGGCATTGATGTCGCTCTCGGAAGCCCAACCTCGTCAAGTAGTCTTCCTCCGCACGAGCAGAATGTTGATGCCACGAAGTAGTATGTCAGGCTCAGGCGGATTGCCCAAACTTCAGAGTGTAATAAAACTCGGAGGCAGGGAAATCGGCACCAAACCGGCTAAGCTGCCTGTTAGACTGATGCAGAAAGAACTCAAATTCCTCTTTTGTGGATGTGTGATGAGGCGAGACATGCAAGACCAGGGAGGTAGAGCGGCCATTTTCCGTAAGGCGAGCTCTTGGCTAACGAAGCATACCCCTGCTATGGACAGCGGACTCGCATGGCCTGCCAAAATTCGACTGCTGAGGGATCATAAAGCCTAGTTGATAAAAAGCTATTTACGCCAAAAGGGCCCCTATTATTTCTGCTCGTCGGATATCTTCTCTTTTGATATCGTCGTTCACGCCGAACGCCTCGCTCAAAAATGCGGGCAACATTCCACGTCTAGTAAATATATCAATCTACCTTGCACTTGTTTCGCCACCTTTACCATCCGTAATTTGTCACCGGTGACATGGCCTCAACTTCCTACACTATCCTTCTCGGACCGTGTATCAGTGCTGGCGAAAGAGATTACCGAACCAGGAGAAGAGACGTCCGAGATATCGCGATGCTCCCGATAGCTTAGCTGAAAGGACTGTCAGAATGTTCCACGACTTGCCACGAGGGGAATCTTCTGATGAGGTGCTTTCATCTACCTCGACCTTGATTCCCTTTGCTGCTTCCTCTCGTAGAATGCGACGAAGTATCTTGCCCGTGCTGTTCTTTGGGATCTGATCCACGAAGACAATCTGCTCTGGCAACTTGTACTTGGCAAGCGACTTGCCCACGAAAGCCTTCAGATCCTCTGGCTGCAACTTGGAATCGGGTTGAAGAATAACGTAGGCTCGTGGGATCTCATCGGTAGAATCCTCGTTGCTCACACCAATGACGGCCGCGTCCAACACTTTTGGATGTTGAAGAATGACGCTCTCGACTTCGGCAGGACTGACTTGCCACGTACGGACCTTGATTAGATCCTTCTTGCGGTCAACGATCCAAACCTTGCCATGAACGTACTGGCCGACATCACCCGTACGGACCCAACCATTACCGGGCAAACTCTCAATCGTTGCCTTCTCGTTGTCGACGTACCCAAGCATCGGCCATGGTGCCTTGACAAAGATATTGCCAAAGGCTCCTTCACCGTCAATGGTATTATCATCGTCGTCAACAATCCTTTTAGGACTGTCAGTAAGAGCCTTGGTAACCGGGATGGCCTTGAAGGGATACGGGGACTTACTTGACAAGGAACCCTGGTAGGGGTCGACCCACACTATCATCGGCATGTTTCTCGGGCCATGTTCCGGCAGTGATCCAGCCAGCCTCAGTCATACCCCAGACCGGCTGGATAATTGCATCTGTGTGCAGAAATTTGTACAACGGTAGCTGGTTCGAGTATTTAAGGGCCGCACCGCCAAACCAGATCTGCCGCAGGGTTCTCAACGCTTTCTCCGAGCAATGAGGTGATTGCTGCATGGCAACAAGCACGGGAGGTGGAACCCACGTTT